>JAESGM010000277.1_pt1 | contig 75019 bp, 72 predicted proteins | sample 9269721 | NCBI WGS metagenome assembly JAESGM01 (sample SAMN15720920, study PRJNA650825) | algae metagenome | isolation source: Komarekiella atlantica HA4396-MV6 and co-occurring heterotrophs from... | place: USA: Theobald House, Kauai, HI | collected 2009-07-29
TAAGTTATATGTTAGAGGATTCTGATGTGGAGGTGTTGCTTACTCAACAGTCGTTACTCCAATCTTTGCCACAACACCAAGCACATGTGATTTGTTTAGATACTGATTGGGTATCAATAGAGCAATACTCTCACCACAATCTTGATGTTGAAGTAGCTTCTGATAATTTGGCTTATGTTATCTACACTTCTGGTTCTACTGGACAACCTAAGGGAGTTGCAATTGAACAGCAGAGTTTGGTCAATTTCTTAAATTCCATGAGTCATTTTCCAGGATTAACTCAAGAAGATACGTTCTATGCTGTTACTACTATTTCCTTTGATATTGCAGCCCTTGAACTTTATCTGCCATTGACAGTAGGAGCAAAAGTTATTGTCGCTTCCCGTTCCATTGCAAGTAATGCAAATTCCTTACTATTTGAGTTATTCAAGTCGAAGATAACTGTTATGCAAGCCACTCCAGTTACTTGGCAAATGCTGTTAGCTAGTGGTTGGTCTTCTAATTATCCCCTAAAAGTATTGTGTGGTGGTGAAGCATTATCTGCTCAACTAGCTCATCAAATTCTTGAAACTGGTAGCGAATTGTGGAATTTATATGGTCCAACAGAAGCAACTATCTGGTCTACAATTTACCAATTAGGGACAAAGAAAACAGTTGCAAGAACTGAAAATGCACCTTCTCCCATCGGTCGTCCAATAGCCAACACCCAAATCTACATCTTAGACTCACACCTACAACCAGTACCCATCGGTGTTCCTGGAGAATTATACATTAGTGGTGATGGCTTAGCTAGAAGCTACCTCAACCGTTCAGAACTAACCCAAGAAAAATTTATCCCAAGTCCCTTCTCTAATTCTAAATGCAAACGCCTTTACAAAACAGGCGACTTAGCCTGCTATGGTAGTGATGGTAGCATCAAATTTCTAGGTCGCATCGATAATCAAGTGAAGGTGCGGGGCTTCCGCATAGAACTAGGAGAAATTGAATCTGTTTTAAATACCCACCCCCAAATCCAACAAGCTGTAGTTACTGCAAGAGAAGATATTCCTGGTAACAAGCGCTTAGTTGCCTATATAGTTATTAGAGATGAATTACTAACTACTGACCAACTACGTGAATTCATCAAACAAAAGCTACCAGAATATATGGTTCCCAGTGCTTTTGTCACCTTAGATACCTTACCCTTAACAGCCAACGGTAAGGTAGACCGCAAAGCACTACCAACACCTGATCAAGAAACATTTATTAACTTACAATATATTCCACCTCGGAATCGTACTGAGGAAGTAATTGCTGATATTTTTGCTTCAGTTTTGAGCATACAAAAAGTGGGTATTTATGACAACTTCTTTACTTTGGGGGGACATTCCCTGTTGGCTACACAAGTCATTTCTAGAGTAAAGCAAGCTTTTGCAGTCGATGTTCCTTTAAGAAATTTGTTTGAAGAACCGACAATAGCTAACTTATCAAAAATCATCGATAACAGTGATTCAACTTTAGTACAACAACTACAAACTACTCCTTTTGATCAATTAGAAAATCGTGAGGAAATTGAACTGTGAAACCGATTCAAAAATTTCTGTCTGAACTCAATGGTTTAGATGTTAAACTATGGGTCGATGAAACTCGTTTGCGTTGTAATGCTCCCCAAGGAATACTTACACCAGAAATACGTACTCAACTGAGCGATCGCAAAGCTGAAATAATCAAGTTTTTACAATATTCTCAGCCTCAAACCATTCCCAGAAGTCCTCGTAATCAACCATTACCACTATCCTGGGCACAAGAGCGACTGTGGTTTTTCAACCAACTTGAAGGATTAAGTGCCACTTACAATATGTCTTCTTGTGTCCGTATCACTGGTAACTTATATCTTGATGCCCTAAAACTTGCATTATCAGAAATAGTACGCCGTCACGAGGTACTACGCACTAGCTTTCAAGCTGTGAATGGCACACCAATACAAGTAATTCACCCAGAAGCCACCATGAAAATAAATATGGTGGACTTACAACAACACAGTAAAACAGAACAAAAAACCCTAGTACAGCACCAAGCACACAAAGAAGCAATTACCCCGTTTGACTTGGAAATAGCACCACTAATCAGATGTAGTTTATTACAACTAGAACAGTCAGAATATGTGTTGTTAGTAAATGTGCATCACATTGTTTCTGATGGTTGGTCAATAGGGGTATTTATTCAAGAGTTATCGACTCTATATCAAGCTTTTTGTATAGGAAAAACATCACCCTTACCAGAATTACCTATCCAGTACGCAGACTTTGCAGTTTGGCAAAGACAATGGTTGAGTGAGGAAGTATTTCAAAACCAACTCAATTACTGGAAACAACAATTAGGTGATGCACCAGAACTTTTACAATTACCCAGCGATCGCCCTCGTCCAACTGTCCAAAGTTACCGGGGTACTACTCAAAGTTTTAGTTTAAATGCTGATTTAACCCAGAAGTTGCAAACTCTGTCTCAGAATCATAGTACTACCTTATTTATGACTCTGTACGCAGCATTTGCCACTTTACTATATCGTTACAGTGGTCAGTCAGATATTTTAATCGGTTCTGGGATTGCCAATCGCAACCATAGTGAAATCGAGTCTTTGATTGGCTTTTTTGTAAATACATTGGTGTTGAGAAGCCGTTTTGAAGATAATCCTAGTTTTGAGAGTTTACTTGCACAAGTCAGAGAAACCATACTCAAAGCTTATGAAAATCAAGATGTACCTTTTGAACAAGTAGTTGAAGCACTACAACCACAACGTTCTTTAGCTTACTCTGCTTTGTTCCAGGTAATGTTTATATTACAAAATGCCCCGATGGCAGAAGTGAAATTACCTGGTGTAACTTTGACTCAGTTAAATCAACAAAGCACAATTGCGAAGTTTGATTTGACAGTGTCAGTCATCGAAACTGACCAGGGATTAGTGGGGTCATGGGAGTACAATACTGACTTGTTTGATGGGTCAACTATTGAGCAGATGGCTGAGCATTTCCAGAACTTGTTGTCAGCAATTGTAGAAAATCCTTCACAGACAGTGGGTGAATTACCTTTGTTAACTCAAGCAGAACGCCATAAGTTATTGAGCGAGTGGAATGATACTGCTAGTGAGTACTCTCATAAATGTATTCATCAATTGTTTGAGCAGCAAGTAGAGAAAACACCCCATTGTGTGGCAGTGGTATTTGATAGAGAGCAGTTGACCTACCTTCAATTAAATCAAACAGCCAACCAACTAGCGCATCATCTACAAACTCTGGGAGTGGGGCCAGAAGTGCTAGTTGGTATTTACGTGGAACGTTCAATAGAGATGATGGTGGGACTGTTGGGGATACTTAAAGCTGGAGGAGTATGTGTACCTCTTGACCCCAACTATCCTCAAGAACGCCTAAGCTATATGTTGGCGGATTCTAGTGTTGGAGTCTTATTAACCCAACAATCGTTACTAGAATCCTTATCTACACACACCGCACAGGTCGTTTGTCTAGATACTCACTGGCAGTTAATCGCTGCTGAGTCTGACATCAACCCACAATCACAAGTGCAGCCTGAGAATTTGCTCTATGTGATTTACACCTCTGGTTCTACAGGTTTACCTAAAGGGGTTGCTCTATGCCATCGCACCCTCACCAACCTCATCGAGTGGCATTCCGCAACAATGGCAAAAGGGGTTGGAGTCCTCCAGTTTGCCTCCCTGAGTTTTGATGCCAGTTTCCATGAAATCTTTGCTGCTTGGTGTTCGGGGGGTACACTGTTTTTAATTCCTGAGAACTATCGTTTGGATTTGGATAAATTAGTACATTTCCTTGCACAAAACCCAATCCAAAAAGCAACTTTGCCGGTTGTGCTTTGGCAGCAATTACTAGAAGCTTACGCAGACCAACCTCAGTTGTTTGCCAATCTTACAGAAGCGATCGCAACAGGGGAGCAGCTTCAGATTAGCCAACAGATGAGCAATCTATTTTCTCGTCTTGACCATTGTAAATTCTATAACCAATACGGCCCTTCTGAAACCCATGTCGTACTTTCCTACGTTTTCACACAACCACCCCAGAAATGGCCGATTTGTCCGCCCATGGGTAAACCAATAGCTAACACCCAAATCTACATCTTAGATGAGCATTTACAACCAGTTCCGGTTGGTGTTTGTGGAGAGTTGTACATTGGCGGTGATAGCTTAGCTAGAGGCTATCTCAACCGCCCAGAATTAACCCAAGAAAAATTTATCCCTAATCTCTTTAATAATTCAAAATCCGAACGCCTTTACAAAACAGGCGACTTAGCCCGCTATAGTCGTGATGGTAACATTGAGTTTCTTGGTCGTATCGATCATCAAGTCAAGATTCGAGGCTTCCGCATCGAACTCGGAGAAATTGAAACACTCCTCAATACCCATCCCCACATCCAACAAGCTGTTGTGATTGCCACCGAGGATATCTACACTAGCAAACGCTTAGTCGCCTATGTAGTTGCTAAGGACAAATTGCTCACAATTAGTCAATTGCGTCAATACCTCAGACAACAGCTACCAGAGTACATGCTGCCTAGTGCATTTGTCACCTTAGACTCTCTACCTCTTACACCCAATGGCAAACTTGACCGCAAAGCACTACCAGCGCTTGATGCAGAAATTACCAGAGAAAATAAATATGTCGCACCACGCACACTCATAGAAATTCAACTAACTCAAATCTGGTCACAAGTTCTTAATATAACTTCGGTGGGGGTTCGAGATAACTTCTTTGAACTTGGCGGTCATTCTCTTCTAGCTGTCCGTCTAATGTCCAGAATTCAACTACAATTCCAGAAAAATTTACCTTTAGCCATTCTTTTCCAAAGTCCTACTATCGAACAAATGGCGGTTGTTCTTAGTTCTGATTCATCTGAAAAACTCTGGTCTCCTTTAGTACCAATTCAACCTAAAGGTTCATTACCAACTTTTTTCTGTGTTCCTGGATCTGGGGGAAATGCTCTTTACTTTTACGACCTAGCACAATATCTTGGAGAAGATCAACCCTTCTACGGTTTACAAGCACAGGGTTTTGATGGTGAAACAAAACCTCTTGGGAGCATTGAAGAAATAGCATCCCAATACATTAACGCTATTCAGACAGTTCAACCAGTCGGCCCTTATTTCTTGGGAGGTCATTCCTTTGGAGCTAGAGTCGCTTTTGAAATGGCGACTCAGTTACGATGTATTGGACAATCTGTTGCATATGTTGCCATTTTAGACACCTCACCGGCTTCTGAACTCGAAGTTAGTTATTCTGATTGGGATAATGCCAGGTGGATGTATGCAATTGCTGGGATAGCTGAGGAATTGTTTGGAGAAAATCTCCAAATATCTCATGAAGCTCTATCTTGTCTTACACCAGAGGAACAAATAAACTATTTCAAGCAACAGTTAGAAATAGTTGGCATTTTACCTCCTCAGGCAGATATCAAATTAGTTCGTGGCTTATTACAAGTTTTCCAAACTCAAGTTCAAATAGATTACGTGCCACACAATACTTATCCGGTTCCAATTACTCTGTTTCTTGCTCAGGAGGGAAATTCTCAACAGGAAAATTGCGATCACTTTTTACAAGATCCAACATGGGGTTGGAGTCAATTTGCTGACGGAGAAGTGGAAGTTCATTTTGTTCCTGGTACTCATATATCAATGCTTAGTAAGCCTCACGTTAAGGTACTAGCTCAAAAACTCCAAAAATCTCTTGAACAAGTACACAATATCTATCAATTAGAAAAATCAAATGCCCAAACCACTCAAAATTGAAGGAATGTCGATCTTCGTTGTGGTCTGGTTGGGGCAACTAGTCTCTTTATTGGGATCCAGTTTGAGCAACTTTGCTCTTGATGTTTGGGTTTATCAGCAGAGTGGTTCCGTTACCCAGCTATCTTTTCTAATTCTGTTCACTACTCTTCCTAGCGTCATCATTTCTCCTTTTGCTGGTGTCTTAGTAGACAGTTGGAACCGCCGTTGGGTGATGATTCTCAGCGATTCAGGTGCAGCTTTAAGTACCCTAACTTTAGCTGCCTTACTGGTCACCGGAAAAATACAAATTTGGCATATATATCTAGCAAGTGCAGTAATTTCTAGCTTCAGTGCATTCCAATGGCCTGCTTACAGCGCTGCCACTACCTTGTTAGTACCCAAGAAATACTTAGGTAGAGCCAGTGGAATGACTCATTTAGCATACGCTTTAGGACAACTTTTTTCTCCCATTTTAGGTGGTGTACTCCTAGGAATCATACAGCTATCAGGAATTTTTGTTGTAGACTTGGGCAGTTTTGTATTTGCCCTAACTACTCTACTCTTGGTTCGATTTCCTTACCACAAAGTAACACGTCACCAGCAAATTAATAAAACCTCACTACTCACACAAGCTATTTATGGTTTCCATTATCTGAAGGCTCGTTCTGGATTACTGGCTCTATTATTATTTCTTGCTAGTAGCAACTTTCTTGTTGGAATTCTTCAAGTACTCATTTATCCCTTAATACTCTCTTTTGCTTCCTCATCTCAACTTGGCACTATCATGTCCCTTGGCGGTGTGGGTATGCTAACAGGCGGTCTGTTTATGAGTACTTGGGGAAGTGGACGGCAAAACTATATCAATATATTTTTCTGCTTCATGCTGCTCAACGGATTTTCCATGATAGTTGCAGGGTTTTATCCTTCCATTTTCATGCTTAACATAGCTGCTTTTCTATTTTTTCTTGGACTCCCTTTTATCAGCAGTTCATCTCAAGTAATTTTTCAAAAGAAAGTTGCTCCTGATGTACAAGGAAGAGTTTTCTCTCTTAAGAATGCGATTAGTGGCTCCTGTTTACCCTTAGCTTATCTTGTTGCTGGCCCTTTAGCAGACAGAATATTTGAACCTTTAATGACAGTTAATGGTGCTCTCGCCGGAAATATCGGAAAACTTATCGGTACCGGGCCCGGTCGAGGTATTGGTCTAATGTTTATTGTCTTTGGAACATTAACTATGTTGATGACTATTATTGCCTATCAATATGCTCCCTTAAGGTTATTAGAACACGAATTGCCCGATATTGTCACAAGTTAATCTCTCAATATAGTCAGTCTAGGAGGTCTAAAAATGGTTGAACTAAAAACAGAAAAGCTACCATCTTCTATCCCATTAGAAATGTCTTTTGATATTGCAAGAATTCAAGAAGAACTGAAAATAGTCAATTCCTTTAGCTGGATAACAGAGGAGCCGTTTTCGCTCAAAGATTTATGGGGTTCTTCCCCGACAGTGTTTCATGATGGCAAGTGGAAAGGTCTAAGTTTAAAATCGCAAGGAGGAAGATGGGACAAATCTGATCCAGGTGGGCCGGGTTTGGAGCCATTTGAAGAAACAGCAATTCTGAAGCATACTCCTTATTTTAAAGAAATCATTGACAGCTTAAAATGTCATAAACGAAGTATCCGTTTATCTCTGCTGCCAGCAGGGGCTTCTATTCAAGAGCATTGTGATACTTATCATGACTTTAAATACGGACAAATACGTTTACACATACCGCTTGTTACTCATGAGGATGTAGTAATAGTGATTGACGGCGATCGCTGTAAGTGGGAAGCTGGTCAACTTTGGTATGGTAACTTTGCAAAATCTCACTGGGTGATGAATAACAGTTCTTTGGATAGGATACATATGATCATTGATGTCTGTATTAATGATTTTGTATTAAGCTTATTTCCTGAGGACTTTGTTTGTAAAGTTAGAGCTAATGGCATCATCGAGCATCAAGAGCCAATAAATCTTACTGAAGAAGAACTTAAGAAATTTGAATGTAAATTTATAATTACAGCAGGCCTGATGAAGGGGATTTTCGAGACGGATGATGGAATTCCTGGTGTATTTGATGCAAGTATAAGACTACTAAACGGGCAGATTGTATTCTTCGTAGAAGAGAGACCATTGATCTCACTGCTTCCCATTTCACCAACACGCTTTTGCTTTAATGGTTGGACTTGTGAGCGACATTTAGAGTTTGAAATTTTCAACGATTTAGTATGCAATCTACAGTTAGTTATGCGAAGCGGATATTATAATACAACAGTTAATCTGCCCCTATTAAGTTAAGTATGGGTACATTTTAATAAGATTCTGTTAGGAAATTTGTCAGAAAAATATCGCAAGGAGTTTAGAGATTTTTTATGCCAGAAAATTTTAAAGTCCTACTAATTATAAATAGAAAGGCGAACTACCATGAAACTTACCCAAGATCAAATACGAAAGTACGAAGATGAGGGGATGTTATTTCTCCCCAATTATTTTTCTGAGGCAGAAGTTAACGTTTTACGCGAAGAACTTTCACTATTACCAGAGAACCCCTCTGGACGAATGATGGAAAACGACAACCAAACGATACGAGCTCTTCATGGGGTTCATATCCACAGCAAAATTTTCCAGAGCTTGATTCAACATCCACTTTTATTAGAACCTGCTCAACAAATTTTAGGAGATTCGGTCTATCTTTATCAGTTCAAGATCAACATGAAAGCTGCTTTTACTGGCGATATTTGGCCTTGGCATCAAGACTATGCATTTTGGTATGAGGAAGATGGTATGCCAGAACCTAGAATAATCAATGTCGGTATCTTCTTGGATGAAGTCAATCAGTTTAATGGTCCGCTATATTTGATTTCAGGTTCCCATAAAGAAGGCCTTATCAAATTTGAGATGCATAGCTCCGCAGTTGAAGGCGAAGATGTTAGTTGGGAAGCGAATGTCAGTGCTAATCTTAAGTACTGTCTAGACAATGCAACTATAACTCGACTCGTTGAAAGGGGAGGTATAATAGCTCCTGTTGGTTGTGCTGGATCTGTTCTCTTCTTTCACGGCAGTATAGCTCATAGCTCAGTTCCTAATATTTCTCCTTACCCTCGTAGACTATTGCTCATTACCTATAACAGCGTCGAGAATATTCCGCGTCCTTCTGGCAAGCCAAGACCAGAATTCTTAGTGTGTCGGGATTATACTCCACTGCAACCTGTAGAAGATGATGTTTTACTACAACAAGGGTGATAAAAAATGGTTGTGTTGGGCTTTGTTGCATGAAAGAAAAAAAAGACATACCAATCCAACATTAGAGCAGAAGTTAGTTTTCCACTTTGTAACTGTCTGGCTTGCCCAGCTGGCTCATGCGATTAAGCGCGGCAGATTGTAGAAATAACTCGACAGCCTGATTGTCAAAAAAACGTCGTCTCAACTTACCGCCAAAAATGGTTTTGAGCCGAAAGATAGCAGTTTCAGATAAAGAACGGCGATGATAACCAGAGGTTGTGTTGCAAAAACTTATTCAGGATAAAAATATTGTATAAATCAGAACTAGTTATGCAACTATACTTAAGATTTGAGCAACAAATCTCACTTGAGCGTCGATGTCTCCTTTTTTCACTCCTTTAACTTGTCCCTTGCGAATCATATTCATCGTTTCATATCCCTTTAAAGTTCGTCTCGCTGTGGTGAACGAGGCAAATCCCATTCCTGGTTTAACCAATCGTTTAATAAATCGATGGTCTTGCTCAATATTATTATTTAAATATTTGACTTGTCGTAATTCACATTTATCGGGCAATAATTCTGACTTTTTAAGTTGATCAATTGAAGGTGGATAGGCAGCATTTTTATCGACGTTGATGACTCGTGGGTTTATATTGTGGCAAGCTTTTAAAGCTTTACGAAAAAACCTTTCTGCGGCTTGTGGATCGCGCTTGGCACTCAGCATAAAATCGATGGTATTGCTATTTGAATCAACAGCTCGATACAGATACTTCTACTCACCTTTTACCTTTATATATGTCTCATCTACTCGCCAAGAATCATTACTTTGGCTCAAGTATGCTCTGCATCGCTTTTCGATTTCTGGTGCATAAGCTTGCACCCAACGATACACTGTTGTGTGGTCTACCAAAAGTCCTCGTTCCTACATCATTTCTTCCAAGTTTCTGTAGCTCAACGGATATCGTAGATACCACCGCACACATAGCAGGATGAGCTCAGATTGGAAATGACGCCATTTAAACGGTTCTTTGGGGTTCATTAACAGGCTAACTTTGATACAAGACTATTGGCACAACTACTTTTCTACCAGACTAGCCCTAGTTTTTGCAACACAACCCAAATGTCTGCGCGATGTGAACTTGAAACTCACCCATGTCGATCAATCGGTTGAGTTGGTCTAACAGTGTTGGGTTGGCGAACCCATTTGCCTCCTTGAGTTCCACACCATCGGGTGCTTTAGGTTCGGGCATCACGCCATTAGGAAAAGCGATCGTTCTGCCCTGACGTACCAAACTCAGCATGGATTGAACGGTGTCGCCGCCCACCAGCACCAGCGCGACATCGAAGCCATCGGGCGCAAAGGCACGGGCGCGTTGCGCAACGTCGTCGCTATGTCCGTCTACTGCTTCATTCGCCCCTAACTATTTAACCAAAGCTACACCGTCTGCACCCGATGCGATCGCGAAAACGTTCGCGCCCATGCGTTTAGCCAGTTGTAGTGCGACGTGACCGACACCGCCGCTCGCACCCCACAGCATCAATTTTGTTTCATTACTTGTCCCCAGTGCTTGCAAATTGCTTAGCGCCGTCGCTCCGGCGATGGGCAACCCGCCCGCCATCAAAATATCGAGATCGTCAGGCATCGGCGCGACCGTTTTTTCTGAGACAACAACGTATTGGGCATAGCTACCCCCTTTGTCGTTCATGAAGCTCTGTGCGTAAACCCGATCGCCAACGGCAAAACGCCCGACCCGTCGCCAATGGCAACAATAGTGCCCGCACATTCGCCGCCCAGCACGCGCGGAAAGTGAACTTCGTTATATACCAGCGTACCTTCGCGCTCCATTGCGTCTCAGATACCAACTCCGGCAACCTCAACGCAAATCAAAACTTCGCCCGCAACTACCGCAGGCACAGGTAAGGTGTGCAAAGTCAGCTTGTCGGGTCCACCTAACTCGTCAAAAGCCATTGCTTTCATTTGTTGGAGAGTGTTTTGCATGATTAGATTCTCATATAATTGCTTCAGCCTTTTGAAGGGCAAAAATTGTTTTGTCTGACGATGGGGAGCATTCAGATAGATATCGGTGCTTCAGTCAAGCTGCGATCTAATTACTAACTAACGGTTAACAAAGTGCATGAGTGCTTCAGGATAGCGAGTTCCGGCAGCAGCACCGATCGGCAAGATTACTTCAATTTGTTGCAGTTCGTCAGTAGTCAACACAATATCTACTGCACCCGCATTTTCATGCAGCCGTGTTTGGCGTTTCGTTCCGGGAATCGGGATAATGTCCTCACCTGCCAACAGCCAAGCGAGCGCAAGTTGAGCAGGCGTACACTGCTTTTGGGCAGCAATTCGCTTGATTTTTTCGACCAGTTCTAGGTTTCGATAGAAATTCTCGCCTTGAAAGCGGGGATTGTGCCGCCGCCAATCGTCAGGTGGAAAGTTGTCGGGAGATTGAAAGGCTCCGGTTAAAAAGCCGCGTCCCAGCGGTGAGTAAGCAACTAAACTCGTTCCCAACTCTCGACACATGGGCAACACATCAGTCTCAGGCTCTCGCGTCCACAGACTATATTCCGTTTGCAGCATCGCGATTGGATGTACTTGAGCCGCTCGCCGCAAAGTTTCAGCACTGGCTTCTGAGAGTCCCGCGTAGCGCACTTTGCCGTCTTGAATCAGGTCGGCGATCGTGCCAATTGTGTCCTCGATCGGCACATTGGGATCGACTCTGGAAGGATAGTACAGATCGATGTAATCTACCCCCAAACGTTGCAAGCTGTAAGCCAGAAAGTTCTGCACAGCAACCGGACGATTATCTGTACCGTTAAAGTTACCTTTGTGGTCGCGCAGTGAGCCGAACTTCACTGAAATAAATACTTTGTCACGCGGAACCTTTTTGATAGCTTCTCCAATCAGCAACTCATTGTGACCCATGCCGTAAAAATCACCTGTGTCGAGAAAGTTAATGCCCAGGTCGATCGCGGCTTGAATGGTTGCGATACTTTCAGCAGCATTGCTTTGACGATCGCCGTAGAAGTCAGACATTCCCAGACAGCCTAAGCCCAATGCTGAGACTTGCGCGTCGGTTGTTCCAAGTTTGCGGTATTTCATCATCTTGCTCCTTTGATTAACGAGGGAATCTAGTGATATTGATTCAGTTGATCATTCATTGCACGATTTTTCCGATTCAGACGCTTGAGTGCTGTAATTGCGATGAACATGACTACGACAGCAGCGAACACTTGAATGGTAGCCGCCCAATAGGGAGCGGATGGGCTCACGGCTTCGTATAGCCAACCTGCCCACAGTGGTCCGATTACTTGTGCGAGTGCCATGACCGCAGCAATGCTGCCTTGAACTCGCCCCTGGACATCTGCACTCATACTTTTTGACATCGCTCCGGTGAGGCAGGTCTGCACGAGCGGTTGTCCCATGCTGTAGATCACCATTCCTCCATAAACCAGTGGCAAAGCGCCTGTAACTGGAAATAGACCGATTAGAAAGAATCCAAATCCTGCGATCAATCCACCCACAATTGCCAGACGAATTTCTTGAAACCGTCGCAGGAGCAGCGGCAAGACAACAAGCTGAACTAAGACAACAATGATCCCGAAAGTGACCAATAAAGGAGAAATTTGCTCTGGAGTCCAATTAAGGCGATCGGAAAGCAAACTGGGTAAGTTGGACGAAGGCACAATCACAATCGACCAGAACAGCAGATAACTCAAAAGCAGCAGTCGGAGTTGCGGAAATTGCAAGATGTCACGCGCTTGAGTCAGTGGATTTAAGTGACCGAGCGGAAGTACAGTTGCTCGTCGTGTAGGTGGCAAACTTTCCGGCATCGAGAAATAGCACCAGATGGCAGCAAAACCGAGTACCGCGATCAACACATAGAGCGGCGCAACAAAACTAATTCGGGAGACAAAACCACTTGTGGCGGGTCCAACAATAAACCCTGAAGCAATTGCAGCAGTCAGAAAAGCAAAGTAGCGAGTGCGAACGCTAGATTGAGTTGTGTCTGCCACATAGGAAAAAGCGGTGCCAATCCAACAGTCAGACACGCCGACGATCATCCAGCCCACGAATAATACCCACAGTGCCCCACCGATCGCAAACATCGAAAAACCGAGAACTGCGACACACAAACTCACCAGCATGACCACTCGTCGCCCATAGCGATCGCTGATTGCTCCCAGGCTGGGCGCACTGAGGAATTGTGCGAAAGAATAGCTAGAAAACAACAGTCCGATGGTGAAGGCATTTCCACCATATTGCTCGACTAAAGCTGGCAAGATTGGACCAATGAGTCCGATATAAAACGTACTCAGAAATGCAGCAAAGAGAATAAATGGAGGTAAGCGACGAGGCGGTTTCGGCGGAACTGCGCTTCTCACTGATCGCTCAATATTCATTTTCTACTCCCTAATGTTCGTAGGCCAATTAGCTTGGCTTTGCAGAGACGTTCAGCAGATATCTTCTAGCGATCACTTTCGCTGCGTCTTCTTGATTTCTATTAAGCCAGACTCAACCGACAAAGGGTATGGACATTTTCTCGACAGGCTTGTCCATTTCTAAGTTTGAGAAAAGTCAAGGATCAGGATTTAGAATGCTCGATAAGCTCTGCCGAAAGCTCACAGGGGACAGTTTCGTGTTTTTTTTGAAGAAACGGGAGAAGTGTCCTGCGTCCTTAAATCCCAAGCGAGCAGCAATTTCCTGGACTGATTGCGACGATCGCGCCAGCATCGCCTTTGCCTCCGCGATCGTTTTCTCCGCAATCCAACTATTGACTGATTTACCTGTTTTATATTTGATGACAGTGCTGAAATAGTTGGGATGCAAATACTGTGCCTGGGCATAGTCCTGTACCTGGAAAAGCCGATCGCATCTGCCGTGTAGCAGATCACGAAAGTGCGCTTCAAGGTTGCGCTTGAACGTTAGTGTGATGTCTGAGCTAGTTGAAGCTTCGGTCAGGGGATCATATGCCTTCCAAAACCGCTCTTTAATTTTGAGGAGCAACACCACCGTTAAACAGCCAATTACTTTATATTTGTATGCAGAATCCGACTGATATTCATGCAACAATTGACCACCTAAGTCGTCAAAAATTTGGAAAATCCCGCGATCGGGATAGCCTGGCGGCGCAACCTCAGCAATTAGAAATGGAAATTCATCAAAAATGTTCTCATGAACATACTGCTTCAGGAATGATTCTGAGAAGCTGATGATATATCCATGTAATGTTTCATTAACCTCGAACCCCTTCAAATGACCGGGATTTGTGAAACAAATGGTGTTGCCGCGAGTCACATAGGATTGGTCGTCCATGAAGTAGTGACCTCGTCCTCCGCGCAGGATTAGAACTACGTAGAAGTTTGCCCGAAACGTTGGAGACTTGATCGGAGCATTGGGGAAAAGCTCCTCATTCCGATGAATCGTAAAACCAGCGTCTTGCTCTAGCTTGCCGCCAAAGGAAGCATAAAGTTCAGACATCGAATCGTAGGTCTTAATCACGTCACTCATGCGGATTGATATGAATTACAACCATAATTCAGTTGCATCAGGCTAGTACAATAGCACAAAACTGCACTGTCTTATGCTTAGCCGCTGTGTCCGATCGCACTTGCTAGGATGACTACGTCGCGGAATTCCTCTTGCTGGCTGCAACAGTTAGTTATTGTCCATCAAGGGTTGTGAGCATTTGCTCGTAATCCCCGTTCTTTTCAGCCCAGCGGAGTGCTTTAACGCGCTTGACATCGTCACCCTGTCCGTCGCTGGCAAGGCCCCAGCCACGAAGCTGACTCACGCCTGTATCCTCTTCAAGTCCGAAGCTTCTGACGGCGGTATCGGCTGGCCCAATCGCCAGAGGCTAGAGGTTCAACAACTGAAGCGTTAGCCCTGATCGCTCTGTCACGAGTCTAGAAACTTCGTTGAGCAAACTGGCAATCGCGTCCGTTTTCACCAAAAGCGCGTAAGAACCAATTTAATCTGAAACTCGACACCGATGTAGCTGACTTTGGAATTTCTGTCTACTCCATTTGAAGAGTTGTACACCAAGTGCTTGATCTTGGCTGCATGAGCCGCTCGTGCCAATCGATGCGCTTTAGTGCACCTCGTCGAATGCTTATCTTCGCCATTCGATCGACGACTTCACGCGGGGAACCAAATCATTCAATGCCTATGCGGGTGCTGCTGATAGTGCTGCCGGAGTAGGTCTTTACCGTAGTCGTTCCCATTCGGCGTCCGCACCACGGTGTGGATGTGCTCGCGCGTAGGCTGGTTCTTTTCCAAATATCGCAGTGCGATTGGCGTCTGATGATCGAACTCGATCAAGACCACTGGGCTGTGGATACGGTAATAGAAGACGCTGCTCGGTTCCGTCCCGCCGATCCAAGCGAATCGAGTTTCGTTTAGATGCCGCTGTACCTCGTCCATCTTAACCATCGCGTGCCCGTCGCGCATGTTTCCCATATACTCGCCGATTAAATCGAGCAATTGTGCCTTCTGATTGACGGTGAACTCTATGGCGCGAATGCCTGCGTAGTCGAGGACAACGTTGTCCTGAAACGCTTCGCTCACGTTGTTGTTGCGGGTTTTAGAGACCTCGATGATGGCCTTCTCACGCTGCGCGTCATCAAGCGCGTTGATCAGCGCCAGTCCCTTGTTCTGCTCATTTTGCAGCACCATAGTGCCTTTGTATTTGCCAGAGGTAGCCGTCACTGGCTCGGAACCCATGAAAGTGGGCGTCATCACCACTTGGTCACCCAGCACGAAGTAGTTGATGATCAGATGGTGCCCGTCGAGCTGCCAGCCCCACGGCTCCTCGTCTGAAGGCACACCCATCACCGTAATCCAGTAGAGCCACTCACCGTATTCCTCGAAGTTACCGTTCAGTTCGCCCAGCGTGTAGTTGAGCCGCATGATGTCGCGCGACTGCTCCAATCCTTTAGCACTGAGCGAGGTGCGTAGCAGGTCGAAGGCCACCTCGCGCTGAGCTGGAGTCATCTCGTAGAAGCCCGTGCCCTGCCGGATGTAGAAGTGCTGGTTCATCCACTTGCGCCATTCTGGGTCGTCAACCGAAAACACCGTCTTAGCGCGCTGCTCTAGGGTCAAAGTGGCGAGGAAAGCTTCGGCGGCACTGCGGACGGGCACGGTGGAGACTCCGGTCGAGCGGATGGGGAAGAGGCCTGGGACAACATCGCCGTTTGTGGTGATACCCTTAAACGGCTCGGCTAGACCACGGGCTTCGGCCTCTTGCGACATGCGCTGAAATCGCTCGGCAAGAGCACCTGATAGGTGCTGTGTTCGGGATTTGACGCTATGGGCTAAGACACTAGCGAGACTGACGACGACGCCGATGCCTCCCATCCTCAAGAATTTACGACGATGCATATTTACAATGACCTCCTAAAGCTAGCTTGTCTGTGTTGCAAAAACTTGTTGAGAACATAACACTCCTGGAGAAGGAGTGGATGCTTAATCCACTCCGAAAATTTCATCTACAACCTTCTGAGTGCATAGCCTCTCTCTAAGTGGGCAATACCAGTACCTCATGGATCGCTGTCGCTGCATTCCCACCTGTTTTGGTTCCGCCACCAAACACAAAGATGCGGTTGCCAATTGCTGATGCTCCCAATCCATGTCGTGGGGTTGGCAAGGGTAGCAATGCTTCCCAAACGTCGGTTTCCGGGTCGTATACCCAACTTTCGGCAAAAACTTTTTGCTCTGGAACCCACTGTTCGCCGCCAAACACGTAAAGCTTGCCGTTGAGTGCGGTTGCAGCCAGACCTCCTTGGGCTTGAGGCATCGGTGATCGCGTCTCCCACCGATCAAGCTGTGGATCGTAGACCTCAAGATTGGGCACATTCACTTGCTGCGTCGTGCTATCGGCGTTTCTGACAAAATTGCGACCACCAACGACATAGATCTTGCCATCAATCACAGCCGCTGCTGCACTGTTTCGCGCTGTCGGTGCATCGGCCAGAGTTGCCCAGCGATCAAGCGTCGGATCAAAGACTTCGTTTCGCACACTGTCAACGTGGTCATTGAACAGCCGAGCGTCGTCAGTGGCTCGAACGCGCCCACCAATCAGGTATATCTTGTCATTAACCACTGCGGATATAGCCTCTGCGCGAGCCGCTGGCAGGTCAATGCCTCCAGTCCAAGTATTAAAGGCGGGATCGTAGATGAACATCGTTGGCTGCGCCCGCCAGTCTGGAAACCCGCCTGTGAAACCGCCAATACCATAAAGCAAACCCCTCACTGCCGACAGCGTGATGTGATGACGTGCCTCAGGAAGCGACCTCAATTGTATCCAGGCATTCTTAACCGGATCATAAGACTCGAAATGATCTGTGAACCCAGGATTTTGGCTGAGGAAACCGCCAGCCACGTAAATTTTTCCGTCCAAAACTTCTGGATAAAGCTCTTGTCGAGCGATCGTTGGTGGCGCAGCTTCAGTCCAAGATGGCAGTTGGTTTTGCGCTTGATTCTGTGCCTGTGCTGTCTTGAAGAGAGTGGGCAGCAAGGCAGCGGCGGCGGCACCAAATCCTAACAAACCCAGTGTAGAGCGACGGGAAACAACTCGCCTAGTTGCTGGATGAGGATAATTGTTATCTTGAACTACATCATCTTTCGGGTTGCCATTCGTCATTACCTTGTCCTCTTACTTTTATATTTAGATGTGTTCATCATGTGAGCCATAAATGGGATTTCCAATGCCAAATCTCACCTTTGGTTGCCTAATCCTCGGTTCTTTCCTGATTTTGGTGAAGCGAGGCAGACAGTGCCTTGAAGCTTCAGCTCTGATTGGAGCAATCTACGCAAAATCAGGTTTTCAGCTCTATTCACGCGCTCTTAGGTTAGGCATCAGAGTATGCTTTGACTCAATTCACCAAAATCAGGAAAGAACTTAATCCTCCGAAGCAAGATCGTGTGAATTTTCTTCAGCAATGCCAAAACTGCACCAACTTCAGCAAGGAAATCTCATTTATACGATTTGCATGATCGTTGAAAGCTATTGAGCCGGATGTAGAAGGATCTTGTCGCAAGCACGCCCTGAGGCACTGTGAGCGAGACCATCCTGCATATCGCCGCTGATCAATTTCACATCAAGCGGGTTGATGCTTGCTGTTTCTACCTGAACCAATACTTCATCCAGTCAAATCTTTGGGGCTGGAATCTCTTCGAGGACTGCGTTATCGATACTTCCGTATTGATGGATTCGGACTGCCTTCATTATGCGTTTCCTTTGTTATGTGTTGAAGATGAAATATGCCGAATTTGAATTAAGCGTAACCGCCGTTAGCACCAAGAATTTGAGCATTGACCCAGCCTCCGTCTGGTTCTGCTAGAAATGAGACCACACGCGCAATGTCGAGGGCTTCTCCAAGCCGCTCCATTGGCGCAAGCTTGCTGAGCCGCATAATCTGCTCTTGAGTCTTGCCCTGGCGAAAAAGCTCCGCAGCGACTGGTCCTGGCGCGATCACATTCGCCGTAACGTTGCGACTGCACAGTTCATCAGCCTTGGCGCTGTTTTCCGAGTAGTTCACAACAACAGAACATTCATCTGCTGCAAGTCGCTTTGCAATCTCGCGTCCAATTCCGCGAGAGGCTCCAGTCATAATTGCTGTCTTTGCCATGATTGACCTCCTAATGTTCTAGATGGTTGGCTGAGGATAGTGAGTAAAAACGCATTCAAGTCTTTTGACTATTTGAGTAGTGATTGAATGAGGCGCGGGCGATCCGCTTCTCAACAGGTTGCACGATATTAGCGTAGGCGGCAAACGAGGCTAGAGCGAAAAGCATCATCACGCTAGTCATGGCAGTTGCGGTACGTCCGTCGTAGAGGAAGGCGACGAATACACTTGCAAGTGTGCCACCGAGCAACATCTGCATGAATCCCAACACAGCGGCAGCAACTCCAGCAACTTCCGGCAATGGCTGAAGCGCTCCATACTTCGCATTGGGTGCGATTAGTCCGAAGCAGAACGTGTTGAGAACCAGAAGTGGCATGAGCGTTGCAACACGAACATTGTTGCTGATTGACACCAGCAAAAGTGCAATTGCTGAGGCAACAGCAAGTCTAGACCCGACTTTGAGCAGGCGCGACGGTGGTACACCGCGAACACTCAAGCGCCCATTTAGGAAAGAGCCTGCCATAATCGCGAGGGCAGTTAACGCAAAGAACCAGCCGTACACAGTGGTTGAGAGTCCCAGAACATCAATCAACACGAGGGGTGAGCCAGCCACGTAAGTAAACAGACATCCAAAGCTCAACCCATTCACGAGCGTGTAGCCAACACAGATGCGATCACCCAGAACACGGCGGTAGGTGTGTATGAGGCGGTGTGGTGCGATCGCACACATCACATTAGCGAGCGCGAAGACCCCACAACCCACTAATAGAATTGGGCGGCGTCCGTAGCGATCGGAAAACGGGCCGAAGACCAGTTGTGCGATCGCAAAGCCAGCCATGAATAAACTGAGGGTCAAACCTATGGCAGCAGGGGATGTATTGAAGGATGTGCCAAGCGCAGCAAGGGCGGGTAATCCCATATCGATTGCTAGGGGCGGCAACGCAGCCAGGGCACCTAGCAGCAGAGTAAACCCCAAAGAGTTGGGTCGAATTCGCATGGTTCTTTTCCCGATTCCAATATCTGCTCACTAATGGCAAAAATCGGTCAGTTTCTAGCTGGGCAGCGCAGCGGGCGGCCATGCACCAATTTGATGCAGCATTCCGAACCAATCTTCTAAGTGCCAGGTGTGCGAAATGCGATTGTGCTTAAAGTGATGAAACTCATGCAGCGCGATCAAGACTGGCTTTCCCGTCGGCTGCAAGCCAAAGATTTCCCCTTGATGAGTCCCGATCATCCGCGCCCGCACACCCGCACGATCAGGTTGTGCGATCACGTCGTCAATAATGATCTGCAAGTCGGGAAACGCAGTGAAGAGCATTTGCATCAGCGTCTTCAAACCCTCAGGACCAGGAACTTGACCAGGTGCGAGAGGAATATCTTGCCAATCCGGGGTCACGGCTTCATCGAGAAAATTAGGATTTTTATCGCTGAATGCTTGGTAGAACGCTTCAAGTGATTGCTTTTGCGCCACTGTCGAAGCTGAAGTTTGAATCGTCGCCATTGAATACATGGAATCCTCGGTTGATCGCAAGTACGAATGAAACTACGACGATCATCACACGCAGAATATAATACGTCCAATGCATATCTTAAATAATTGTCATACCAATGCTGATATAGTAAGAAGCTATGGCTCAACAGTTCCCTAACCTTTCGCGCATTGACCTGAACCAACTTCTGGCTCTACAAGCCATGCTGGAGGAGAAACACATCACTCGTGCCGCCGTCCGCGTCTCGCTCAGTCAGCCCGCGATGAGTCGGGTGCTGGGTCGGTTGCGGGCGGCGCTCGGCGATGATCTGCTCATTCGGAGCGGCTTGGGGTACGAGCGAACACCGCGTGGCGATCGCTTGCTGCAAGAATTAGAAGCGCTCCTGCCTCGCCTCAACGCGGCGATCGCAAGCAACGACTTCGATCCTGCTATTTCGCAGCAATACTTCCGAGTCACAGGCACCGACTATGCACTCGCGGTGATCGTCAGTGGTGCAGTACAACTCTGCCGCCAACTTGCTCCGGGCGTTCGCGTCGAGGTCGTTGGCTGGGCACCAGAGAGTTACCGTTACGTAGAAACGGGACGCTGTGACTTGGCGCTCGGTGTGGGCAGCGTCCCAACCCCGCCCAAGGGATTGAAGGTGGAAGTGCTCTACCAGGAGCAATTTACCTGCCTAATCAGTGCGGACAACCCATTTAAGAACGAGCGGTTTTCTTTGGACGAATACCTGCGTCGTCCCCATGCGATCATTGCCACCGCAGAAGGGCAGCAAACGATGATTGATCGTCCGCTAGCTGATCTGGGAAAGGCAAGAGAGATTGTGTTCCAGTCCCCCTACTTCATGGCAACCGCACTCAGTATTGTAAGTACTGACCTGATATTCACCGTCCCCATGCGTGTCGCACTCAAACTCTCAAAGTCAGCAAACCTTCGGCAAGTATTGCCCCCTCAAGAGATTGGTGACTTCCCCTACACCATGATCTGGCATCCTCGGCTCGACGGTGATTCTGGACAGGCATGGTTCCGTGACCAGATCCGGGCGACGGTGAGACGAGGGTGAGAAGATTGTGTGCATAAACTTAATTGACTGACAAAAGTAGAGCGGACTGAGACGAAAGCTGGGCAGGAAGCGGAGGCTGGTTTAGGCTGACAAGTAACCACACAAGAGCCGAACCATGCCGACCACTTCCCGTCCAACTGGTTGCGGGTTTTGTGTAACTCAGGTATTATCGGGGCGTGAGTAGCAATGGAACAGAAAACCGGGATAAGAAAAAAAACGGAAAAAATTAACTGTTCAGCCATGTATATACATGATAAATTAAGACATCCCTGACATCATGTATAACTTGGGACAATGGATCAATACTCAGGCACTAGACAAAAGTCTCAAAGACGACCCCGTACACCAGATGGTAAATTTGAAACTGATTATGGAAATTCACCCAAGCGATTAAGGTCAATTCGCTTAACCGATGAAGCATGGGAGAAACTACTAGAAATAGCGGAGAAAAATCAAGTAACCAGAAGTGAAGTCATAGAAAGTTTCGCTCGCGGTGGCGAATTATATTAAGTGCTACCTCTAGTTTATTTAGTAAAAAAGCGTAATTTTTTACTAAATTTGGCATTAATCCATATTTCGACAATCAAGAGTATTGTCTATTCTCTTGATAAGTTTTTAATCATGATAGTTTTAATCATGCAGTCATATACAAATAAAATTTATACTGATAAGTTATTGCCCTAAAGGTGGAATTTTTCAAAAGCATAAAGTGCTATTTCTTGCGCCCGTTGTGAAGTAATTTTAGAGTAGCGAAGAGTAGTTTGAATTTTTTCATGTCCCATCAAAGCACGAAGTTCCTCAATTCCCATAATTCCCACCCTTTGGGATGCAAAAGTGTGTCTCAGATGGTGAAAACCAACATCTTCTAACTCTGGAATGTTTTTAACTGAGTTCTTCAGTGTAGAGTAAGCTGTTGCATAAGAAAGACGAGATACGTACTCTTGATTTGGTTTTTGAGCCGTAAATAAAGCACTTATCTGGGGATGTCGGTAGTATTTGATGTAATTATTCAAACAGAAGCCAGTGTCTTCATTGTAGAAACACCATCTTTGCTTATTACCCTTACCGATAACTTGAAACTTACGAGCAGTAAAATCAATATCTGATAAATCCAAAGCAAGTATCTCTGCTATTCTGGCTCCACTGCTATATAGCAAATGCACCAGAGCAGAAAGTCTAGCATCTCTTTTAATAGCTTGGTCAAGAATACTTAATTGATTTTGTGTCAGATATCGCCCAACATTATCTGAATTATGCTCTCCTATATGTGGATTTGGTTTACGCCGTTTGAGATGAGAAATGGGGTTTGATTTGATATAACGGCACTCAACAGCAAAATTAAATAAGGCTGTAATTACTGCTTGATGACGATGATGAGTGATATATGATACGTCATTTAATTTATTGAGGTATTCAACTAAAATTTCTCGGTCAAGAATGGATAGTGACCAACTACCATAAAGCTGGAGCAAAGGCATTAAAGTTGATTCACGTATTGCGAATCGTAGAGTCAGCCAGTCCATGACGCTCTAAAAACTGAGTGACTAATGATGCTAAATTAACACTCATTTTTACCTGAGCAACTTAAATTATTGAACTCATGGACAAATATTAACTTAATATTAATAGGTAGCGAACTAGATATATTTTCATGAATGTATCTGTTACCGATGCGGCTCCTCAAACAACAGAGACGTTGGTGGGATGAGTGATATTGATTTATCAAGAATACCACCCACACGAGTGAAATATTTAGCACGTCTTGGAGCCGCTTCTCGGTCGGCAGCGATTGCCCGGATGCCTGATAATAAGCGAATTGCCACCCTGCTGGCATTTATCCATTTACTAGAATATACGGCAACCGATGATGTAATTGATTTATTTGATTTACTGGTGAAAGGGTTGTTGTCGAAGTCTAAACGGGAGGGCATTCTTCCCAATGGCACAATTGACCGTAAAGCTTATACTTTCTGTGTCTTACAATGCTTAAGGTCGGCGTTGCGTCGCTGGGATGTGTTTGTGGTAAAAAGTCAGCGTTACTGTGACCCCCGTGCCAAACTCCTGAGTGATCAAGCATGGTCAGCGCAAAGGGCGGGTATATGTCGGACTTTAGACTTGCAACCTACCTTTGATTCATCGCTGTCTATCTTAAAACAAGAATTGGATGAAGCTTACCGTCGGACTGCGGCTAACTTTGAGAATAGTACTGCTATACACATTGAACACAAAGATGGAAAGGATAATTTAGTATTAACTCCTTTAGATAAACTGGTTGACCCACCCAGTTTGGTAACGCTCAAAAGACAAGTGGCAGCGATGTTACCTCATGTTGACCTGCCAGAAGTCATGCTTGAAATTAATTCCCGGACTGGGTTTACTAAAGAATTTACCCATTTGAGTCAGGCTAACAGCCGGGTTGAAGATTTACATATTAGTATCTGCGCGGTGTTGGCTCAAGCCTGTAATATTGGTTTAGAACCACTGGTACGTCCTGAATTACCTGCATTAACTCGTGGGCGATTATCTTGGGTGCAGCAAAATTATCTTCGTCAAGAAACTCTCATCCGTGCTAATGCGCGATTGGTTGATACCCAAACTCACATTCCCCTAGCACAAATCTGGGGTGGCGGAGAAGTCGCATCGGCAGATGGGTTACGCTTTACTGTTCCTGTAAGGACTATTAATGCTGCACCCAATAGCAAGTATTTTGGTGTGGGAAAGGGTATTATAGCCGTAGTCACATAAGTTAGGACGTAAACTAGAAGAATTGGTGTTGCATCTACCCGATTTCAATGGCGAAAGCATATAGTGAAGATTTCCGGCGAAAAGTCATACAAGCGATTGAATTGGACGGACTCAAGAAGTGTGAGGCAAGCCAACTGTTCAATATCAGTCGCAATACAATCAACTTGTGGTTGCAGCGCCAAGCCGAAACGGGTGATGTCAAACCCATAGCAAGGCCAGCATTGCAGCAAAATAACAAAATCAGCGACTGGGAGAAGTTTCGCACCTTTGTTAAAGAACATGGAGATAAAACCCAAAGCGAAATGGCACAGCTATGGGAAGGAGAGATTAGCCAGCGCACAATTTCCAGGGCATTAATCAAGATAGGACATTCGCGTCAAAAAAAACATCCGGATATAGTCAACGAGATGAAGCCAAACGAGTGGCATTTTTAGCACAACTGGAAAACCCGAAAGCATCGCATCTAGTATCTAAAGGTTGTTCTACAAGAAATTTCACATTGGCAGGAATTCTTCCTAAATAGTCACATCCCTTAGACACTGTTGTTTTTACCATTGCATATGAATGCAATCCCCTATCCCACATCAACAACATCCCTGATTGTACAGAGCGTAATAATTTTAATGCCCGCACTCGTTCTCCGATACGATATGGACACATTAAAGCATCAAATATTAAGTGTGTTCCGGCTTCTACCAATATGACTAATCTAACTTTGGGAAACGCTACTTGTGTCCCTGGACGACTACTAGGGCGACCAAAAACTCTTGCATTTTCATCACTGTCCGGGACATCGAAACAGGTGCCATCTATGACTACAATTAAGTCCATTGAGAAATGCTCCCAATGTCTCCTGTGTCGCCATTGGTCGTACTAATTGATGAAATAATTGGCTCATTACCCTTGCACCTAATCTCTGCCTGGCTTGTGTAATCGCTGACTTACAAGGTACTCGCCAATATTTACCAACCTTAACCCATGCTTCACTTAGTCCATCAATCAAGTTTTTCAGCACATCACGCATCGAATCTCTCGACCAAAGACTCATTGCTATTACCAGACTAACCACTAATTGTGCTGGTAGCGATCGCCTGCGTTCCTCTTCGGTTTTGGTATTAGCGAGCGCCTGTTCGATTGCAAAAGCTCGAATCGCTGTCTCGATTGCTTTGAGTCCGTCACCACTTTGTATATCTGGAGACACCAATGAGAAATCTTTGAGATGCACCACAGCTCATTTTCATTTTTGGTACAATGCTTAATTTACACGACTTTCAGCCTTAACTGAACCGTATTGGCCGATCGCCCCAAAAATCGAGTCACTGCTAAATCAAAACTTCCCCAGAAAAAATGGACGGGACTAACCTTGCCGGAAAAATGTGAACGAAATTCTCGAAAGACTCGTTCCAACTGGAGCAGTACTCGCCAGAATCGATTGGCATAATCCGCATCATAAGCAGCATGGGTTTTATCCTGCTCAAATCGAATTGGATTGGGGACTTCATTCGGTTTGGTGTTAATCGTGATGTGAAGATCTAGTGCTCTGAGCGTTTCCATCACGGTCTGATAAAAATCAGCAACAGAACGAGGGTAGAGGGCGATCGCCCGTCTTGCCCCTTCGCTGGTTTGAATTAGAAGCTCATGATCAATGAAATCAAAGTCGATTTGAAAGATCCGGCTACCATAAGGAATCGTGGAAGTGGTCAGTCCCCGAACGGTTAAATAGAGGGGAATATGCCAGGAATGATTAATCCATGGAGTTTGGGCAAATCGGATTTTGCCGATGATTTGAGTCCACATGTGCAAGGTGGCATAAGTCTCTTGCCATGCGTCCAGGGGTAAACTCGGCCAAATATCCGTTGAGGTCAGGGTAGGCTGATTTGACATCATGGTTTCCTCGCGAGTAGAAAAGGAAGGGGCGCGTGATCAATAGTTCTTCTGTTGTTCATCGGCAAAACACCACAGCCATTGTTCTCCCAATTCTGCTGAACTGATCACCGCATGTCCAATTTCTTCATAATGACGGCGTGCGTGCTGATTTTTGGATGAGTCGCAGCACAACATTTTGCCGCAGGTTTGACAAATCCTTAAATGTACCCAGCGATCGCCAACTCGAATGCATTCCTCGCAGCGAAATACAGGATAATTAGCTTTTGAAATCATATTCTCTAGCGTCAGTTCGTTCAGATGTTGACAAGACATAGGAGTTTTCTGTGAGTTTGTGAGATGTATGCTTTATGAAACGGGATACAGCCATTTGCGAAAAAGTTGGGTTAGGCGCGGCATAATCACGTAGGTCAACAGGGCAACCGTTAGTCCTGTCACCAACAAGGTTCTGAGCAATACCGGAAGCCCTGCCAGGATCGGCACTAGCCAGCGATTGAGAATAGATATTGTAAAAAACACTCCCAGCCATGTAACGACCGCCATTTTGTAGCGCGCGGGTGGAGCCTTCATCGGCTTGTCAGGAAGCGTAAACCAGGTTTCCAGCCCAGTCAGGGTTTGAATTGCTTCTGGCTTTTCAATTAAGGGTTGCAGTCGCTCAATCCATTCTTGCCGAATATCTGATTCAAGCCAGGTTTTGAGATTGTTGTAGCAATCGAACTTGAGAATGACCACGTATTCAGGATGAGCATGATCATGAGGTGGAATCGTGCTGACACCCAAATGTCCCTTGAATGTTCGTGCATCTGCGGCGATGCCATGAAACCATGCTTCGTAACCTTGTTCACGTCCTGGTCTCACGATATGAGAAATCACGGCGGTGACTAGATAGTTTTCTTGACTGGTATTGCTCGCCAATGGTTCTTCCAACATAGAATTTAACAGTCCGAGAAATTGGATGGTTAAAACAGAAAAACAGATCTTACCGTGCCTGTATAGACTCTAAAACTGAAACGTCGTCCGAATGGTGCCAACAAAAATCGTGTCATTAGTGCTGTTGTGTTCAGGGTTGGTAATGACGATTACACCAGGAGTGATTGAGAGATGGTCGTTCATTTGAAACCGGTAGAAGGTTTCAAAGTGCAGTGAGGTGCTACGATCGATTGCCCCAAACTGATTGCTGATTACTCTAGGCGGTTGTCCAAAAACAAAGCCTAATAAGTTTCCTTCTTTACCCAAATCTGGAAATCCAAAATTAACTGCATATATTGTGATAGGGCGAATAGTTCAAGAAGTTACGGAAATCCGCTTCCTGTGCCGGAGACCCAAACTCGTCTACCCATGTTTTCCCGCTCGTAAATTGATCGAAGCGGAGCATGTCCATGACCCCGACCTGGGGCAGCGCGGTGGCGAACAGATCCGGTCGCTGATTGACCACTGCGCCGATCAGGAGTCCGCCATTCGATCCACCCTGAATTGCCAAGCCGTCTTGGGGCGTGATTAAGAGCGCCTTCAGGTACTCGCCTGCTGCAATGAAATCGTCGAAGACGTTCTGCTTGTTCTGACGACGACCCGCTTCGTGCCATGCCTTGCCATATTCGGAGCCGCCGCGAATGTTGGCGATCGCCGCGTTTGCCGCTTCTAAAATTGCTTTATTGTTCTCTGACATCTGAATCTCTCCTCTGTTCAAAGCAAAAAAGTGGTGTGAGTTGTTATGCTGTTGCCCCTCACTGGTTTACTTCTAGGGACTGGTCAACGGCTTACATTGAATCGCCTTCACATTTCGCAGATAGTTCAACTGTGGCTCGAAGTCAGTCGGACAGAAGACATAAACATTGTCCTGAGATCGGCTGATGACCAAACGGTAGCTGGGTGGAATCCCTTCAGAACCTTTGATCGCTTCGATTCTGGGAATCACTTGTGAACTGACTTGAGCCAGGGATGGAAAATTGAACACTAGGAGTACGCCGAACAGAATTGTAATTGCGATTGTGGTTGTAGTTGTGATTTTGATTGAAAGAATCTTTCGGTTCATGAGAAATCTCCTGTGACTTATGGTTGTGTAATGTTCTGTTGTTTCCAGGGAAGCGGCGATCGATAGGGGTTCTCGTGCATATCCAGGACTTCCCAGGTTGTAGGATTGACTTGCCCTGTTACAGGGATTTCGTACCGTTGCTGTAAATCTCGGATCGCAGAAGCTGTGACTTCACCATAGATGCCATCGACGATCGCCCCTCTTGGATTGCCTAACCTCACACCTGCGGCTCCTAAAAAGCCATTGTCTTGAAGAATGCGCTGTAACAATTGCACGTTTCTGCCGCGATCTCCTTGGCGCAAGGTGGGTAAGGTTAAATCAGTGTATGCAGTTGCGATCAGAACGGGTGATGTTTGTTGTGAAGGAATGCTGTGTGCGATCGCTGAATGAGTGAATGAACTTCCGAGCAATCCTATAGCGATCGTTAGTAATCCAAAAATGGTTTGAGGTTTCATGATTGTCCTCCTGATGGATCAGTTCTACTTAGCATCAATTCGTGTCGGAGTTATTACTCCATCTGCTTGCTCCGATCGGTGTGGAGCAGTGCTGCCACTGATGCGAAACTCACGGAATAATTGCAGTAACGCGAATTTCAATCCGCATCGTTGGCAGTCCAAGCGCCGCGACTCCTACCTCTGTCCAAATTGGGGCATGGTTGGGCATGTAATGACGAAATAGCCTGACCATCACATCGTTAACTTCCGGGGGAAACCCACCAACATGGTAAGAATTAACGTGGACAACATGCTCCCAACCCGCACCAGCAGTCGCCAGGGTTCGCTCTACGTTCTGAAACGCCTGAGCAATCTCGTCCGCGAGCGATTCGGGAATTTGCAGATTGTCATCCCAGCCGCCTTGGCCGGATGTCTCCACTCGATTGTCAATTTTTACCGCTTGCGAGTAATGCAATTCATTCAGCATATATTCGCCATAACCAGGAGTGACAAAAAACTTGGGCTTATTCATGGTGTTTCTTGTGTAGTACGTTTGACTATATCTCGCGTTGCTGAAACAAACTCGTTTCAGCATCATCCGATTTAGACACTAATGTTCAGAATTCACTTGCCATGTAATCACAATGATTTCTGCAAACAGTAAGACAACTATTAGCCGCGAAAACGCTTGTAAAATGGCTTCCATCGTCCAGTTCTGACTCTGAACCTCCCAGATCATCCAAACAATATTAAATCCAATCACCAACCAGGGTAGAATGACCACTGAATTGCGGCTGCGATAGAAGCGGATCGTCGTCTCTCGCCAAAATGGGCTGAAGATACAAGCGATGTAGGATACTCCTGCACTGATGAACAGGCTGGTTTGAAGACCCGGAGGCAGATTGGGGTATCCAAGCGCGATCGCCGTTAAACAAACTCCCAGCGAGAGATACAGGAAAGTAAACAAAGTAAATCGTTTCATTGTTAGACAAGCTCCCGGCGAGAGATACAGGAAGGTAAACAAAGTAAATCGTTTCATTCTTTGTAAATAAAGCTCAGCGATAATCTATTCCTATGTGGCTGACATGACTCAGCCGATGAACAACAATTAGTCCACATGCAGCACAGCCTTACCTGAAAATCTGCGCCCGATCAAATCAGCCGACGTTACGTCTGCTTCACGCCACGAAACTGCTCGATCAATATGCGTTTTGAGCCGCCCCTGCTCAACTAACCTCAGTAGACGAGCCAGCCCAGAACTGGCACTTTCCAGATCTACTTCGGTGTACAGCGTGAACCCATAAAGCGTGCGCTGTCCTCCATTCTCGAAATAGAAGTCTGCCAGAGACAGCTTCATTTCGTTGCCGCTGCTACTGCCATAACAAACGCAGGTGCCTCCTTGAGCCAAAAACGCAGTTAGCTTCCCGACCAATTCACCTCCTACTCCATCGACAATCAGTCGATAAGGCGCGAACTGCTTGGCTTCTTGCCCGGTTTCAGTCACCACCACTTCATCCGCGCCATAATCTCGCACAAATGCTGCTTGCGCTGGCTGACGAATTTGGGCAACGACGCTGGCTCCCATCATCCGAGCAAGCTGCATGGCGAAGAGTCCCACTCCTCCGGTTGCCCCTGTGATCAGCACCCGACTTCCTAGTAAACGAGATCCCTTTTCTACTGCATACAGTGCTGTTAACCCCGCGACGGGCAGTGTGGCGGCATCGGTATGTGATACGCCCTTGGGAATGACAGCCAGAAAGCGAGTCGAAATTGCTACATATTCTGCCCAGCCCTCCGAGCGGATGGAGAGGGCGACAATTTTTGTCACTATGGGTGGACTACTACCTTCCTGTGCCGTTTGTTCAACAACGCCAACGACATCCCAGCCAATTGGAGTGCCCAGTGGATCATTTTGCGATCACTTCAGTTCGCCCCGATTCATCGAAAATGCTTTGACGCGAATCAAGCACTCGTTAGCCTTCGGAGTGGGAACTTCAGTGTCTTGAAAGGTGAGGTTGCCAACGGCATCTGGTGAGCTTACGAGTCTACGCATCGCCATATCCTTGTGTGTAGAGGGCTATAGTTTCATGTTCTAGATGGAACTGTTTCAATCAACTTGCTGTGACTCCTCCATCGATCGCTAACTAAGGGTTGCCCAGTGATGTAGCTAGTGGATCGGTTTAGGGTGAAGCAATCGTGAAATCACTTTAGAAAAAAACTTAGACAAATCTTGCAAGCATTAGACTAAGAGCAAAGGAAAAGGCATGAACGCTGATATGGGCTAACATTGCAGCCTCTAGCGAATATTGCCAAAAGAGCCAGCCAAAAGCAATGCCAGCAATCCCATTCAGTAACAACGCCCGAATAATCACAACTGAAGTGAGTGGAACAATCGCGGCAGTTGCGGGCAGGTGTAGTAGTCCAAATACCAACGCGGCTAGAACGATCGCACCCTGGTAAATCCCTTGACCTGGCAACGTAACGCCTTGTTTTAGCCCTTTCCACGCGATCCAAACAAGCAGCGACATTAAACCCCAGCGCATCAAAAGTTCCTCAGTGATGCCGCCATAGAACATTGCTGTGAGCAAATTCAACCAACTTGGCTCTGTATTATTGGCTGCCCGCAGCGCTTCAGGTAGGACAGGTTGCATCAACCGATCGAGCAACAGGAGAACGATCGTCACCGCTGCACCCACACCCAAGCTCCACTTCATCTCAACGGCAAAAGATGGAGACTTAGCGATGTGAAACACCCAATGATCAATCAAATGGGAGCTTAATCCAACACGATAGGCACAACCAATTCCGATCAGAATGCTGATTGCCAGTAGAACTGTAAGCTGTAGTCCTTGCAGAAGCATTAAAATCCGCAGTGGAGGCACTTTTTCTAGTGTTTCTGGAGACAGTTTCGCTAACTGTTGCTCGACTAAAGGAATAGACGCGATCGTGTACATCACAATTCCCACACTGCCCAATACAAATAAAATGCCGAATTGTTTCAGAATTGCCATTGGCTTAATCTCCAGATGATCCGTCCTATTAGCCCATGCCAGCAGCTACCATCACCAGAATTGTGGGCAAGTTGAAAACGACGTGAACAATGACAGCAGTCCAGACCGAGCCGCTGCGGCGGAAGACCTCGGCAGTGGCGAGACCTGCTACCACCGCCGCAGGAAAGACGATATTGATGCCGTGAGCGAGGGCGAAGATCACGGTGCTACCCACAACTGCGATCACCGGACGACTGTAGCGGAGCAGCGCGTTAGCGACGACACCCCGAAAGAACAACTCCTCGCCAAGAGGCGTGACGATACCGAGGAACAACGTGGCTAAAACCAGGGATAGTACTCCGCCGCTACCGCCCTCTGCGTACACACCCTGAACATTGTTGGTGTTCCCGGTGATCTGAATCCAGCCCAGAACTGCCAATCCCTTGAGTACAAAGGCAACCAGTCCGACTCCGATCGCAATGAGCAACCAGCGCTTAGAGACCGGACGCACACCGAAGGCGTTCAGGGAACGAATCCGCAGCCGCACAGCCACCGCGAACGCGGTTAGCGTGGCGACACCCGTCCACGAAGTCAAAATCAGTCCGTAGACCACGGGGTCAAAACCGAGCCGCCTGAGTAGCGAGCCAACCCCGAATCCGACGATCGCCAAGACGACAAGACCCACAATGATCTCAAGCCAGCCCGGACGGGAGGGCTTGTTAGGTGCAGACTGCTCCGAGGACGCGATGGGGGACTTACATGGCTGCTGCGAGTAGTCAGAAGGCACTTTAGACATGATGATCAACTCCTTTGATCCATTTGCTGATGGTTTTACGAACTGACGAGATCACCGACGACCAATTCGGTATTGAGCCGAGATATAAGTAAAAACCTGCAAGATGGTCTCGAAACTCATACTATATATAGGGTTCAGCCATTTTTTAAGTAAAATTGGCAGGATAACGTAAATCTTGGGTATGTATCGCTACAAAAACTAGAGTATTTATTAATTTTATTTACAGGTTTTACAGTAAGGACTTTGAGTATCCTTCGCAATGGATTGTCTGTAACTATTACAGGCAAAGGATTATAGCCCAAAATATTAGCCTTCTACCACAGAGTATTTATTAAACTCTTGGGTTGGCGAAAAGCAATTATTGACCCTCAAACTGCAAGTATCTTCAGGCAAAATCCTACTTTCGCTTAAAAAACGTTCAAACTTGTATACAGCAGGGCTTTTCAGACTATCTTGCTGTTTTTTACTTGTATCTCGGCTCAATACCTAGATAAGGCCATTACAAATGCCTTAGATGCTGTAACTAAAAAAGACATTATTGGATGGTTCACGCACTGCTGTTACTATATTGCACCCAACTGAGAACCGCTATAAGTTTGGGACAAGCGCGTACAATGAAACCTACTTTGGCACGGTGATACCCTTAGCTACTATGAACTTTACGCCGTAGTAAACTTATTATACCTATACAAGATATCAAAGCTACAACATTTGATGGTTCAGGAACAGTTGGTGTTTTCTGTGTATCTAAGAAATTGGCCATATCTTCACCAATGATTTGATGTACACGACGAGTAGGATGAATCTCGTCGAAGTAATAATAATTATCAGGTGTTGAACAACCAGGCTCTAACCCCCCAGTGGTGTATAAAAGTTTGCAGGCATCATTTATATTGGTAAAACCAAATGTCGCTGGGGTAGAGCGAATTTTGTTGCTAATTGCAACATGGTCATACAGTGCAACTTCGACACCTAATTGCTTATTCAGGGTATCGAGTTGACCGGGAAGACTTTTATTGATAACATCTCTAAACTTAGCTGCCTCTTCTGAGTATTGCTCAAAAAGTGGTAATGCAGCTAAATCTGTAGAATTTACAACAAAAAACTGTTCTGCACCTAGCACTGCAAGTTGTGATATTCCAGAAACAATATTGTTAACAGCAGCATCAGCTAATACATCGACCGAACCAGTCTGATTATTAAAAAACCTTTCTAATAAGTCATTTGTAGATATAAAAATGAAGTATAATCCCTTAGAATCTGGCACGCGATTAACTTCTGCTTTATATTCTTCGATTTGACCGAATAAACCAGTATTTTGATATTTATCAAGCCAAGTACTTAAATTGCCATTACCGCTTTTTGCACCACCCACAGCATAATTTGTTAATTGTAATTTTTTTTGTTTTGCTAGTACCTCAACTGATGTTAAGCCGGGATTATTTGTCCATCGACCATCAGAGTCATACACGTCTACTTGGGGGAATATAAATGCTCCAGGCACCCCAGAGTTAACTGCTGCTGTTGTAATCCGAAGTGCTGCCCCATTATCTGAATAGCTATCACCAAAACCATAAATACGAGAAATAGAGTTGAAAGAAGCAGCATAAGCATTATTAACACTTACACACAAAAAAGCCGCACTACTTACTGTGGCAGTAACAAATGTCTTGAAAGTTGTATTTTTCAGCATAGATCAATGCATTTCCCAATATCTAAAATTATGTTCAAAGGTGTAACCTTTACTTTTAATTCACTATGCTTATTCATGGTGTTCCTCTGTTCAGTAACGATTGTCGATAAGCGAAGTGAAATCGTAGTAAAAGCGAAAAAATTCACGGCTTTACAGCAATTCTTGATTATCACTCGGCGGACTTTCTGCTTTGCAAGAATACATCCTGACTTTTGCAGATGATTTACGCCGCGCTGCTGGTTTCATCCTTGACCTCGGTTTTGATAACGAAAGCCCTTAACTCGACAATATTATCGCCGCGAAAGCGCCAGATGTCGCAGTACGAGTAATCAGCCGCCTTCCCGTCTTCGTCCTTCATGGTGATGTCGCCGAGTGCCGTGACGAAATCACCCTCAGCGATTAAGTTAGCGACCCTAAACTTTGGCGGCTCTATGTATGTCATTGCCATCCATTGGCGAACGGCTTCTTTTCCTTTAAGGGTCTTGTCACCTACAAATGTCCATTCCATGTCGTCAGCGCAGAACGACAAAAATTCTTCATTGTTGCCTTGAGCGATCGCCGCGTTTCCCTCTTCTAAGATGGCTTTATTTTTGTCTGGCATCTGAATCTCTCCTCTATTCAAGTTGTCTTTGTTTTAGCCAACTTGAGTTTAGTAAGTTCCAACACTCAACTTTGAGTATGCTCCAGCGCAACTCGATCCCAATGTCCTAAGTTGGCTGCTGCTTCATAGGTGCTTTGGAGAAAAGCAAGGAGCATTGCATCTGGATCGTCAGTTTGTCTCACGGCTTCATAGGGTAAGATAAACTCTTGCATCTCTGAGCTGTAAAAAGCTTCTCTGGGTTGGATCGGGTAATCACGGAAACCTTCCGGCGTAGGGTAAGCGTAAGCGTAAAAAACAGGCTCCACAATTGACCCACCCCCTGGCCAAAAGCCGCAACTACTAACTTCGTGTGAATAGGCTTCGCGCGTGACCCAATCTGCCATATTCGGAACTCCCCCTGGGTGTTCTGGCGCACGACGACCAGAGAAACGGGTCACAGCCAAGTCAAAGCTGCCCCAAAAGAAATGCACAGGGCTGGATTTACCAGTAAACTGTGAACGGAAGACGGTCATGATGCGATCGACTTGCACAAGAATTCGCCAGAATCGTTGTGCATATTCCGGATCATAAGCTGCGTGTTGATAGTCCTGAGCGAACGGGATGGGTTCTGACACTTCTTGCGGCATCGTCCAGATTCGGACTTCGATGCCGATGTTGCTCAAGGTAGTCAGCACCATTTGGTAAAAATCTGCAACAGCGCGAGGAGACAGTGCAATTCTTTTAGTAATGCCGTCGCTAGTGTCGATTTGTAGTTGATGGTCGAGAAAATCAAAGCTAATTTGAAAGTTACGAGTTCCGCAAGGGATTGAAGCAGTTATTAGTCCACGCGGTGTGACATAAAGAGTAGATTGCCACCAGTGATTGAGTTTAGGTGCCAGTGCCAACCGGATTTTACCGATGATTTGCGTCCATAGATGGAGAGTTGCACAGGTATCCTGCCAAGCTGCTAAGGGCAAACTGGGCCAAACGATGTCAATGGAAGTACTTTGATTAGAAACAGTCATGAAAATCACCCACATGAGGAGAACATGTTGAAGAAATGAGAAGGAAATCTAGATGAAATCAGAATCGCTATCAATAGTCTTTTCTCTGTTCATCTGCAAAACACCATAACCACTGCTCCCCCAATTCAGCCGAACTAACCACTGCATGACTGGTTGCTTCATAATGACGACGAGCATGTTGATGCTCAGAAGAATCGCAGCACAGCATTTTGCCACAGGTTTGGCAAATCCGGAGGTGTACCCAGCGGCTATTTATTTTAATGCACTCTTCACAACGAAATATGGGATAGGCTGCTTTAGAAATCAGGTTTTCCGCAGTTAGATGGTTGAGATGTTCGCAGGTCATAGTTTTTTGGTATCCCTGGCAGGAGACAATGGTGAACAGAATGATTGAGGCTGATGTGAAATCTGAAATTAGGGCGTGTCCTTCTCCTCAGTGTAGTCGCCGAATAAACCCCTTGCCGCTTGTGCAAAATTCACGGAACAATTGCAGTAACGCGAATTTCAACACGCATTTTTGGAAGTGCAAGAGCTGCAACTCCTACCTCTGTCCAAATTGGGGCATGGTTGGGCATGTAATGACGAAATAGCTTGACCATCGCATCGTTCACCTCTGGGGGAAACCCGCCAACATGGTAAGAATTGACGTGGACAACATGCTCCCAACCCGCACCAGCCGTTGCCAAGGTTCGCTCTATGTTCCGAAACGTCTGGGCAATTTCGTCTGCGATCGCTTCGGGAATTTGTAGATTGTCATCAATGCCGCCTTGTCCGGATGTCTCCACTCGATTGTCAATTTTTACTGCCTGCGAGTAATGCAATTGATTCAGCATGTATTCCCCATAACCGGGAGTGACAAAAAACTTGGGCTTATTCATGGTGTTCCTTTGTTCAGCACGTTTGACTTGAGCCGAGAACGCGGCAGCGGACTTCCCTGGCTTCTGGGGGTGGTTAGAAGACACTTTAGACATGGTGATGAGTTCTCCTGGGAATGCCGCATTGAATTCTCGTTTGATCCAACTTGAATATAACGAGTTCCAGCCCTCAGTTTCTCCCAGATTCTTACGATATCAAGGACGATCGCGCCAATCAGGGCGCTTGTCATGACGGTTGGCTTCACCGATAGGTTAAGGTGAGTTGGGCAGGCTTGCAATGCCGTCTGAGCAACTTGAGTGTTGCTAGTCGCGTCCTGCCACAATAATCTTTTCGGCTAAACTAACCGGGTTAGAAAACATCACCTCATGACTCCCGGGCATTTGCACGAACCGAAATTGCCCTAAGCGACTAGACATTCTGGGATGCCAGCCCCACTCGCCTTGAGGCAGGGCAGTGTCTTCTGTACAGTAGAGGTAACTTTTAGGAATCGATAGCGAGTAAAACTGCTTCAAGTCCAGCTTGTCAATCAATGGTTGATACGGTTCAGGCGATAATTGTGCGTAACTGGATTGAGCCAGTTCGAGGTCAGCATCGTTGAGAAACGCTTCTCGCCAAATCTCAAAAGGCATCGTTATCGTATTATCGTCCGATTCTCTCGCTAGATTGTCGAGTAACGCTTGAGAATCCGGTGGGAGGTTATCTCTAATGCTCTCCTCATCATTCAGGATAAAGGCATTGAAGAAGATGAGTCGTCGAATGCGTTGCCCTTGGCCGGCGAAGCCATCGCTAATCGCTTCAGCAACTTTCGCAATAATTGTCCCGCCGAAACTATGTCCTAACAGGACGATATCACTTAAGTCTTTGCCAACGATATAATCGACGATCGATTGCGTACATTGGGCATGGTTGACGTTTTTATTCACGCCTTTACCATGTCCGGCGACTGTGGGAGCAAAAGCCTGATGTCCTTTCGCTTCTAGATGTTGGATGACCGCTTTCCAAGCAGAACCATCGTGCCATGCGCCGTGAACCAAGACAAACGTTGACATAGAATTGCTCCTTATAAGTGTGGTATAAAAATCAAGCTCGTCTGCTATCTCTTGAAGTGGGCGCAGTGCGTATTCTGTCGTTCGTCATCGTGAAAGTGCCATGACAAAATCATCCTCAGCGATTAAGTTAGCGACCATAAACTTTGGCGGCTCTATGTACATCGTCGCCATCCATTGGCGAACGGCTTCTTTCCCTTTAAGGGTCTTGTCACCTACAAACGTCCATTTCGTGTCGCCAGCGCAGAACGACAAGAATACTTCATTGTTGCCTTGAGCGATCGCTGCATTTGCCGCCTCTAAGATTGCTTTATTTTTCTCTGACATATAAATCTCTCCTCTGTTCAAGTGGATGCTTTAACGGAGCAATCTCTGCTGCCACTTATGCGAAACTCACGGAACAATTGCGGTCACGCGAATTTCAACGCGCATTTTTGGAAGTGCAAGAGCTGCAACTCCTACCTCTGTCCAAGTGGGGGCACGATCGGGCATGTAATGATGAAATAGCCTGACCATCGCATCGTTAATCTCCGGCGGAAACCCGCCAACATGGTAAGAATTGACGTGGACAACATGCTCCCAACCCGCACCAGCAGTCGCCAAGGTGCGCTCTACGTTCCGAAACGCTTGAGCAATCTCGTCTGCGATCGATTCGGGAAATTGCAGATCGTCATCAATGCCGCCTTGTCCGGATGTCTCCACTCGATTGCCAATTTTTACTGCTTGCGAGTAATGCAATCTACTCAGCATGTATTCCCCATAACCAGGGGTGACAAAAAACTCTGGCTTTTTCATGGTGTTCCTATTGATGAAAAGCTTGCTCTAACATTTAGTTTCTATGACTAGCACGTTCGATCAGTGCGTTTGAGGGCAAGCTCGGATTGAGTACCTTGCGCGCACTGTCAGCCCCTACAACGGGCAGCGTATCTGGATCGAGCATGCCGAGTTGAACCAATACACTCGCCTGATCCCAATAGAGGTGTTCGTGGGCTAGCTTGCCATCACGGAACTGGACAATCGCTACCACTGCCACTTCAACCCATTTCCCGGTCGGAGCAATGCCAGGTAGCATCCACTCCATCTGGATGGTATGAGTGAACTTAGCCAGCATTTCATCGACGAGTCGATCCGTCCCGATCGTGCGCGAAATCGGAACTAGCTCGAGATCTGGCGGAATCTGGGGAATGAAGTCTTTGGAATAAAACTCACCCAATGCTGCTTTTCCGACTCCCCCAGTCATCACTGGAATGTGATTCACATAAGCGTCCTCAACCATCGTAGCGAGAGCATCTTCAGGGCTGTGAGCACCAAACTCGTGCCCGATATGCTCTTCCCAGACCGCTTGCAGGGCTTCCTGAGCGGGTGTCAGGCTTGGAGTTGCCTGTACTGCCTGTTTGTCTGCTGTTTGCTCTTTGACCATGTTGAATTCTCCTAAGTTTTATCTAAACTGTATTGATTCCAATGCTTGACTTCTTTCAGATTCTTACGAGTTGCGCGTCTATCCGACACATCACACCCAGGGTGCCTGTCCGCTGGATGCGGTGAGTCCAAGATGCTACGCGATGGTGATGGAAAGTACGGATTGCGGACTCGTCAGCAGTAGTAGTGGTTTGTGCTGTTTGTGAATTCATAGTTTTGAGCGATCGGATTAGCGTGATGCGGTTGGCTCAATTTCAGGTGCATAAATCGTTTCGTCTTCTTTGCGCCAAGCTGGATCGACTAGACAAAGGAAAACAATGGGTTCGTCGCTGTAGTTGTGAAGGAACTGGATTGCATTTGGAGGAATGTAAACCGCATCGCCTGGTTCAATCCGACGAACTTCACTGTTGATCGACATTTCTCCAACACCGCTAATGATGTAATAAACCTCAGAAGTCCTTAGAGAATGGGGAATCGAAGTTTTGCCAACAGGCAAGATCGCATACGCCAAACTGTAACGCAAGTTGATGTCTTGTTTGTCAGGATGAAGTAGTTCGCGCAGAACAGTTCCATCTCCAGCGATAATTTCTTCACAGTCGTTTAGTTTTTGGATCAGCATAAGTTTAGGTTTGCAATTACACAATCGGAGCAAGTTCAGGTTAAATACTGTCAGAGGTCAGCAACATCACGACATCTGCATGAGCTAACACGACATCGGGGTGGCGTTGAAACGCCGTATTATACTTCATGGCAAACTCATCGCCCAATTCGTCGGGGCTGAGCAGTGTACGAATGTCACTGTCGATCGCTTCCATTGCCTCTTGCGTAACAGGTTCACCGTCATGAAGCAACTCATCGATTTGGAGAATCAATGCTGAGAGTCGATGCAACCAGGCAAACTGCTTATGACTAATCACCAGTTGTAGCAATTCACCTTTAGAAACTTGCCCTCGAACTTGCTCATAGGTAAAACGCTCAGTATCTAGTAAAAGCTTGTGCAGATGCAGTAGTTTGATTCGTAACTCACTCAAGCGGTGATGTTGACTCATCTGATATTGAAATGTGTTAAGCATAAATCCGTCCCATCCTTCCTTCTTGGTAGTCGTCGATCGCCTGGATAATTTCAGCTTCAGTGTTCATGACAAACGGACCGTAGCGCACGACTGGTTCGTTAAGGAGTACACCTGCAATCAGCAAAAGATCTAGAGGGCACTGAGCATCAGCAGGGTTGGAGATTATGACATCTTCTCCATCTTGAGAAAAGAGTACCATCTGCCCATCATCACCAGGCGCTGGCTCTGTCCCAAACAACCCAGACCCCTCCAGGACATAGACAAAAGCGTTATACTCTTTGGGTACAGGCTGGATTATCGTTGCCCCTGGTTGCAGTGTGAAGTGGAGGTAAACTATCGGTGTGCGCGTCTGAATGACGGCTTTTGCCCCTAACGCTTCTCCCGTAATCACCCGCACTGTCACAGACCTATCTTCGGTTTGAGCGACCGGAATGTGATCTGCTGGAATTTCCTGATAGCGGGGCGGCATCATTTTGTCTCGTTGTGGTAGATTGATCCATAGTTGAATGCCGTGGAGCCGTCCACCCGTTTGGGTAAACATTGACTCCGGCATCTCGGAATGCACGACCCCGGCACCTGCTGTCATCCACTGGACATCACCTGGATTTAGTGACCCGGCGTGTCCCGCAGAATCTTTGTGTTCTAACCGTCCATCCAAGACATAGCTGACGATTTCAAAGCCCCGGTGCGGATGATCGGGCGCACCTTTTGCCTGACCCGGCTTTAGATTAATCGGACCCAACTCGTCGAGGAGGAGAAACGGGTCAAATTCAGAGAAGCTACTTTTGGGAAAGGGCCGACGTACAAGAAATCCAGCCCCTTCAAGTGTTTCAACGCTGTTAATTACTCCGGCAACGGTTCGAGACGTTTGAGTGGGGACAGTCATAGAATTGCCTCTTCAGAACTAGACAAGTATGTGTATCATTTGAGCCTGACTCAACGGGGTGAATCACAGTGTTTTTTCACAAGCCAGAAATGCGGCAGGTCACTGATTATTTCTGCTGAAGAAAGTCCAGCAACAGGGGATTGATCTGATCAGCGTGAGTCCAGTTGATGGCGTGCGGCCCGCCGGGAATGACAACCCGCCTGAGTGTTGATCGCCCAGCGCAGAATGACGAACAGGTAGGGAGCGGCAATCGATCGTTCGCCAGTGAGCCAGTTTCGTCCGTCGAGATAACCGAGGATAGCGACGTTTTCAGTGAGTGAAAAGTGATCGTACTTGCCTCTACTTCGTTATCGACAACGAACTCCCCTTGCTATAATGCGTTCCCACAGCAGCTCAAAAACCGCTTCAACACCATCACTCAAGACTGGCGGCGTCACGAGCGTTAGTCGGTTCTCATTAAGAGTAAAGGTGCGAACTAACGTTGTACCAACGCGATTAGGAATTGATGCAATTTTGATCTGGTGAGTTACTGTGTTGCCACTCAACGTATAAGTTCCAGCGTAAGCATTGAATGTTGTAAATGCTTGAGCAAGCTCTTCCACGGGTAAAGATTGCATCTGGGGAGTCAGCGGTGATCTGACCTCCTGACTCAGCAGTGAGCGATCGCTCCTAGAAAACATCACCATCATGTGACCATCTGATGTGTAAGTGATGTAGCCAACCGGATGAGTTCCATACACGTCTGGAGTCACCGTTCCATCAGCGTAAATGGCAGTTGCAGAAATTAACTTCCAAATGCCAATTAGCGGATTGTTCTGGATTGATGGTGTAGACATAATGTGCAACCGTTGCTTTATAATTTTCTGCTAGAGAGAGTAACGGGTTTCAACACAAAATCAAATTCCGTTGTGTAAAACTGTTTACTTTGATTCCGTGCCCTGAGTTCGTCTAGCGCTTCGTGCTTTTGTAATTCAACGATCGCCGATCGCACGGCAAAGGTTGTATCTGAATCCAGGTGAGGATCGCCAGCAATAAAAATTTGTGTTGTCAGTGGAGTGTACTCCGGAGCACTGAGTTTGAAATGGATGTGAGCCGCCCGCCAGGGATGCCGTCCCAAGAGTCCCAGCAACTCGCCACATGGGCCACTGCTTGGCACTTTGTAACCTAGTGGCACGACAGTTTCAAACATATACTTTCCACTCTTGTTCGTTTTGAAACGTGCGCGAAAATTCCCCAACGGCTGAGATGGCTCTTGGACATCATATAATCCTTTGGAATTGGGTTGCCAAACATCAATCACAGCATTGGCGATCGGTTGACCGTTCAAATCTAAAACCCTGCCTGACAGGAAAAGCGCGTCTCCTTCTGCATCAATACCCAAGCGATCGCCCATCTGCCGTTCTGGTGCATTCGGCACATACAAGGGTCCTTCTAAATTGCTTTCTGTACCGCGATGCTTATCGTGCAGTAATTCTACCAACTCTGAGATTCCGAGTAGATCTGTTAACGCCTGCATTTCTCCAGCGGGAATCTCCTGAGTGTGATGACTGACCCGGTTGAGAAAATTACGTCCCTGCTGCAACTCTGATTCAGTCAGATTCACCTCACGCACAAAGTCATGCAAATGTCGAACCAAGCTCGTGTAAATTTCATAGAGTCGCGGGTGAGATTTGCCGCGATCGCCATGATTAATGACGGCTTCAGTGATAGTGTCAAGTGTGATTTTCTGCACGATCAAACTCCTTTTTAGTTACGTGATTAATGATGGTTGTTTTACGGCGACTATCTTGGCAGGGGCTTCCATGTCGAAAAGTCCGCAAGATGCGCCCAGTAGGCAGTCAATCCGATATAAGCAAAGATGAGAGCTGCCACACTTAACACAATTGCTCCAATAGTTCGCAAGAGCCGGGTTGATTTGAGAGAGAGGGTTGGTACAGAAAAAATTCCTCCTAAGCCAACGAGAATGAACCCAATTCCTGACAGCAAAGGAAGTTGTGTTATTCCCAGGTTTATGATGCGAAAGCCAATTAGAAGCGATACCAGTCCTGCAAAGAATCCATAAATGCCCAGGGTAAATAATTCCCAACCCATTGCCAGAGTTAGGGAAGTTCCTACAAACAAAATGCCAAACAGAACAGTTGTTTCACCAAAGGCAACATTGAAACTACCAATAATGGGCCAGGTAAAAGTCATGTGTAAGCCAGTGACTAAAGCGATCGCGCCGACTACACCAAAACCAGGAATCCAGCGTTTCTGATTTGAAGTACCAAGACCAAAATACACATAGGCAGCTAACAGAGCGAGTCCAGCCGATAGATTAATCAGCATGAGTGTAAGGTAATCGATAAACATTAGACCTCCTGCAAATGTTCGGTTTTGTCACCGTTCAAGCTCCTGAATATAATTGGACAGGAAACGAATGACTCAACAGAGGATAATAGACATTCGCCAGATCGCTATCTGCCGAGATCGCCATTATGCAGTGCTTCACCAGGTCATACGGCGGAGCACAACCGAAGGTTATATCCTTCTCTAAACTCAACCGCAGCACCTCTCCTTGTCCTGCGATAAAGCCTTTGTTGGAAATGTAAATGTCACCATCAGAACCGATTTCTAGACCTGTCGGATTAATTAGCTCATCATCCGCGATCATGGTGCGAGTTTTACCATCTGGAGACACATAAATCAGGGCACCGGCGTCACTTCCATTCAAGATTCCATCCGCATCATATTCCAGGACATACAGACCGCCAAATTTATCAAAGGCCAGATCGGCGATATGCGTAAATCCCCCTGCATAGACTTCCGGTTGACCTTCAGCATTGATGCGATAAACTTGTGCAGTTTCTGCTTGAAAAGGAAACCCAGTCAACTCGCCAACATAGAGAGCGTTATCAGGGCCAACAGTAACTGAGGTGGGGACAGGCTGCCGCACCACGGCTTCACCTGTGAGTGGATCAGTTGTGGTACGAGTTGGAAAGACGGTTTCTAAAGTCGGTTCGCCACCAAAGGCTCGCTGAAAGAGCAAAGCATTGGCACCTGCATCTACGACATAGGCTATATTATCTGCAATCAGCAAGTCATAGAGGTTGGTGTCTACGTTTTGCCCATCAGGGTTGTTATTTTGTTCATAAGCACCAAAATCGCTCAATCTTGTCCAGGAAGCACCACCATCAAAGTTATTGATCGCGAGCAACTGGCTAAAATCAGGAACTTGTAGAAGGTTATCTCGATTAGCTGGATTACTAGCAAGACCAACGATCGCATAGGCGTTTCCATAGGCATCAAACTCAATGTCATTCACACCTGCTGCATCCGATCCATCGGGTAATGCCAGCGATGGTAGTCCAGTTACGACTCGTTTTACAACACCGTTTTGAATCCGGGTAATTGCACCTGTTGCACCATAGAATACAGACGCGCCCGGTTGAGTTGGAGATGGAATACTGGCACCTGTCCCCCCTCGTCCTGCTTCGGCAACATAAAGTGCCCCATCAGGGCCAAAGTTCAGCTTACGTGGACTATCCAGACCGGATGCCAGCACTTCAATTCGCGATATCTGTGGCGTTTCTACTGTTGCAGACATAATTTTCCTCCTTTGAATTTACGATGCTCTATCCTCAGTAGCGGACAAAAACTGAAGCAAAAATGCCTGTCGCATTGCTTTGTAGCCCCAGTTTTGGCTTCAGAAATACTCTTTCACAACAGCATCTATTTCATAAAAGCTGGTCTAATTTTCTGTAAACTTCAGCACAATTTTGCCCCGTGTTCCTCCCTGCTCTAGACGCTGATGTGCCAGAACGACCTGATCCCAAGAAAATACTGAATCAATCACAGGGCGAAGCTGATGACGCTCGATTAGTTTTGTCAACGCCTCTAATTTTGCTCGGTACTGGGGTGAAAAAACAAAATGAATCGTCAGATTCTTGCCCCATGCTGCAAGAAGCGATTGCGGTATTGCAATGTCTACAATGCTTATAAGCCTACCGAAGGGACGAATGATTTCTAGACTACGCTGAATTGTTTCTTTGCCAATCGTATCTAGAACTAAATCCACACCTACTCCATTTGTTTCTTGACGAATGACTTCTACGTAATCTTCATTTTTGTAATCAATCACTCGATCTGCGCCCAGTTCTGTCACGAAATCTCGGTTTCTAGAACTACACGTTGCAAAAACGTATGCCCCGATCGCTTTGGCGAGTTGAACTGCGATCGAACCAACTCCACCCGCACCCGCATGGATGAGAACTGTTTCACCAACTTGTAGATTGCCCCTAGTCACTAGACAATCCCAAGCAGTTCCGCCTGCAACCGGAAAAGAAGCTGCTTCAATGTGCGATAGATTTGCAGGCTTCAATGCAACAATCGCTGCATCAGCCACATGATACTGAGCGTAGCTACCGAATTCTCCAAAAATTTGCGGTGAGTAATACACGTTGTCTCCCACCTTGAAATCAGTCACAGCTTCGCCAATTGCCTCAATCACCCCTGAAACATCGACTCCAAGGATGGCGGGTAATTGAACCAGTTCCTTGTAATCACCACGACGAGTTTGGTAATCGACCGGGTTAATCGAGGTTGCACAAACTTTGACTAACACCTGATTCGCCTTCAGTGTTGGTATGGGAACAGTTTGAATCTCAAACTTCTCAGCATCACCAAACGCATTTAATACGGCTGCTTTCATAGATTCCATCTGTGCCAACTCTCCTTGAGTTAAAATAAGCAGTGGCGGGATTTCGATACACTCAGCGTAGGTAGGTTCTCCCTAACTTCGCAAGTCAGCACGATTTGGTAAGGTAGTTACCATTGAAGCCAGAAAGACAACTGAGTTATTCCTGCTGAAGAAAGTCCAGCAACACGGGATTGACCTGATCGGCGTGAGTCCAGTTGATGGCGTGCGGCCCGCCGGGAATGACAACCAGTTGACTGTTTTTAATCAGCTTTGGAAGTCTTGCTGCGGTGGATTCAAGTGGCAAAATGCGATCGCTATCTCCATGAATGATCAGAGTCGGTACATCAATGCGAGGCAGATCATCGCGGAAATCAGTCAGCCAGGAGGGTACACAGTCCAAAGTCCCTTTCGCAGAAGCCCCGGCTGCCACATTCCAACTAGCTTGAATGGCATCGTTGCTGATGCGTTGGCGTAGCCTCTCGGAACGAGAATCGCCCAGCAACACATCCACATTGAAGAACTCTTTGAAGAACGTAGAGAAATAGGCTGGGCGATCGTCCACAATTGCTTTCATAATGCCATCGAAGACACTTTGATCAACCCCTTCTGGATTGTCGTCCGTCTTTAACAGAAAGGGTGGAACGGGAGCCATCAGCACCGCTTTTTGTACTCGTTCTGAGCCGTATTTGCCAAGATAGCGCGTGACTTCGCCTGTTCCCATTGAGAAGCCAACCAACACGGTATTTTGCAAGTCAAGCTTGGTCATGAGTGTATTCAAATCGGCGGCGAAGGTATCGTAGTCGTAGCCAAACGAGGGTTGGCTAGAAGCGCCGAATCCTCTGCGATCGTAGGTAATTACTCGATATCCTGCGTTCAGTAAAACTAAAACCTGCTTCTCCCAGGAATGTCCGTTCAATGGAAATCCATGAATCAGAACAATCGGTTGACCTGTCCCCAGATCTTCGTAGTAGAGATCAATCGTTGCAGAATTTTCTTGACCAACGGTAATGTAAGGCATGAGAGGTTTCTCCGTTGTAAATTGATGTGTTTTTGTCTGTTGCATCACAATTGTCATGCAGCGATCGCCGCGTTTGCCGCCTCTAAGATGGCTTTAATTCTGCTTCGGTAGCCAGCGCGGTACGCACACCAGCATCAAGATTCATGCGGTCTACAAATCGTGACAGGTTCTCAAAGCCTTGTAGTCCGACCTGAGTGTTGATCGCCCAGCGCAGAATAACGAACAGGTAAGGATCGGCAATCGATCGTTCGCCAGTGAGCCAGTTTCGTCCGTCGAGTCGGGCATCGAGCCGTTCAAGGTATGTACGCACGCGGATGCGTGCGGTATCTGCGATCGCGCCTGCAAAAGCTTGGTCTTGCAGGAAACGGGTCGGCGTGAAGATCGGCTTGAACGTCATGTGCACGTCGGAATTGAGGAAGCCGAGCCAGCGCATTACCTCAGCCCGATCGTGCGGTGTGCCGTCGCCAAGCAGCCGCGCCTCCGGATATAGGTCGGCGAGATAACCGAGGATAGCGACGTTTTCGGTGAGTGAAAAGTCGCCGTGCTCCAGCAACGGTACCGTGCCATCCGCGTTGATGGTGAGGTAGTTTGGTGACTTAATGCTTTCAAGACTCATCCTGACGATTTCGTGCGGCACACCAATCCATTCGAGAACGATGAGATCAGCCAGCGAACAAGCACCGGGCATATGATAGAGTTTCATGGAATGTCCCTGATCGCGAAGAATGTGTTTTTGCTTCCTACCTGCTATTTTCATAGTTTGGGTGTAATGACTCCTAATGCTCGGTTTCTTTCAGATTCTTAGGGTGTTTTGTCAGATTTTTGTGCAATCACCTTTAAGACGCAGCGTGGAACCGATCGTGCTGTCGAGGAACGCTCGGATCAACGTTGCTACCTCCTCCGCATGGGTCTCCAGCGCGAAATGGCCAGCATCGAGCAGATGAATTTTTGCATCCGGGAGATCGCGCTGATAAGCGGCAGCACCAGCGGGCAGAAACGCCGGATCATAACGACCCCAGACGGCGAGAAGCGGCGGACGGTGCTCGCGAAAGTAGGACTGGAAGGCCGGATAGAGCGCGACGTTGCTGCGGTAGTCGAGGATCAGATCGAGTTGGATCTCCTCCGCGTCTGGCCGCGCCATGTAGGCGATGTCGAGTTCGTAGCCGTCGGGTGACAAAAGGGTTGGATCGGCTCCGGTACCATACTGCCAGTTCCGGATTGTGTCTGGTGCGATCGAGAGTCGGCAGGCTTCCCGGTTCGCTGCGCTCGGTTCGCGCCAATAAGACTCCCATGTCCCCCATTCGTCACTGAACCCCTCAAGGTAGGCGTTGCCGTTCTGCGAGACGATCGCAGATATCCGTTCAGGATGGCGCATCGCCAGACGCAAACCTACTGGCGCACCGTAGTCGAAGATGTAGAGCACGTATTGATCGAGCGACAAAGCATTGGTGAAACCCTCGATTACGTCGGCAAGGCGATCGAAGGTGTAGTCGAATGTCCCGCGCGGCGGTGCCTTGGTCTGTCCGAAACCAGGCAGATCTGGCGCGATGAGCCGAAAGCGATCGGCAAGGAGAGGGATCAGGTCGCGGAACATGTGGCTGGCGGTCGGAAAGCCGTGCAGCAGTAGTATCACTGGCGCATCGTTTGCTCCCGCCTCGCGGTAGAACACTTCGACATCACCAACCTGTCGAAACCCGTAGCGTATTTTCATCGTACAATTCTCTCTTTTTTGATTTTCTTCCGACTGAGCTTCGACGCTCAGATTTGGAATCTTGGACACCTTTCGCATACCCTACGATCGCCGTCCCTAAACCGCGAGAACCACCCGTTACCAGTGCAACTTTGCCTGCAAGTGTTGTCGTCTCGCACTGTCGTTCGACTACTGCGCTACAAACCCACCATCTACCATCAACGTTTCACCTGTTACGAACGATGCCATCTCAGATGATAAAAACAGGACTGCATTTGCAACTTCAAGCGGTGTGCCAACTCGTCCGATCGGGTGAAGTCCTGTCAAGTAAGCTTTGGCTTCATCTGTAACTGCTTCAAACATATCTGTTTGGATTGCCCCTGGTGCAACGACATTGATGCGAATACCCGCTTTGGCATATTGGAGCGCAGCAGCTTCAAACATATCTGTTTGGATTGACCCTGGTGCAACGGCATTGATGCGAATACCCGCTTTGGCATATTGGAGCGCAGCAGCTTTGGTTAAGCCTACTACCGCATGTTTACTCGCGGTGTAGAGGAGTATGTTAGGAAGTGCAACGACTCCAACCGCAGATGCCATATTGACGATCGCACCACTTCCCTGTTTCAACATCTGAGCGATTTCATATTTCATCGACAACCAAACGCCTTTGACATTGACGTTCATCGTGCGGTCGTATTCCGCTTCTGTTTGCTCAATCAATGAAGGATTTTCGCCGCCAGTTCCTGCATTATTAAAGGCAATATCTAACCGACCAAAAACACCAACCGCTTTATCAACCATTGCCTCAACATCGGCTTCTTTCGTGACATCTGCTTGCACAAAAAACGCCTCTCCGCCAGCTTCCCGAATCAATCGAACCGTTTCTTCACCTTCATCCATTCGACGACCCACTACCACCACCTTTGCCTTTTGTTGGGCATAAGCGATCGCAGTTGCTCTACCGATTCCCGATGTGCCTCCAGTGACTAACGCCACTTTATCTTGCAGTATCATTCTGTTCTCCTGTTTTAATTTCATCAGTTTGTATCGGGTAAGTTTGTCTCAGTAAATTAGTGACTTCTTGCGCGATCGCAATCAGAGCATGATTAACTGAGGAGTCGCGAAGAGAATCAGTCTGAGGTGTACTTTCATGCCCAGAATTATTCTTGCCTTGTACTAGTGAATGCGTCATAGAACTATCTCAATGAAATACTGATTTGTAATCGACTAAATCAATACGCAGGAATTCAGTTGTTGGTATGGTAATTTTTGGCATGGTTCAAAAAGCGGCAGTTTTGTTCGGCGAAACAGGCAAGATATAGCTATCAAAATTAGATAGCTTACAGCACTTACAGACAAGTCAGATATGAATTGAGAGCAAAGATCGGGGGACTTAATGACTTGCAGCAATCATGGCAGCCATCAACTCCGTCGTGTTCCAGCGCCCGGTATACCGAATTCCATTGATAAACAGGGCTGGGGCAGTCGTTACTCCACTCTCTATTCCGCCTTCGATGTCTTCATTGATATGATCGACATGCACTTGTTTAGACAACTCTTTGAGAAATTGAGGAATGTCAAGCCCTAAATCATTGGCATACTCGACAAGATAACCGTTCTCCAACCTTTGTTGATGGGCAAATAAAGTATCGTGCATTAACCAAAACTGTCCTTGGGCAGCGGCGGCTTCGGCAGCTTGGGCTGCCCGTTGAGCATTAGGATGAATCTGTGTTTGCGGAAAATGGCGGAAGATAAAGCATAAATAATCCTCTCCAAAGGAAGCACGAAGCTCCCGTTTGATCCCTTTAATCAGCTTGTAAACGTCTGCACTTCTAGGGCATTGATAGTCTCCATACATCACCAGTACTACCTTGGCACTCAGCACACCCTGCATCCGATCTTGGGTTGAAGGCGGGACAAGTAAGTAACTGTGGCTGCGATCGTCGTTCATTTTTCTACATTTGCAGCAAGCATGGAACCTTGCAATTAACTTGCTCAATCCATTGACTGCATCTTTGTTTGCATACATTCAATGTAGGAGATCGCTTTCAAGTCGTTGTCTATAGGGAGTTAAAACTTTTACAGTACAGATTGATAGAGTAACTATGCGACCGCAAAGTAGAAAGCTGGTTATAACTCAAGTTAGAATCCGAATTCAATCGAAGGTACAGCCTATAAACAAACAATGCCGCGTTTAACGGCAACAATCACAACTTGGGTGCGATCGCTTACATCCAACTTATTCAAAATTCGATTGACATGAAATTTAACAGTATGAGCCGCCCATTGCTGCTCCGCATGATGGGTGGGGTGTAAGAGGGGCAGGAGAAACACCTGCCTCGACCCGATTAGCCTGCTTGTTGGGGCGTTACGGACACTCTTATCGGGAATGCGGGACGAGGAACTGATAACCAACTCCTCACCTTCCCTTTTTTTATTTTGTGCGTGCGCGTTGCAATTAGGTGCTTTTACACAGGTACCATTTGCCGATCGAGCTTGGTCTCTAGTCCATCTCGTTGCACGGATTGAGCTTTGTCATAGCTCTCCATCAGGGCGCGGTAAATCGGCATGAGGTCAACCATGACAGTGGCAAACTCCATTGCGTCCGGACGGTTCCACGTGTTCATAAGTTCGCCGATTACTGCGTAAGTGTCGATGGGCATGGCTCCCGCCTGGACGACGCGGGCCAGAGTGAGGTCGGTCGCCATCTGGCTCCAGTTGCCGGAAGCGTCAATGATCGTGAAGACCTTGTAACCAGCGGCCAGTGCGCTCAGGGTCGGAAACGCCATGCAGACGCTGGTGAGAGTTCCGGCGATGAGAAGAGTCTTTCGCCCGGTCTTCTCGATAGCATCTACCCAAGCTGGGTTGTCCCAGGCGTTAATCTGTCCTGTGCGCGGAATGTAAACCGCGTCAGGATTGTGCTGGTGGATTTCGGGAATCAGGGGACCATTGGGACCATCGGGCACCGAAGCAGTCGTGAAGGTCGGAATCTTGGCGAGTCGGGAAATCTTGGCGAGTGCCGTGACATTGGAGCGGAGGGCTGGGAGTTCGATGTCACGCACAAGTTGGAAGAGTCCGCTCTGATGATCAATCAGCAGCAGCACGGCGTCGTTGGGATCGATCATTGTGTCGATGGTGTTGCTCATGGGTTTGTCTCCTTTTTCATTTAAATTCAATCAATGTCATTTTTTCCTAGCTATCTGGGGCATGTCCAGTTCTAGTACTCAGCTTCTTTCGGAATAAGTTCAATATAGGAGATCGCCTTCAAGCTGTCGTCTATAGCAAGTTAAAATTTTTACAGTACAAATTGATAGAGTAACCGTGCCATCGCAAAGTAGAAGGTAGGCTCTAACTTAAGTTAGAATCCGAATTTGATCGAAAGTACACCCTACAAACTGACAATGCCGCGCTTAACGGCAACAATCACCGCTTGAGTACGATCGCTGACATCTAGCTTATTCAAAATCCGATTAACATGAGATTTAACCGTGCCTTCACCGATGCTCAAAGCAGCCGCAATATCAGCATTACTCATCCCCTGCGCCAGTGAGCGGAGTACTTCTAGTTCTCTTTCACTCAGTTCTGGATTGCTCAGGCGCTGTACCAACTTTGCTCCCACATCGGGCGGAATATACTTCTGACCGCGATGAACGGTACGAATCGCATTCAGAAGCTCGTCCGGTTCAGTTTCTTTCAACAGGTATCCTTTTGCGCCTGCCTGCAATCCCCGATAAATATCTTCGTCACTATCATACGTGGTCAGTACAATAATCCGAGCAGATTTAACGATCGCACAAATTGCACCAATAGCGGCAACTCCTTCCACTTCAGGCATTCGCAGATCCATTAGCGTTACATCTGGTTGGTGTTCCCGAAAGGCGGCGATCGCTTGTTCCCCATTTTCGGCTTGGGCAATCACCTGCATCTCTGGGTCACGGTTAATAATCGTGGCTAATCCTTGCCGAAAAATGGCGTGATCGTCCGCAATCAGAACCCGAATGGTCGTGGCTTGGCTCATCGTGATGCTCACTCAAGGGTTGACGGTAACAATAATCTCTGTTCCTTGTCCGGGTTGACTCCTAATCGTGAGTTGTGCGCCGATGCGCTCTGCCCGTTCGCTCATGCCGAGTAAGCCAAATCCCTCAGAGGCTTGAATACTGCCAACTCCAAAGCCCTGTCCATTGTCTTTCACGCGCAAGCAAACCTGATCGCGATCGTAGATTAGCTCCACTCGAATTTCATCAGCATTGGCGTGTCGAATCGCATTGGTTAAGGCTTCCTGCCCCATCCGCAGTAGGTTACTCTCGACTTCAGTCGGTAGAGCATACACCACACCCTTGATCTCGTAATATAAAGTGGTATCCATTGCAGCAGTTCTGATTTGAGCGATGAGACGATGTAGAGCGCTCTGTAGACTGCCCTCCTCCAAAAGCTGGGGACGGAGTGCCACGACCGATCGCCGCGCTTCAGTCAATCCAGTTCGTGCCAATTCTTTGATCAGATCCAGGTGTGCCTGAGTTGCTTCTACATCATCTGTTAGCACCTGTTTTGCCGCTCCCACCTGAGCCAGAATGCCTGTAAACGCCTGAGCGAGTGTGTCGTGAATTTCGCGTGCCATGCGGTTGCGCTCCTCTAAAATTGAGGCTTCTTCTGCTTGCTTCAGCGCCGTAATATCTCGCGCCAGCCAAATCACCTGATCATGGTCGATTGGGGCAATGCGAGCCGAAAACCAGGCTTCTCGTCCATTTAGAAACGCACTGTACTCGACCGTGAGGGTTTGTTGGGTTCTCAGCACCTGCTGAATATAACCTAGAAATTCATCGGCTTGTTCCCTTCCGAGCTGATGCATGGTTTTACCAATCATCTCCTCAAAGGGTTGCCATAGCAGATTTCGTTCCAGTACCATTATTTCAAGGAATCGCCCTTCAGCAGACAGTACAAACAATGGATCGGGAATTGCCTCAATTAGAGTCCGTAGCTTTGACTCTGAGGCTTGTAGGGCTTCTTCTGCTTGTTTGCGATCGTTAATGTCAACGTGGGTTCCCAACATCCGCATGGGTTGACCTGATTCGTCCCAGGCAACAATTTTGCCAACAGAAAGAGTCCATTTCCACTGACCATTCTGGGTATGCTGGCGATACTCTGCTCGATAGCTGGGGATTTCTCCAGCAATGTAAGCACGGTAGGTTGCGACAACTGATTCTCTGTCATCAGGATGCAAACGAGCAATCCATTCAGAAATGGTTTCGTGGAATGTTGCTGGATTGTAGCCCAGCATTAAAGCGTATTCTGGGTTAACAATTCTTTCTTCAGTTTTTAAATCGAGATCGTAGAGTCCCTGATTTGTGGCTGTTAATGCCAGGCGCAGCCGTTCTTCACTATTTTGTAGAGCGGCTTCTGCTTGTTTGCGATCGCTAATATCCGCAATCACCCCTTCGATGTAGTCATCGTCTGCATTCAGATAAAGAGAGAAAAGCCCCCAAAACAATGTCCCATCTCGTTTTCGCATCTGGGCTTCAAAGCTTCGCACTTCCCGATCCCGCTTCAGCAACTCAATGAGGTGTTGGTGATCGCTGGGATCTGCATAATAGCCTGTGGTGTGTTCAAGCCCAATGATCTCCTCTGGTGAATCAAAGCCAAACAGATTGGCATGGCGTTGATTGGCATCGAGAAGTAATCTATCCGAGAGGCGGACTCGGAAGATGCCGACCTGCGAGTTTTCAAAGATAGCTCGGAACTTGGTTTCACTGCGTTGTAATGCCTCTTCTGCTTGTCTACGCTGGGTGGTATCATTGCCAACTGATAAGATTTCAACGACATCTCCCTGCTCATTGAAGATGGCTTGATTTGACCAAGCAACCCAAACTCGCCGACCGTCTCGACACAGGTTTTCACCCTCGCCTTGCGGGTACGATTGAGGATTACGAAGTAAATCACGGACAAAGGGTTTGACATCCCGCCCAGAGGTTTCGATGTCTGGAATGATGGTTTCAAATAAGGTACGCCCTACAATCTGATGTTCTTCATAGCCCAGGAGTTTCACCCCATAATCGTTGATGTATCGAATTCGTCCTTGCGTGTCATAGCAAATGATGACGGAATTCGCGGTTTGTAGCAGGTTGCGGTAATTGGCTTCACTTTGTCGTAACGCAGCAGTTCGTTCTGCGACCTGTTGCTCTAAAGTGCAGTTGTAGTCGGCTAGGAGTTTCTCGGCTTGTTTGCGCTCTGTAATGTCCTGAAAGGTAGCGATCGCATAAGTGATATTGCCCTGTTGATCAAAAACTGGTGTTCCCCGTGCCTCAATTAGAATTGTGACATGATCTCGACGAATTTCTATATCTTCAGTCCTAATGCGTTCGCCCCTTAATGCCCGCACAATAGGCAAGCTCTCCGCTGGATAGATTTGATCCGTTCCCGCTACATAAAGCTGATAAGCCTCTGATATCTGCTCCGGTGCGATGGAAGTATCAGTTTCTTTGCCTATAAGTTGACTGCCGCATTGGTTGGTATAGTAAGGGCAACCTGTCGCATCCACGATCCCAATTCCCACCGGAATCGCTTCGAGGAACTGGGTGATCTTGCTTTCCTTAGCCCGCAGTTCTGAGTAAAGGTTGGCATTTTCGATGGCGATCGCTGCTTGAGTCGATAATAGCTGCAAGACCTGCGATCGCTCTGGTGTAAATACTCTAGCTGCTAACCGATTTTCTAAATACAATACACCGACCAGCTTGGCTTGATTCAGCAGCGGCAAACAGAAAACAGATTGAGGCTGGTTCTGTTGAATGTATGGCTCATTAATAAAAGCACCTTCACGAGTCGCATCATTTAAGGTGACAGGCTTCAGAGTCCGAATCACATATTGAATGATTGATTCTGGCAATTGATCGGCAATTGGAATAGACTGTAACACCTGAGCCGCACAAGCATTTTCATCGGTATTGAGTTCACAAGCCGCTTCAATCGACCATTCTCCTGAGTTTTCTAAAATCAGATATCCGGTTTGTGCGCCAGCATTCTCAATTAAAGTTTGCATCAGTGATCGCAGCAATTGCTTCAGTTCAATTTCACGAGAAATCGCCTGTGAAGCTTTCATCACTGCTACTAAATCGAAAGCGGTATGGAAGGGATTAGAGATAGTTTTAGCAGTAATAGGAATTGATGTGGAAGCGGCTCTAGACGACTGAGGAAAGAACTGTGGATAGCGAGTTTCTAAGTCTTTAACTTTAGCAGTTGCGCCCCAGCGATCGTAGCAATAGTGCGCCTCTTTCATATAGGTTTGAGCAATTTTTTCTCGACCTCGCGCTAGATAATGTTTAGCCGCTAATTCATAAGCTAATGCTTCTTCCTGGATATATTCATTTTCAGCAGCACCTGCGATCGCCCGTTCATAAAACTCTTCAGCCTCAAGAAATTGCCCTAAGACTCGTGCTTTCTCTGCCTCGACTAGATAAAATTTATGTAGATAATTCATTGGGGCGTGTTCTGCCCATTTCTGCATTTTTTCTTGGTTAGTGTTAATACAGTTTAGCCAAGCTACTTTTTCAGAGATTGAAGCATCGAGCAACAGGCTCAAAAGCGCCAACGAATGATAGAAACAGAATACAGGTAAAACTCCTATTGCCCTCGCTTCTTCAAAATGTTTCCTTGCCAAAATAGCAGTCTGTACAGCTTGATGATATTCTTCAAATAGATAAAACAGTATGACTTTGTGCAGATATAGCATTTGAATTGCAGTTCCATCTTTAACTGCAATAGCGTGTGGTAACGCCTCCTCTTCATTAAACACCCGACCAACTAAGCGACTGGGATTCTCAGACCTATCTAACAAATTAAGAATGGTCTGCCACACCATTGCAATCCAATTTGAGGGGCTTTCCCGTCTGATTCGATCAACCGCTTTGCTGTATGTTGCCGTTTTCTGTTCCAGTTGGGTGAGTTCCTCACCGACAAAAAACGAGTGGTAGCACACCTCATATGCAGCATAACCAGCAGATTCAAAGTCTCCGGTTTCCACTCCTTCCTGATAAACCTCAACCAGCAGTGGTATCGTCTCCTTAAGATGTACTTTCCATTGCATAATCTGGTCACTAAATACGTGTAATGCTTTAGCCTTGCCTTTTTTGGTATTCAAGCGTTCCGCTAAGCTAAGAGCCAATCGACCAAATTTATAGCCGAGTTCAATGTCTTGAACAACTCCACATAGAACCAACCCGTAGCAGGCATAATACAGTGATGACCAGATAGCATTCCCGTAGTTGATTGATAAATTTACCGTTTTGAACGTAATCAGTATCCACAGTGCTGGTGATGCTATAAATGCAGCAGACCCTATATTCGCTAGGATTGACATTGCTGCTAGCGGTTCTGATTCAGTCATCTCTGGTAAATTAATCAAGTCTTCAATTTCTCGTTCAGCAAGTAGTGCCGCCGTTGACTCCAATCCGCCTCGAACATCTAACTCACTTGGATTTTCTGGTAAAATCACTCCCAGGAGCTTCAACACTTCCAAGCCAGTTTTGAGTGCTTCTTTCAGGTTGCCCTGTGACAAATATCTTTGAATGCTGCTGTTGTAAACTTGCACTTTGTCAACCACTGTTTTGGCACGATCAAGTACCACTTCTACCAACTGTTCCATCTCATCAAAGCAACCCTGGAGATACGCCGCTTCTGCTGCTTCTGAGTACAGCGCTAAGGTGAGGTCATACTCACTCTGCCAACTTTCTGAATTGAGGAGTTTAAGCCCTGTAGTGAAATACTTAAAAGCTGCTTCATAAGCCGTTGCTGCCTTTGCTTTCTGACCTGCCGTTAAATTCAATCTGGCAATTTCAGTTCGTTCTGATCGAGCAGTGACTAGCTCAAGTCCTTGATTGAGATGATCGATGATTTCAAACAACCGATCGGCTCGTTGCTCTGGTGAAGTTTTTTCGAGCAAATTGCGACCGATTTGGAGATGAACAACCTGTTTCTGCGATTCATCAATCAAAGCATAAGCCGCTTGCTGAACGCGATCGTGCAGAAACTTATACTCTTGAACCAACAAGTCTTCGTCCAATTCAGACAGAGGTTGAATTAATCCCGCTTGTATTGCTGCTAGTAAGTCCTGAAAAATTGCTTTCGGTGATTTTTCGCAAACGATCGCTAACGTTTCTAAATCAAACTCAGACCCAACACAAGCAGCGATGGAGAGAACTTGCTGTGTTGCTTCCGGCAATTTCTGCAACTGACGCAGCAGCAACTCCACCACATTAGCAGTGATATCTTGAGCTTCAATCTCAGCTAGGTTCCACTGCCAACTCAACTGTTGGGCATTAAAGGTCAACAGATTTTCGCCATACAGCAGCTTCAAAATTTCACCGACAAAGAAGGGGTTGCCCTCGGTTTTACACAACACGACTTGGGCTAAGGAACGAACGGTATCAGGATTGTGATGTAATGTCTCAGCTAACAGTTGAGTCAACGGTTCCAGCGTTAAGGGAGTCAGAGCGATTTCTTGAAGGATTGCTCCCTGATTTCGCAAGTTCTCCAGCATCAAAATTAATGAATGCGTTGGAGTCACTTCATGATCTCGATAAGCTCCGATCAAAAATAGAGATTGAGTTTGCTCATCTAGTAAGATCAGTTCGATTAACTTCAGCGTCGCAGCATCGATCCACTGTAGATCGTCTAAGAAGATGACTAGAGGATGCTCTTTTGCACAAAACACTCGCACAAATCTTTGAAACGTCAGATTGAAGCGATTCTGTGCTTCTGTTGCTCCAACTTCGGGTACAGACGGTTGCTGTCCAATGATCAACTCCACTTCGGGGATCACATCAATGATGATTTGTCCGTTGCTGCCCAAAGCGGTGAGGAGCCGCGATCGCCACTGTTGCACTTGCTCATCCGGTTCCCCCAGAAGTTGCTGCACCAACTTTTGCAGGGCATCCACAATGGCGCTGTAAGGAATATTGCGCCTGAATTGGTCAAATTTACCCGATATGAAATAGCCGTGCTTTGCTGTGATGGGTTTATAGAGTTCTTGCACCAATGCTGTTTTGCCAACGCCAGCGTAACCAGCAACGAGCATAAGTTCGACATTGAATTGAGCATTTTCTATGCCTGACTCTAGTTGACAAATTTCGCCAAACGTCTCTTTTCTAGCCACTCTGTCAAACGCCGCCAATAATGCTTTAGTCTCCGCTTCTCGTCCATACAGTTTCTCAGGAATGCAAAACTGTTCTGAAACATCTTGTAGTCCCAACGACATGGCGTTGATCTGACCCATTTCTGCCAGTTGCCCGGCGCAGCGTTCTAGATCCGCTTTGATGCCCCAGGCACTTTGATAGCGATCCTCCGCATTTTTCGCCATCAACTTCAAAATTATGCCTGAAATGGGTTTGGGAATCGTGGCGTTCAATGTATGCGGAGGAATCGGCGGTTTGGCAATATGGCAATGCACTAGCTCCAGGATGTCTTGAGTGGGGAACGGTAGCTGTCCAGTTAACAGTTCGTAGAAGGTTACGCCCAGCGAGTAGAAATCGGTGCGATAGTCGAGCATCCGGTTCATCCGCCCGGTTTGCTCTGGCGACAGATAGGCAAGCGTGCCTTCTAACACATGGGGACTTTTGAACGTCGGATTGGTGCGGTTAAATTGGGTCGCAATCCCAAAATCAATAATTTTGACAACGCCAGTATCCAGATTAAAGACTATGTTTCCAGGGTTGATATCTTTATGAATGATATTGGCTGCATGGATTCTGCCAAGAATGTCGGTGAGGGCGATCGCAAGACCTAGAAAAGTGGATAAAGGCATGGGGCAAAAGATATCTGGGCGCTTGTGCATCCATTGCTCTAGGGACTCTCCCCCAAAATCTTCTAAGATAATCACCAGAGTGCGTTGATAGTCTTGCTGGCTGTATGCTTCAATAACTCCTTCCAGATTGAGGGAACGAATAATTTTATATTCCTGTCTGTAGCGGGTCAGTTCTTGAGGTGAGGGATAATCAAACTTTAGCATTTTTACGATGATCCCTACTCCATCCTCTCTAATGCCTCGATACACTAGAGAATTAGAACTTTCGTATATTTTGTTTTGGATAAAAATACCAGGTAGAGCGATCATAGAGCAACTCTTTAGAGAATAATCTGGCATAATCCAAACTATACAGCAATCTAGTTATCTACATCTTTCATCTTCTGAGGTTTTATTTGGTTTCGTTCATTTCTAGCCAGTTGCAGAGTGATGGCGTTCACTTACGAGCGCTGTATCAATTATGTAGAGCGTTTCTACAGCACTCATTTTACAACTGGCATAGCACGGAACACCAGAAGCGCAAAGTTTTGCCCTATCCCTCGTACAACTTCTTCACTGTCCCGTTATGGTGATATGGTTGAGTCGATGGGGGATATTATTCCCCGCACCTCTCAGTTAGATCCGTGCGTGCAGTAGGGTAGATAGCCAGCGAGTTACCAGTATTGGCACTTTTCCAACCACCCCCCTCCAAACTACGCATGACCGTTTCCGTATCACGTAGCTTTCCAGTAATTTTTACGTTTGAGAGTTTCACCATCGTAGCGTCCATATTGGATTTTCTCGTGACATTGACGGCAAACTATAAGGGCATTGAGCCGAGATATTAGCATCAAAGCCGGCATTAAAAGCACTGGCGGAACTATCGCAAAAAGATAGATGTAACACTAAACTAATAACAGAATATTAATTATTGCTTTCCACTCAATCGACCTGTTTGATAAAAATCACGCAGGTTAGGGAAAGCCTTTTCTAGCAGCCAGTTCCGCCCAATTTCTGATTCAGGAATATTTGAGGCAGCCATATAATAACCACTCCTATAAGCAGCTACACCCAAACAAGCTTGTAGGCTGGATATGGCCCGCGAAGAAGCTGGAATAGCCATCAAATCTTGCAGATGACTGGGATGATAATTTTGTCCTACCAGCAGAAAATAAACCAAAGTATGAACCAACCGGGATAAAACAACTGTTCGGTCTTGCCAACGTTCTAAATGAGACTTGATACAGAAGTAATCAGGTAAATCAGCCGCTTGAGATTCATCAATGAATAAATCGCTTTGGCTTTCGATAAAGCTGGAATCCAGACTTATAAACTGTTTAAGAAAAACAAGTGTTTTCCCCCAACGTTCGTGTTCCTTAGTTTCAGGAGAGAACGCACCTTCTGAATACTGTGAACCATACTTTTCTTGAAGTTGTGCAACAGCCTCTTGATTGATATCACCTTGCCAGTCAGATTCAGCAAAAAACTCTTTTAAAATTTCTTGTAAATAGATGGGTGAAAACTTACTGATATCTGGTGCTTCATCATCAAAATCGTCTTCATACGTATCAATAATAAATTTCTCTAACTCGATTTCTAGCTCTTGCTTTCTATTAACTGGTAGTAATGATTTAGCGTCTTCTAACGATAGAGGAAAATTTAAATAAGGATGACCTTTGGCTAAGTAAGAATCACTCAAATCTGCCAAACTCTCTAGTGCGATAGTCCGGGCAAAATACTCATCTTGTGGATGAATGTAAACCCTGTCTAGTTCCTTATCCACTAGCATCATATTAATTGCCAGTAGGGCAAACCATGAGGCATCGTGCAAACAAGTCGGGAAATCAGCAATCAAATCTACTAACTTCAGTTCTAAGATTTCTTCCCAAACACCTATCCTAGTTCTATTAGAAACATCACAAAAATGCTCTACCTCTTCTCCAATAGATGTTTCTCCTAACCACGTAAGATTTTCTACCCGCAAAGGAGAGGAGTAGTCAGGAGTCAGCTGGTTTTGGCTGTCCTCATCGAACTGTATCCACATCAAAGCCAAAAGTATCAGCTTACAAATACTCACTCGCTTCAGGAGAAGATATTCAAGCATAAGTCATTACTTATAATTTTTAGATGCATACCACAATAACTGCGATACCAACATAGCACAGGGTAACTTCTCGTTCCTTAGTAAAAACCACAATGCTATAAGAAGCAGGGACAAACAATAACTCACGAGCATGAATAACCAAGAATGTGATTTAAGTAAAACAACTCGTCAAAACAAGAAATCCTAAAAGAACTAATGCTGACGCAGCAATAAGAGAAATATATGAATCCTCGCGTTATGAACTATATCAACAAAGTCATGCTAGTTGGCAGATGCGGACAACAACCAGAACTGAAATATTTCGAGTCTGGTGCAGTTAAGGCTTCAATCTCTATTGCAGTCAGACCACCCTACCGTAGCGATCAAGCCCTTTGGTTTGATTTAGTCGCCTGGGGAAATCAAGCAGAAGTGATTGGAAATTATGTTCATAAAGGGACTCAGATTGCAATTACTGGCGAGTTTGGATTCGACCGTTGGGCAGATAAAAATTCTGGTACTATGCGACAAAAACCCGTAATCACAATCAATGCAATCGAATTATTAGGTTCACCCCGTAAGGAAGAATCTATATCTACTTCCACACCAAACGAAACACAGGCTGTAGCTAACGCCAATTTCTAGGAAATTACAAATCGCCTATGCAGTATCAATCGTAGGCGATAAACCATCTAATCAATTTACAAACCAAACAAACATGATTCATAATACTGCAACTGTTAATCTTAAGTCAGTCAACACAACTCACGACAAAGAAGGTTCCTTGATTGCCTTCGGGATTGCGGAATTCTATTACCGTTCCAAGGAGGGAGTAGTCGCTGACGAGATCCCATTTCGTTCCAAGGGCGCACCCGCTGTCGTTATCAACGAACAAGGCGAAGGCGTACACGGTACCGCAGAAGGATATCTCGATTTAATAGTAGATAATAGGGGTGAGTATAAAGAAAAGATTGCCACATTCGTAATCAGAAACTTTATCTCAGCACAGCCTATTAACGAACTCACTCAGGTTAGCAAAAACCCTAACTCGCTTGAAACTCCCGATTTTGCCAAGGAACTACTCGAAGATAACGTTACCTCGACAGATGAAGATTTAGACGAAGAACCTCCGTTTTAGACCTAATTAATTGAATAATGCTAGTACATACAGGGTTAATTGTTAGTACTGGCATTATTTTTTACAGAAATCCAGAATAAAAATCCACTGTTTGGTAGAATCGCTGACATGAATTACAAAATCGCTTCATTAACATATGTCATGTATGCAGACAATAAGGTTCTTAACTGGAAACTCCTAAAACCTTTATTCTATCGTTGCCAATATTTTCTAAAGTTCTTTACTGTCGAACAAATTTTGTGTTCCGCTTGCGCCCTACACAAACAATTGTGTTCTTAACTGTCACATAGTAACTCAGCTAATTTCGCTTCAGGATCTGTCTGCCTGTGCGTACTTATTCCCGTATTGCCTAAACCAATAAATCCAATTTTCATTTCAACTACCTTTTTAGAATTGAATCTAAGTGCGATCGCAGTGCTTCAGTCCAACGGCGTTAGGTCGCAAAAACTTTTAAGTGACAAACGAGATAATCTCGTTCGTATTGCTTTAATCCAAAGCGCAAGGTTCCTCTTGCCGTGGATAAGCAGCGTTCTTATCCACGGTGAGTTCTTCAAAGCGCAGCGATACACCCGTGGAGTACGTTAGTGTTGAGCGCTCAAGACTTTAGCGGGTCTGTTCAGCGCCAACGTCGAAGCGATCAAGCATCATCACCTTGTTCCAGGCTGCGACGAAGTCCTTGACCATCCGCTCGTGACCGTCATCAGCGCCATAGACTTCAGCAATCTGACGCAGTTCTGCGTTCGAGCCGAAGATGAGATCGCAGCGGGTTGCGGTGAACTTCGCTGCACCGGTTTCGCGATCGCAGATCTCAAAAAGCATCTCGCGATGGTCAGCAGGCTTCCACTCGTAGTCCATACTTGTCAGGACACGGAAAAAGTCATTGGTCAAGACACCCGGTCGGTCAGTGAAGCTACCGTGCTTTGAATAGTCCCAATTCTGATCGAGCGCGCGAAGTCCGCCGACCAGAACCGTCCATTCGGGTGCGGTTAGCGTGAGGAGCTGCGCTCGATCCAGGAAGATCCGCTCCGGCTTCACCTTATAGCCAACAGCCTCATTGTGATAATTTCTGAAACCGTCCGAAACTGGCTTCAGAAACTCAAAGCTTTCAACATCTGTCAGCTCCTGAGTCGTATCCATCCGCCCCGGAGTAAACGGGACGGCAACGGTAAGCCCAGCCTCTTGTGCAGCCTTCTCGACCGCAGCACAACCACCGAGGATGATCAGGTCTGCGATCGAGATTTTTTTGTTGCCCGACTGAGCGCCGTCAAACTCCGCCTGAATTCGCCCAAGAGTCGATAGCACCTCGCCGAGTTCCTGCGGGCGGTTCATTTCCCAGTCCTTCTGGGGATTGAGGCGAACGCGCGCTCCATTTGCGCCGCCGCGCTTGTCGGAATGGCGGTGACTCGATGCCGCTGCCCAAGCGGCTGACACGAGCGCCGAAACCGAGAGTCTACTCGCTAAAATCCGATCCTTGAGAGACTTGATATCGGCGGCATCAACGACATCATGATTAAGTGCCGGAATTGGATCTTGCCAGATTAGATCTTCCTCTGGGATTTCCGGTCCAAGATAGCGCGTTTTCGGACCCATATCCCGATGGATCAGCTTATACCAGGCCCGCGCGAACGCATCGCTGAAGTAATCGAAGTCACCCAAGAAGCGCTGGCAAATCTCGTGATAGGTCGAATCGACCTTTAAGGCAATGTCCGAAGTCATCATCATTAACGGGTGCTCAACACCCAGCAGATGAGCGTCGGGTGTCTTCGGCGCATCAGGATTGCTCGGCTTCCACTGAATCGCACCTACTGGACTCTTTGTTTGTTCCCAGTCGTACTTAAAAAGATTGGTTAGGTAACTGTTGTCCCACTGGGTTGGGTTTGGAGTCCACGATCCTTCGATCCCGTTCGTCATCGTATATTCGGCAAACCCAGTGCCTTCAGGGTTCTGCCACCCCAAGCCCATCGCCTGAATCGGCGCAGCTTCCGGTGCTGGACCAATCTTGTCCGGCGAGACCATGCCATGACTTTTGCCAAAGGCATGACCGCCTGCAATCAGCGCGACAGTCTCTTCGTCATTCATGCCCATCCGCGCAAACGTCTCGCGAATGTCTCGCGCCGAGCCATAGGGGTCGCCCTCAGCGTTTGGACCCTCTGGATTGACGTAAATTAGCGCTTGGTGCGAAGCCGCTAGCGGGTTCTCAAGGTCGTAGTATTGCTCGTTCGGCTTCCCAACCCACCGAATCGTGCGAGTGACCATCTCGTCAGGATGACCAGGGTGTTCCTTGATATCGTCAACCGGATCGCCGTTCCAGAACTCCGGCCCCCAGTATGTCGCGCGATCTGCCTCCCAGGCATCAATGCGACCGCCGCCAAAACCGAAGGTCTTAAACCCCATGATTTCGAGCGCGCAGTTGCCCGTCAGAACCATCAGATCAGCCCAGCTTAGTGCCGCACCATATTTCTGCTTGATGGGCCAGAGCAGCCGTCGTGATTTATCTGTGTTTCCATTATCCCACCACGAATTGATGGGTGCGAAGCGTTGCATGCCCTGACTCGCTCCACCCCGACCGTCCGCGATCCGGTAGGTGCCTGCTGAGTGCCACGCCATGCGAATCATTTGAGGTCCATAATTCCCATAGTCGGCGGGCCACCAGTCCTTTGAATCGGTCAGCAGCGCTTTGATATCGCTCTTCAACTGTTCAAAGTCAAGCTTCGCGAAGGCTCCTTTGTAATCGAAATCTCGCAGTGGGTTAGCTTGGGGCAAATTTTGGTGAAGCAGTTCGACTTGAAGTCGATTCGGCCACCAATCATCGACTTGCGGCTTGGAGCCGAGCGCGCCGCCAATGCGGGTTCCCCGGAAGGGACATTGTGCAGGAGGGGTGGCAGGGTTGTTGTTCATGGGGCTGTTATTCATTCAGTTCAATCCTTCTTCATTAAGTTCAATTCTCTCTAACAGTTTATGTTAGTCAAGCTGTGTTGAGCGCCGCCTTTTGTGGCGGTTTGAACGGCAAGTGCCTTCATCGCTCAAGTTCTTGCAAGTGCTGAATGAGCTACCCTTTGCTAAGGGCAGACTTTTGAGCTTACGAAACAAAGCTCCCATTGTAGAACCATCAGCTATCCAAATTCATTCAAAGTTGTGCAATGCATACTTAACACTATCTGGTAGTGGTCGTCTAACTCTTTGCTGCCAATTGAGTTGTAGTTGAGGTAATAAATCTTTAAAGACTCGTTTCTAAACCACAGTGTAATGCAACTACTGTGTGGCAAATAGTCTGCATTTTTGATATTTTTGGCGGGTTTGTGATAAATTCGAGCGTAACTCTACTTTGAGTATGTTGACCTGAGTTTGGCTTGTTCTTTGTTCGTAATCCCGTAACACCTCGGGAATATAATACTTTCAATCTGGTAAGGGTTCCAGGAACGTGTGACAGTCAGTAAAGAATCGCATTCTCTACTAAGAACCCTATTACCTACTTAAGAACCTTATTACCTATGTACATGTCATCAACCAAAATAATTGCGACTTTTAATCAGTCAGGTGGTGCTGCTAAGACGACAGTTACACACAATATTGGATACCACCTCGCGCAAAAACACCGTGTACTACTTGTGGATATGGATCCGCAGGCATCACTAACAGCCTTTATGGGATTAGGGGAAATTAAGCTTAAAACTGAGCAAACTATTTACAGTGCGATCGCGGAAGAAACTCCCCTGTATGTATGGGAAAAACCGATTCACGGAATGCACCTTGTACCAACAAATATCCAATTAGCAGGTACAGAGCAAAAAATTTTCCACGATCTGACCATTGACAACCGCCAAAGGCTCAAGTTTGCGCTCTCAAATGTACTTGACCAGTATGATTATATTTTGATTGATTGTCCGCCTTCTCTAGGAATACTAAGCATTATGAGCTTAGTAGCTGCTTCACACGTTATTATTCCTGTTGAAACACAATATAAGTGCTATCTTGGCACCAACCAACTGCTAGAAACAATCGCCCGACTCAAAAAAGGAGGACACCAGAAATTACAAATTGCCTGTATAATTCCAACCAAATACGATAATCGTAATCTTCAAGACACAGGAATACTGGAAGAGATTAAACAACAGGTTGAAGGGCGCATACACGTCACTGCTCCCATTCCTAAATCAACAGCTTTTCCTGACGCGACCCAGGCACATCTACCACTTGCACTCTATAAGAAAAATCACCCCGCAGTTAGCATCCTCGAAGAAATTACAAAATACATCACTCAACTATGAGCCAAAAACGCGAACTAGAAAAACTCACCGGACTTGATAATTTATTTGGAGACGAAGAAGAACAAACCTTATTCGATTCCACTTTACCTTTATCCCAAATCATCCTTCCGCCGAGTCAGCCTCGTCGCTATTTTGACTCTGTAAAACTCAAGTCGCTCGCCGACAGCATTAAGGAAGTGGGTTTATTAGAACCCATAGCCGTCAGAAAGATTGAGGAAGACAAGTACGAACTTATCGCTGGTGAACGCCGTCTCAAAGCTTGTGAAATTGCAGGACTTGAGGAAATTTCTGTATTCATTATTGAGTGTAACGAAAAAAAAGCTCGCAAACTCCGCCTAGTTGAAAATCTCCAGAGGGAAGACCTCAACGCTTACGAGGAAACTATCGGAATTCTTGAACTACTTGCTGAAGAACTCGATATTGATCAAGAGACAGTAGTCAAACTGCTCTATGACATGAATAATGAAACCAAAGGTAACTCTAACCATAACGTTATGGTTAGTGATGAAGGACGAATCATACAAGATATATTCTCGAAGTTAGGAAAAATTACTTGGCAGTCGTTTGTAGCTAATCGCCTTCCCTTACTCAAACTCCATGTGGATATTCAAACTGCATTACAAAAAGGTGAAATTGAATATACAAAAGCCAAGGAAGTTAACCGAATAAAAAATGATAGTGAAAGACAGAAAGTTTTAGATAACGTGATCGCAGAAAGTCTATCGCTATCTGAAATTAGGGTTTTAGTAGGAAATATTCTTCAACAGCAGTCAGAAAATAAGCCACCATCTCATAACCAGGAGCAAAAAGAAAAAGCTGACAAAATATACAAAGCACTTAGAAAAAGTAAAATCTGGAATGATGATAAAAAGCTTAAAAAAATTAATAAGCTTTTTGCCCAAATCGAAGCACTTTTAGAAGAAGAAAACAAAGATGATGCTTTTCAGGAAAGTAGTCTAGTCACGGACAATGCTTTAGAAAAAGCACTTGATGACTAAGAGCTTCCAAAAAATAAAATCACCAAATATAACAATTATCATTATTGTTTAGATATGGATTCCTGATTTTTTTAATTAATTTATTCTTTGGAAGTCCCTTATCCTTTTCCGTAGTCAAGTCGCAAAACAGAGCAGTCATTAACGTATTTAAGTTGACTTTTTCTCTATCAACTACGAAACTGCAAGAAATGATGATTTCTTTTTCTGTGACTAATTCTAATTGCAAGCGTTGCAAAGTGGTCTTTTTCTCACAACCAACAATTCCTGAGATAGCAATCAGCCGACCAGAACGAATCAGGATTTTGAGTTCTTTTAATAGTTGCGTTTGATACTCAGTTTAAAAGTAGCCTACATAGTTAAAGGTGCGCTTGAGATTATAAGCTAATACGTCTACAAATTGCACTTCTTTTCGTTAAGGCAGTCAATCGACTCAGCAAAGCCATCTAGATGGGCTTTGCATTGGGGTCGGGATTGCGAAGATCTCGAGCGTGATGGTGCTGCCGAAGATGCCCCAGTTCGTCTCAGGAACATCTCTCAGGACGTGGTTTCTTTCATGAGCTTCTTTCAACGTGAAAGCTATGCTGAGATAGCATTATACTTCTTTTTACTCTCCTGTTTTGTCTAAGTCCCGTTAAGAAAGATGTGACTAATGCATAGCTCGTTCAGCATAGCTGTCTAAGCGTAGAACAGCTTCTCCATCTATAAGCCGAGCGTTGGCCATCTGGTCGAAGAGGCTACTTAGAGTCTTCGTAGATAGTCGCTCCCGCACTGCAAAGTTCATCCAGGAACCATTTGGTATCCGAGAGTAGTTCGGGTAGGTAAACCCCAGGACGGGCAGGGGAACGGTCGTTCAGTCCCAATACCGACGCGAGAGAAAGAACAACGCTCAGACCCGTGAGTGAGCATGCGCCATGCTTGAACTCCAGCGTCGATCGCGAATGCTTCGTTCGACCATCGGCCTCGCCCTCGATCTCGACGACGATCTCGGCCGCCGCCTCACCGCCCCGGCGGCGGCTGGACGATTCGTCGGTCACCAAGTCGAAGCGTACATCCGCCGCCCCAGTGGCGGCATGGAGGCTCGCGATATCGAACGTGGAAAATGCGGTGGCATCGAGAAATCGACCGTCGATTGATTCGACCTTGCCCTTTGCGGCATCGCCGGACAGCCATACGCGCCGCCCACCCTCGAATATCATTGCGGGGGGAGCAGCCCCGTGTACCCGCTCCATGTCTTCGAGCGACGCTGGACCGGCTGGATCTTGCTCGTCGAGGATTGCTCCGATCCTGATGGATTGGATACTCTCGAAGCCTTTGGCGCTGTTCAGTGCCAGAAACACGGCCGCACCTGCCATCCAGTGACTGGCGAGTACGACAGGTGCTGCGGTCGCACGATGTGCGAACAGCGCCAACTCGGGGCCGATTTCGGTGAGGGCAGCGTTGATGTTCAGGTAAGGGATGCCCAAGTCCTGCGCGTAGCTCATGCCTTTAAGCCCAGCTTCGGGAGCCAACATCACCACGGCAGCTACGGCAACGTCGTCACCGAGGCCCAAGCGGGGCTGATCGAGATCTATGGCAACGGCTTCGGCAGCGCCCACCTCTTGGGCGACTTCGCCTGCCATTTGCAGGTTCCGTCCTCCGATGAGCACTGGAATGCCGGGATGCCTCTGGCGGAACCACCTAACGGCGGCGCGCCCCACAACGCCCGATCCCCCGGCGAAAAGTACCTGTGCTGTTGTCATCAAGTTAGAAGCGCGTTCTTGGTCAAAAACAATGGTTGGTTCTTTGGTTTTCATAAGGCAATGAATGAGTGAATGAAATATACAATCGAGCGTACCTTTGCTTGCTGTTGGCGTTTTACTTACTGCGTTCGGCTTTGCCGTTGCCCCTTGGGCAATCGCTTGCCAATCATATTGTTGTACGAGGAGTGCAAGCTGCATTGGATTCTCGCCCGATCTAAATTGAGTGTAATAAGTGCCAACGCTCAACTTCTTTCAGATTCTTACAATGATTTGTCAGATTCTTATGGAATTAGCGAACCTGCTTGGGGGTCATTCCAGTCAAGCGCTTAAACTGTTGCGTCAAATGGCTTTGGCTGGAGAAGCCGACTTGTAAGGCAATGTCTGCGATCGCCAAGTCCGTTTTCGACAGCATCACTTTTGCCTGTTCCACCCGCTGTTGAATCACATACTGATGCGGCGAGATTTTCATTGCTTGTTTAAACAAACTGGCAAAGTAAGTGGGGCTGATATTAACGACATTTGCCAGTTCAACCAGTGACAAATCTCGATCGAGATGAGTATGAATGTAGTCGATCGCTTGCTGCAACTGGATATGAGTTAAGCTTCTATTCTCAGGTGCAATGATTGGTGCATCCTCAGAATAATGCCGCAAGAGATGGATGATTAATGCTTGAGACAAGGATTCAACATATAATCGCCCCATCATGCCACCTGATTTCACCTCAGCTAAAAGTAGCATGGCAATCTGCTGAAGATTCAAGTCTTGCTGACCGAAATGGTTGACCAAATTGACCCGTGCTGTATTGATTTGGGACACTTGGGCAACTTGTTCGACCAGCTTTGGCTGTAAATGAATGTTGAGTTCCGTTTGGACAGCCTCACTTCCTGGACAACACCAGTAGCTCAACTGTTCAGCCGGAACCAAGAGGCTATCTCCTTGTTGAAAGATTGATTCGTGCCAGCGATCGTCAGATTTCTGGCTCAGATAAGTGGGATGCCCCTTCGGTAGGATTAGCCAATGATCGGACAGAGCAGGCAGTTCTATTTCTTCTATTTTGCCAGGAATTGAAGTATAGTCATGCTGCTCAACCAGGATGCCATTCCAGCCCATCTGCCGACTGGATAAGGTCAGCGTTCTCTGGAGTCGTTGGTTCAGCTCACTTGGTTTAAGAAGGGTGTTTGTCATAGAATTTGCCTGCACCTACTCATTCACAGCTTGGAGAAAAAACGCTTTCTCATTTTCTTAGCTTTTAACACGAGTTCATCTCAGGTCAACCCTCTTTAGATCAACATCTTTTCTTTTACGAAAAGAACATTACGCCAGATCGATGACCATTTTACCGAAGAGATCTGGTGATGCCTGGGATCGATAGGCATCCTTAGCATCCTCCAAGCGAAACCGACGATCGATAGGTGGACGAATCTTGTGTGTGTTGATCGTCTGCACCATTGCTTCATGCATTTGTGCATTACGAGAGCGATTTTTTTCGGGGGAGATGGGACTGGCAATGCAGTAAGATAACCCAATGAGCGATTCTGAGCAACTTGTTATCTACCAGCTTCATATTTTTACCCTGGGCATTAGTCCCATGATTTGGCGTAGGGTAAAAACCAAGAGCGACAGCACAATCGCCGATTTGCACTACATTATCCAGATAGTTATTTTTACAATGTGCTGCTCTTAACCGCATGATTGTGTTAGGCAAACCGGATAGTTACAAAGTGGAAGACTAATTTTAATTCCAATTACGGATCGGTGTGTCTTTTTTTCTTTCATGCAACAAAGCCTCTCGGTTGTGGAATTGGTGGCAAGGGATTCCAAAAGCTCAAACGAGGGTGTCTCGTTTTCGCGCTTTGGCTTCCGACTCATAACTTGAATTCGCCAACAGTATCTTTTAGGGATGCACTACAGTCGTTATGCTAGGTGCTGTGTGTATTCCTTTGCGCTTCTCATCCGGCTAGCATGACGACCTGGTGGTTCGCCAAAGAGTCGGCTATATTCGCGGTTGAATTGCGACGGGCTGGAATAGCCCACCGCGTATCCAGTGCTAGAAACATCTGTTAGTTGGCTCGCAAGAAGACGCCTCGCCTCCTGAAGACGGATACACTTCTGATATTCGAGCGGACTCATTGCAGTGATTTCACGAAAATGGCGATTCATTGTCGAAATACTCATTCCTGCAATTCTGGCTAATTCATCTGCCGTATAGTCAGTCGCGTAGTGTTCGTGCAACCACGCAATGGCCCTGCCAACCTGCGACAGCCTACTGTTTGCTTGACTTGCCGCAAGTAGTGACCGACCCCATGGCCCAACGTAAAGTCGATAGAGCAGTTCCTGCTCGTATAATGGTGCCAGGACATCGATGTGCTGGGCATTGTCGAGTAATTGCGTCAGCCTCAAGGCTGCATCAATTACTTCGGTTGTAGCGGTTCCCGCCTGAAGCCCCCGATCGCTCCCTGGTGTAGTGTTGGACACCACTGGTGTTCTGATAGCAATTTCGGCAAGCGTTGTGTGGTGTAGATCGAGGCATAGCGCGAGATACGGATGCTCAGGAAGCGCCTGCAAAATATTGCCAACAACAGGCAGATTGACTGTAACAAGAAAGCAATCGCCTGGTTCGTATTCAGATGTCTTCTCACCGAAGAACACTTGCTTTCGACCAGAGACAACTAAGCAGAATAGAGGGTGATAGATTGCAGGTGTCCGAGTTGTTGGATGGTCGGCACGAAAAATTGAAAGCCGAGGCACCACGGTGGACTGCATTTGTTCCGACGCGAAGCTGTGGCGTGAAAGAATCTGAGCGAGTTCATGCATTTTGTTCACGGCGAGCCATCATAATTAAACCTAAAGATTGCTTGATTTTATCAACTCTGAGCGAATTAGGCAAAACTTTGAGTGGATTGGTGATTGTTTTCTGGGCTGCGAATGCCATAATTCAAAGTAATGGAGCAAGGCTTCTGGAAGAGTCCAGTCGCGTTCTTGTTCAAATTAAGGCGGAATGTGCAATTTAGCGAAAACATGCAGCGTGGTAACGAAGTAGCTTCACAATCCGCTCTGAGGAGAGGCTCTACGGTGCAATTACGCTCAATGCCTCTCGACCCTTAGAAAGTAGAGCGCTGCGCCCGAGCATTAGTTATCACAGACCCATCTTAGAACGTATCAATCGAAAGTCAATCAAAAGGATCAACAAAGGAGTTGTAGCATGACTAAAATCACCCTGATCACCGGAGCCGGTCGTGGGCTTGGACGAAACACTGCTTTAAGTGTTGCTCGCCAAGGCGGCGATGTCATCATCACATACAGGAGCAGTGCCCAAGAAGCTCAGGCTGTTGTTGCCGAGATCGAGGCTATGGGTCGTAAAGCGATCGCCTTTCAGCTCGACAGCAGCGATGTTACCGCTTTCACGCCCTTCGCTGAGCGCCTGCGGACGGCACTGCGCGAAACCTGGCAGCGTGAGACATTTGATCGCCTCGTTAATAACGCGGGTTACGGTGAGTACGCTTTGATTGAGAAGACGACCGAGGCGCAGTTCGACGGCCTGGTTAACGTCCACTTCAAGGGCGTGTTCTTCCTGACTCAGGCGTTGCTGCCGCTGATCGCGGACGGCGGTCGCATCGTCAACCTGTCTACTGGACTGACGCGGATATCGTATCCTGGCTATGCCGCTTATGCAGCAGTGAAGGGCGCAGTTGAGGTGCTTACCCGATATATGGCTAAGGAGCTGGGTGGACTCGGGATCGCAGTCAACACGGTGGCACCAGGCGCGATCGAAACCGATTTTGGCGGCGGTGTTGTCCGCGACAACCCAGAACTCAACAAGCAGTTTGCAGAAATAACGGCTCTCGGTCGTGTCGGAGTGCCAGACGACATTGGGCCGATGATCGCAGGTCTGCTGTCTGAGGACAATCGCTGGGTGAACGCGCAGCGGATCGAAGTGTCCGGCGGTCAAGGCCTCTGATCGGTCAGCCACCAACCGGGCGAGGCGCATGGTGTCATTCTGCCTGTAGCGCTATACTGCTTGGCAGTGCCACCGGATAAGACCCCCAAAAACCGCTGTAACATACTGCACACTGCCGATAGACGGCAGGTAATGACTGCCAAAGGGCTTTTGCTGATGCTCCACAACGGTCTCTTATATGGCATCCAACAATCTCTCGCGTCTCGACAGCCAACGCTAACCAAACCCATTGTTCGTTGCCTTTAACATCTAGTATCGGAGACAACTCTTGACACAGCCCAACGTCGAACGAAACGCGATGAGCGAAGAGCAGATCACGCAAGTGCTGACGGGTATTGCAAATGGTTTCAGGAACCAGTTGCGCTCGCCAATTCTATTAACACCTGCGACGAAAATTTAGAATTCGAGGATGTCACGTTTCCGTCTCAGGACGGTGTGCCGCTCGAAGCTTGGTTCATTCCAAAACAGGGATCAGACAGGCTCATAATTGTAAATCACCCCAAAGGATTCAACCGTTATGGCTTACCGTCACACCTGGAACCTTGGAAATCTATGTTCTCCGCCTCAGGTAATGACTTTGAAGTCAACTTCATTCCGGATTACAAAATCCTGCATAATGCTGGTTATAATGTCCTGACTTACGACCTGCGTAATCATGGTCATAGCAGCGCGGGCAATGGTGGTATTGGAAGTAGCGGCAGATTCGAGTCTCGCGACGTAATTGGCTCCCTCACTTATGCCAGGACGCGATGGGAGTTGAGCCGCATGTCCGTCGGACTTTTCAGTCGATGTCTTGGATGTAACGCAACGATATTCGCCATATCACGTCACCCAGAACATTTCAAAGATGTCCGGTGCCTGGTCGGGGTGCAGCCACTCTCCCCCAGGTTCTTTCTGGAACGACAGCTTGATCTCATCGGAGTTCCGTCCGACCGGATAGAAGAGCTTGACCAATATATCAAGCTGATCACCAGCTTTGATTTGCAGCAACTAGCACCAGTTCAAGCATCCAAATCCGTTACGTTACCGACCCTTGTCTACCAAGTGCATGATGACGTGATGACGAAGCCCATCGATGTGCAGACTATATTCGATAACATGCCTGCTAAGGACAAGGATCTCTTCTGGGTTCAGGGAACGACCCGGCGCTGGGATGGCTACACCTACTTTCAAAGAGAGCCGAGGGTAGCGCTTGATTGGTTCGAGAAGTACATGAGTTGATCGTCGCGTGCCGCACAGGATACACACTGCTAGTAAGTGGTTCGGCAGCCAAGGCAGTTCGGACATCGTTGAGTCCTGTAGTCGCCGTTCATCACACAATTCACTTTGCTGACTCTTTGAGAGATGGCAACGCTCGTTCAAATTTGTTGACAAGTAGTTCAAAACAAGAGGTAAACATGATGACGCTTGAGAATAAAGTTGCCTTAGTTACAGGCGGCACATCGGGAATTGGCAAAGCAACCGCAATTGCAATGGGTGCGGCAGGTGCAAAAGTCGTGTTCTCCGGCAGACGCGAAACAGAAGGCGAAGAAACGGCAGCACTGATTCGTGAGACTGGGGCAGAGTGCTTGTTTGTGCGCTCAGACGTATCTCGTGAAGCGGATGTGCAAGCCCTGGTGGAGAAAACGATCGCCACCTACGGCAAACTCGATTGCGCCTTTAACAATGCTGGGGTTGAGTCTCCTAGCAAACCCCTGCACGAACAACCGGTCGAGGAGTTTGACAAGCTGATGGCAATCAATGTGCGAGGGCTATTCTTGTGCATGAAATATGAAATCCAACAGATGCTGAACCAGGGTTCAGGCGTGATTGTCAATAATTCATCAATGGGTGGGTTAATTGGGTTTCCAGGCGTATCCAGGGCAAACGCATCTAAATATAGTACATATATACTAAATATAGGATAAAGGTAGTGATCGCCGGGTGACATGTAGGTAAGGATTCAAGCTTTGATGATAAAGTCATTGTAAAAGTAGCAATATT
>JAESGM010000278.1_pt1 | contig 74660 bp, 72 predicted proteins | sample 9269721 | NCBI WGS metagenome assembly JAESGM01 (sample SAMN15720920, study PRJNA650825) | algae metagenome | isolation source: Komarekiella atlantica HA4396-MV6 and co-occurring heterotrophs from... | place: USA: Theobald House, Kauai, HI | collected 2009-07-29
ATGGAAGTGATGCACGAGCGCAATGCTCACAACTTCCCTCTGGATTTGGCTGCGCTTGATTCTGCTCCTGTGGCTCTGAGTGCTCCTGCGATTAATGGTTAATTTTTGAATCAGACGCGATGAGTCGTGTCTCTACAAGCAAAGGCGCTCTCCAGAGATGGGGGGCGCTTTTTCGGTGTTGGTCAAGCGATCGCGCCTGAGCCTTGGGTGAGCATCTGTTGGATTTCATATTTCATACACAAGAATAGTCCCCGCATATTAATCGACATCACTTTGTCAAAATCCTCGATCTGGATCTACAATGGCTAGACCCTGCTTCCTGTCCTCAACCATCTGCTTTATGCCAAATCAACCTGCACTCCTAATCGAGCTGCTGCACGCAGCTTATGCCGCCTTCAACGCGCGAGACATCGATGCCGCCCTTACCCTTATGGCTCCCGACGTGGTTTGGCCGAGAGCGTTCAAGGGTGGATTCGTCCGTGGATCGGAGGAAGTCCGCGCCTATTGGACGGAGCAATGGAGCGAGATCGACCCGCATGTGGAGCCGACGGCCTTCCACTCAGAGGATGCCGGACGTATTCTAGTTGAGGTGCATCAGGTTGTGCGCGACTTAACTGGAGCGAGCCTTGCCGATGAGCGTGTGGGACATCGTTTCACCATTGAGCATGGACTGATTCAAAGCATGGAGGTCTGTTCGCTTCCGTAGTTCACTCCGGCGGACTAACTACGCACTCCAGCGAACAAGCTCTACGCTGTCGAAGTAGATTTCTTTGATCTCGAACTTGATATTCTTTTAGCCCTAACCATCCCTTGGCTTCTCTATAAAATACTTCTACCCAATTTCTCTGCAAATAGGTATCAACTATCCATTGTGGTGTGACACAAACGTAGTAACAAGAATTTCGCATCAGTATCCCAAGATAACTTGCGATGGAGATAGGGAGTCGAAATCATGATGTCGCCTTCAGCGAGATAATCACTGCTACGTTTTCCGTCTATAGTCCGTTCTAGTAAAATAGGTTGCCCTAGATGAATGCTGAGTAGGTAGTTAGGTAGACAACACTCAGACGAATTATTCCCAGGCTGATCGTGTTGTTCTACTCGCAGAATGTCACAAGCAATACCATGACTCCACAAAATTGGCGATCGCGGCACATGTAATACAACATTTCTCCTGGTAAAGTTTAGACTCATGTGATTTATTTCTACACTTGTGTCATCCTCAAATTTACTATCAGAGCAAGTTCCTACAAAACTTCCTCTCAAAATTCAAAATTGGTATGACTTTTGAATTCTGCTGTAATAACCAATCCAAAATTCTATAAGAATGTCATCATAGTTAAGGTAAAAACATTCTGGAGACAAGGCAACGGTTTACGCACGTCCTTTATCACGGTTAATTGAACAGTTGCAACGGCTACCAGGAGTCGGCCCTAAAACCGCTCAGCGATTGGCCCTGCATATTTTAAAGCGCCCAGAAGCAGAAGTAGAGGCTTTGGCGCAAGCCCTAATTGAGGCAAAAAAACAGATAGGCTTGTGTTCTGTTTGCTTTCACCTATCTGCTGAACCAGTGTGTGAAATCTGCCGCAATGCTAACCGTGACAATAAAACTATTTGTGTCGTAGCAGATCCTCGCGATGTAATTGCGTTAGAAAAAACTCGCGAGTATAAAGGCAAGTATCACGTTTTGGGTGGGGTTATCTCCCCGATAGATGGTATTGGCCCAGAACAATTGACTATCCAAGCTTTAGTGCGGCGGGTGAGTCAGCAAAAACCTCAAGAAGTGATTATGGCAATTAGTCCAAGTGTAGAAGGTGAGACAACGACACTATATCTTGGTCAGCTACTCAAACCATTTACCAAGGTGACGCGGATTGCTTTTGGTTTGCCTGTCGGTGGAGATTTAGAGTACGCCGACGAAGTGACATTAGCCAGAGCCTTAGAAGGTCGCCGGGAGTTAGATTAGTGAACAGTAAACAGTAAACAGTAAACAGTAAACAGTCAAGATAATGGGGTTTAAGGGGAATCACTAGACTTCTTGCAAAAGTCCGAATTATGAGTGTCATTCTGACCAGAACGTAGTGGAGGGTAATCCTAGGTCGAAGCAAGCTACGCCTTGGTTCCGTAGGAAAGAATCTCCGAGATGTTTCGCTCCGCTCAACATGACAATTTAAGCATTTATGCAAGAGGTCTGCTAAAGAGGTGAGTATTGACAACTGAAAACTAATAACCCAAAGCCAATTAATAGCAAGCGCTATCAGCCAAGTTCAAATCCCCAGCTGTTCACTGTTCACTGCTTAGGAACCACTAAAGAGGTGAGTATTGACAACTGAAAACTAATAACCCAAAGCCAATTAATAGCAAGCGCTATCAGCCAAGTTTAAATCCCCAACTGTTTACTGTTTACTGCTTACTGTTTACTGTTTCTGATGTCGCACTTCGACAACAGTATGCACATTCCCGCGAGGCGTAAAATCTGTTTTCACAGTGACTTCTAAAGGGTCACAAGCTGCAACAAAATCATCAAGAATTTGATTGGCAGATTCTTCGTGAGAAATGTAGCGATCGCGGTAACTGTTAATATAAAGCTTGAGCGCCTTCAACTCCACCACCCGCTCATCAGGAACATAGGTAATGTAAATCGTGGCGAAGTCAGGATAGCCAGAAAACGGACATTTACAGGTAAATTCCGGCAAAGTAATATTAATATCGTATCGTCTTCCCACTCGCGGATTAGGAAATGTAATTAGTTTTCCTTCCGCAATCTCGCGTTCACCATACTTCATTTCTTGGCTTGGCTGGGATACAGTTTCGGGTAAATAGTCGTTAGTCATTTGTTATTTGTCCTCTCTTACAAAGTTGAGCCAGTCGCTTGGGCGGGTTCCCCGACTTGTGCGTTAGCGTAGCGGTAGCGACGCAGGAGCGTCACTGGCGTCTGTTCGCCAGAAGCCGGCGCACCCTGCGGGTTCGCGTAGCGTTCCGTAGGAAAGCAAGCTACAGACTTTGCGCTTTGTTATTTGTCAGTGCTTTTATCTCCCCTTTTCCCTTTCCCCCTTCACCTTTTCCCAGGCGAAGCCTGCTCCTCATCTACTCCTGCTCCCAATCTGGACAATTCTGATCATCCCATCCATGAGGATGCATGGCGCAGACTAACAAGTTACCACCATAAACATGACCATGATAATTACTACAACCTATGCAGGCAGAATTTTGTTCTAATGTAGGCTCAACTGAATAAGGAAAACCTTGGTCTGCATCTGCTATGAGGTCTCCTATTTCCCCATAAACTTCCAAAATTGGTTCAGCCAGATCTTGTAAATACTGGTCAACTTCAGTGGCAATCGTGTTGTGTACTTGCTCAGTAAATTCTTCGGTTAACTCAAAAAGGGTGTCTACCATTTCACCCATTCCTAGAAAGAAGTGCTCTACTTCTTCAGCTACCGTTTCTACAATTTCCATTAAATCTTTTTGCCATTGTTCCATAACCTTGATGCCCTTCCTGGCTATTAATAGAATACCCAGTGCTACCTGGCTTTAAGCACTAAAGTACATTTTAGGCAATGTAAATATATCAAGTTTCTGTATGTGATACCATGCCAAAGTGGCGATAACTACTAACGCTCAAGGTAAAAATTGCTTTTTACTGATCTCTTTGTAAGCGTTTTAATTCATCTTGCATTTCTATCACTTGCCGACGCAATTCATCTACATTATCGGTATCAGCTGATGCTTCTTTAACAGTTGGTTCTTCATCTTCCTCTAAAATTTCGATGCGGCGAGGTTCCGAAGGAGCTGTTTTGTCAGGGGTTGCACCAGATGTTGGGGCTTGTTGGGCTTGCTTCATCATATCTTCCACGAAGCGGCGGGCTTCTTCTGTGTTCATTTCGCCCTTTGCGACCATTTCATCTGCCAGTTTTTGGACTTGCGATCGCAGCTCCGCTAGTTTGCCTCCTGCCTTCTCACCCGCATAAGAAGCCAACCCAACACCGAGGTAAAAAGCTTTTTGAACAATATCTCCAAAACCAGGCATTGCTGCTGAGCACTCCTAAAAATAGGGCGACCCGGAGACTACGCCTACCACAAGCATCCCGTATTGCTGCTACCTTCCGGTTCTGACAAAGTTTAGGCGTTGAAGTCGCATAGATCCAGGTCTACTAAAAGCATAACACCAAAATTCCGTAAGTGTGTCTTACTCGGCTACAATTTTCCATTCGTAAAGTTGATAATCAACGCAGCCGTTCTGTACTAATGGATCAAGAGCTACAATCGCTTCTGCTTCATCCCTTGATGCTGCCTCAAACAGCAACATACCACCTCTGTGTTCTGCCCAATAGCCCGTTCGCGCTTTGTGTCCTTTAGCAATTAAGTCCTCAACGTAAGCTTTATGGGCGGGTACGTATTGGTCAAAGGTGGGTTTATCGACTTTACCTTCTTCAATCTTCACAAAAGTGGGCATTTGCTCATAACCTGTCGAATTTAGCTATCGTAATATAGTTGTAATATGCCATTGAGTGGTGAGACGCGATTAATCGCGTCTGTACAAAAGTCAGTATTTATATCTCCCCCTGTTCCCTGCCCCCTGCTCCCCTGCCTTCAAATATGAGCCGTTTTTTTCTTGCCCTCGTACCGCCGCAGGATATTCAGGATTATGCCAACCAGATTAAGCAGTACTTTGCTGATCAGTATGCCAGTCGTGGCGCACAAAAATCTCCGCCTCATATTACCCTGCAACCACCCTTTGAATGGGCAGATGATAACTTGCCACTGTTAGAAGCATCACTGAGAGAGTTTGCTAGTGAACAAAAATCAGTACCAGTCACACTCAATGGGTTTAGTGCTTTTGCACCTCGCGTTATATACGTTAATGTAGACAAAAGTCAAGCACTTTTGACCTTGCAAGCTGATTTGATGGCTTATGCAGAAAGCAACTTAGGAATTGTTGACGAAGTTTCTAAAACCCGTCCTTTTGCTCCCCACATGACGGTTGCGTTTCGGGACTTGACAAAGCAGAACTTTAGAGCAGCTTGGCCAGAATTTAAACAGCGTCAGTTGCATTTTGCATTTACGGCTAACAATTTAACGTTGCTGCTTCACAACGGTAAGCGTTGGAACATTAAATCAGAGTTTGGTTTTTTGGCTGGCAACTAATGAGCAACCTCTAAGGGACTTCCAAGTAATAAAACATCCCAATATTTCTTATACGAGGCGATTTTATAGTCATCTAAAGATGACTTTTGCTATGAGCAAGGAACTTCAGTTCGTTGCGGGATATGGATTTCACGTTAAGTTGACACCAATGGGTACTGCCGTGCCCCCACATCTAGCGATGTAATATTTATTCGACCCCATCACGGACTTGCTGCTGGACAGGAATTTGAATGATAAACTCTGTTCCTTTGCCAGGGATTGAGAAACAATTTAACTTACCGCCATGTTTCTCAGTGATAATCTGATAGCTAATCGGCATACCCATGCCTGTTCCCTTACCAACAGCTTTCGTAGTGAAAAATGGATCAAAAATGCGTTTGTGAACAGATTCAGGCATCCCTATTCCGTTATCAGAAATTGCAATTTTTATCCACTTTGAATCAATCATGAAAGTCCGAATAGTAATTTGGCTGGGATTTTCTTTGTTTTCCTGATAGGTTCGTTGAACGTTGGCTTCTTCCAGCGCATCAATGGCATTTGCCAGGATGTTCATAAACGCCTGGTTGATTTGACCAGGATAGCATTCTACTAGCGGTAGACTACCATAATCACGAATTACTTGAATTGCTGGACGCTCTGGTTTATCTTTCAAGCGATGCTGCAAAATTAGCAATGTACTATCAATACCCTCATGAATATCAACGGCTTTGAAGTCAGCTTCATCCATTCGTGAGAAGTTGCGGAGTGACAAAACAATCTGGCGAATGCGATTGGTGCCCATTTTCATGGAATCCAGCATTTTGGGTAGATCAACTTGGATAAACTCCATATCAAGTTCTTCCGCCTCAGCTTGGATTTCGGGTACAGGGTTGGGATAGTATTTCTGGTAGAGTTGCACAAAATCTAATAAATTGTGGACGTATTCTTGCACATGGGTTAGATTGCCGTGGATAAAGTTGACCGGATTGTTGATTTCGTGTGCCACCCCTGCTACCATTTCCCCTAAAGCAGACATCTTTTCGCTTTGTACCATTTGAACCTGAGTGCGTTGCAGTTCTTCTAAGAGTTGTTGTAACTGCGTATTTTTGTTGTTGAGTTCTTGGGTTCTTTCTTCAACTTTAGATTCAAGGGTTTGGCTGTAGGTTTCCAGTTGTTCGTTGGCTATTTTCTGTTCCTGTAAGAGTTGTTGAACAGCGCGAATTAATTGGTTAAAGGCATTAGCAAGCGTTCCAATCTCATCATCTTGCTCAACAGTTGCTTGTAACTCAAAATTAGACTCTTCAGTGGTTCGTCGCGCAACGCTGGTCAAAACTTGAATAGGTTGAGCGATCGCTCGGCTGGTCAACATTGCTAAAATAATCGCGATCGCAACAGAAAATCCAATACTCGCTACCACAATTTTCTCAACAACTTTGTTTGCTTGTTGTTGTAATTCTTTCGCTTTCTCAAGTTCTCGATAGGCTTGATTAATTAAATCTACCAGATTATCCGATATGCCATCGAATTTAAGCGCCAAATCACTATTGGTAAATTCCAACATTAACCTTTGGGCTTGCTCAACATCAGTGGGTAATGCAAGATTCAGATTACTAATTCGTTCAACTCGGCGTTTTAATTCCTGTGAGTAAAGTTGTGGCACATAGTCATAGGTTTGCAAGAAAGCTAAAATCGTTGCTTGATGCACATGATCTTGTGATATCGGAGCCTTTGCCACAAATAGCTTAAATTCAGCCCAAATTTCTTGAATTTCAGCTTGATGCTTCAGCAAGTGAGCATATTCATCCTGAAATTTTTCTGGATATTGTGCTAGAGGGATGAGTTGTTGTTGGTGAGTGCGGGTTTGAAGAACACGAGATTGCAAGCGATGCAGAAGTTCCACTTCGTTGCGTGCATATTCTTCTCGCTTTTCACCCTGTTGTTGATAATAATGCCCAACTCCAAAACTAGCAATTGTTCCAGACACAGCAATGCCTAAAGCAAGGGTGTATCCTAAACCAATTTTTTGCCCAACTCTGAGGCTGGATAACCATTGTCCTAAACTCTGCTGAATCATAAAACTTTGCCGATCTATACAGGAGTCTGCATAGGTCTAGGATTCCCAGTTTTCTTGTCGGTCTAACTATATTATTATGCATGGTGGCGGTAATTTGTAATACTTGCCAAGGCGCGAGAAGCAAGCTACGTAATGGGCTAAGCCCTGCTGCGCTCTAGGCGTAGCTATGCCGTAGGCTCTACGTAACTAAGAAAGTCAAATGTGATCTCAGTTTCCAAGCTGGCATCTGTCGGGAGCGGTTGCACAACTTATGGGAGCGGTTGCACAACTTATGGGAGCGGTTGCACAACTTATGGGAACGGTTGCACAACTTATGGGAACGGTTGCACAACTTATGGGAATGGTTGCACAACTTATGGGAACGGTTGCACAACTTATGGGAACGGTTGCACAACTTATGGGAACGGTTGCACAACTTATGGGAACGGTTGCACAACTTATGGGAACGGTTTCCTTAAAATTTTTGTGATTAAATACCGAAAAATTACTGGTATCACTTGAAAATTTTATTTGAAAAAATTGTGAATTACCCTGAACCGGAATACAGTTTAAGCGAGGCAAGCTAGTTCTAGAAGTATTTTAAAACAATAAATTTATGTCTCGTCCAAAACGTACATCCCGCGTTCTAGAAAAAGCTCAGTTAAGATGTACCGGACTAAAATCAATTGTTCCAAACATCAAGTTTGATGAGGAATATAGTCTGGAAAAATTGATTGAGTCAATTGAGCAGTTACGTGCCAAAATTGATATTTATAATACTGCTCTATCTGTAGTTGACTCTTCTAAAGCTGAAATTGAAGAGATGGAAAAAAACTTGAGCAGTCTTGCTGAGAAAATGCTGATGGTGGTTGCTATCAAGTATGGTAAAAACAGCCGCGAATATGAGATGGCGGGTGGTGTTCGCACAAGCGAGCGCATCCGCAAAATCAGGTCGAGCCGCTTGAAAACTGCTGTTGCGGAAGCATCAGATGAGAATCCTAAAATCGCTTAGTATTAGGGAAGCAAGGGGACTGGGGATATCTTTCTTCTGTCTCCTAACTCCTGCTGTATATTAAGGGCGAAAAGCGATCGCACCCTTTTACAAAGATGGTGAGATAACACGTAGGCAATGCCTACGGCGGGCGGTTACGCCATCGCAGCAGCTATTGAAAATAGAAAATACAAATTCTGCGGATTTTGCTGAACCAAAATGCAACTTCAGTAGGGCAAGCTAACTTTAGAATCCTCTCAAAGGAGTATACCTATGTCCTACAGAAAACGTACATACCGCATTCTCGAAAAAGCTGAGTTAAGACTCGCCAAACTCAAAGAAATTGATGCAAATATGGATTTTGGAGATGCTGTAAACTTAGAAAAGTTAACGCAACTAATTGAAGAGTTACGCACTAAGATTGATGCTTATAATAAAGCTTTAGAAGCAATTGATTTTTCCCTAGCCAAGATTAAAGAGTTAGAAAAAACCTTGAATGATTTATCTCAACAGATGCTGTTAGGAATTGCCTTTAAATACGGTAAAGACAGCTGCGAGTATAGTATGGCGGGTGGTGTTCGCAAAAGCGATCGCATCCGCAAAAGCAGGTTGACTCGCTTGAAGAATAGCGCCAAAAAAGCATCTACTAGGAACGCTCAAACTGTATAACAAACAAGGGACTGGGGACTGGGGACTGGGGACTGGTATTTCTTTCCTGCCCCGGTTGCTGAGTTTCGACTTCGCTCAACTGCCGCGAAGCCGAAGCACTGCTCCCACTCCCTCACTCTTCCCCAATACCCAATTAGAAGTTGAAAGTAGTTCTCAGCGTTCCAATTATTGCATCGTCGCCGTTGCCAGTAGCTTGACCGGGATTTGTCAACCAAATCACCCCTGGGGTAATAGAGATGTTGTCGGTGACGCGATATCTATAGAAACCTTCAAAGTGGTATGGCTTATCACTATCAACAGTGCCTAGGTATGGTTGGACACCTGCGAAGATTCCTAAAACGTTGCCTCTCTTACCGAAATCAGGTAGGGCTACCCCAAGTCCATAACTCCAAACTTCACCATCATCACCAGCACCAAAGCCTGTGATGTCACTGTAAAGTACAAAGCCACTAATTGACAGTTTTTCACTAGGTTTGAAAGCTGCTTCTAAACCAAAAGAATTACTGACATAGGGATTGCCACCAATATTACCGGCGACGAAGTTGGCTTGGGAAGTACCGACTACAGGACTAGCTCCGCCTGCGTTGAATAGAGGAGTGCCTGCACCATGATAACCGTGGACGTAGGTTGCTGCTAAGGTCAGGCGATCGCCAACGTTCAGATTTAACTGTCCTAAAGCAGCATAGTTACCCTCAAATAAACCTGAACCAGGGCTAGGATTATTTGCTTCAGATGCCAAGTAACCGAAGGTTAATGAAGGTTGGAAAGTACCACCGCCACCAAAGGCTAAGTTAAAGCCGACACCAGCACCGCCACCAATCCGATAGATTGGGCTTTCAGAAGCAAAGGTAGACAAAGCACCGTTACCACCGTCAAAATCTTCAAAGTATGGGTTGACAGTAGGAACGTAATCGCTATGAATACCCCCAGTTGCAGCAAGGTATACTTGGGAGTTGCCGATGGGGAAGTAGTAAGACAACCAGTCTATAAAAGCACTGTTGTCAAGACTGGGGGAGAGGTTAAAGGTTTGCAGACCCTCAGCTGTACCATTTGGTAAAGCTAAAGGATTTGCATTACCAGCAGCAATCCGAGTGTGCAGGGTATCTCTACCAGTGAAGCTAGATTGCAGGTCTAAACGTACCCTATTTTGAAAAACAGTGTTGTTATCATCGCCGCTGCCAAAGTTGTCAGTAACAGCGAAAATTGCTTCACCAACCAGCTTAGTTGTAGTAGAAAACTGATTTGCTTCTAGTTCAGCAGTACGTGCTTCTAAAGAATCGACTCGACCACGCAGAGTTGCCAATTCTGCTGAGAATTCTTCTTGCAAACGTTGCAGAGTTGCCAAATCCTGCTTGGTCACTAAATCAGCAGTTGCAGTAGCAATCAGTTCATTAACCCGATCTAAACAAGCATTCAAACCTGCGGCAAACTCATAACGAGTCATTGCTCGATTGCCACGGTACGTGCCATTTGGATATCCTGCAATACAGCCGTAGCGTTCAACTAGGGATTGCAATGCTTGGAATGCCCAGTCAGTCGGCTGTACGTCAGAAAATTGAGAAACTGATGTAACTTGAGACAGTGAATTCTGGTTATTGGCTTCACTGCTGTATTTGTTAACTTGTTCTAAAACGTTGTTTTCATCAGTCTTTGCTTGAGCAATCAATTGCTGATTAACTTTTGGTTGCTCTGTTTTGATGAATGTAGAAGCTTGAGAAGCTATGGGTGCATTTACTCGACCAACTTCTACCTTTGTATTGTTAGAAGGGCTTAGTACTTTAGCAGCCATTGCCTTAGCGGAAACCAACACCGTCACTCCTAAAACTACTGGACTTAGAGCCAGAGTTTTCCACAATAGTTGAGACATTTCTTGCTTTTACTTTCCTAAATAAAGTCCCAGAATTATTACCTTCAAGGAAAAAAAATGAGCAGTTATTGCTCTCTTGGAAATGTAATTTGCAATATAGTACACTAGACCACCTTTGATGTAAAGTCTTGCCGAGAGCTTGTTTGCGAACCGGAGGTTTTTGCTTGTGTTTCGCTAGTTAGTTACTCTCTTTTCTAGTTTTTAACTTCTGAATTCTTAACCATAATTTAGGGGAGCTTTCTTTGGTTTTTGTAAAAGTAGCAAATTTCAACCATAATAGGTTGTATTTTTAGATATTCATGCAGTTAGCTAATAACATCATCGGCAATTCTGGATGAGTTTTGTTTTGCATGGAAAAACTCAGGTTAAAACCTGTAAATGATTCTCGATATCATGGATGATGAATAGTGCTGAGTGCTGTAAAGCCCTGCGGGCATGGCTGCGCTTAGAGCGGATAGCTAAGGTTTAGCCCGTGCTGAGTTTTGAGTTTGTAGGACTTACGCACTGCTCAATACCCATATTTCATTTGCCCAGGATTTACGCAAAATTTGCCAAAAAGATTAATTTATCGTTCGCCTTGGTGCCGGAGGCATACCGCCAAGACGCCTTCTCTGCGTTCGCCTTGGTGTCGTAGACAGAGGCTCCGTCAACGCGCAGCGTCTCGTAGAGAAGAACGCCGCGAATTTATAGAGTTCTTATTCCCAACTTGATCTAGAGCTAGATTCAACTGCAAAACATTAACCCCAGGCTCACCAAAGATTCCTAGAAAGCGATTTTCAGTGTTTTGGACAATCAAATTTTCTAGTTGGTTAGGCTCAATTCCTCTGGACTTTGCCACTCTTGCAACTTGTACTCTGGCAGCTTCAGGAGTGATGTGAGGGTCAAGGCTGGAACCAGAGGTGTAAACGAGATCCGCAGTTGGTTGCACGCCTGCTGTTTTCAGACGATTTAGATCGCCTTCAACCCGTTTGCTGGGGTCGGGGTTATCTTTACCTTTGACGCGTTCTAGTAATGCTGGATTACTAGGAGCCAAGTTGCTAGCGCCAGAAACCCCAGTTTGTAGAACGCCGACATCATCTTTTTTGGGGTCGGCTGTGCTGTAGCTGGTGGTGCTGGGACGACTGTTAAAATAGCGATCGCTCACAAAAGGCTGACCAATTAGAGCAGAACCCACGACTTGACCTGTATTATTTTTCAGTAAACTACCGTTTGCTTGAAACGGAAATAGAATTTGCCCCAAAGCAATCATCAAAAAGGGATAAACAATAGCTGCGACTACCCAAAGTACCAAGGCAGAACGAATCGCTCTACTCGCTTCACGTGCAAAACTCATTAAAATTTCTCCGGTACAAACATCACAAAAAACAGATAAATGGAAAGTCCCAGTGTCACCAGTCCTAATAGTCCTAGCGCCCAAGATTGACTGCGGGAAAGTTGTTCATTAGTGGCAGCATAGACTAGAGGTGCAAGCACTAGGTTGAAGCACATCGCCAGAAATAAATACAGCGGTAGCTTTTGTCTACGCCATTGACACCAAATTTCAGTTATTTCTTCAAGTACCTGGGTAGATTGAGATAGAGAAATAGTGCGTCGGATATGAAAGGGTTTCATAAGTGAATAGTTGGGAATTAAGACAAAGGCAGAATCATATCTATGAGTTTGATGGCAATGAAGGGAGCAATAATCCCACCAAGACCATAAATTAAAATGTTGCGACGTAGTAATTGATCTGCTGTTAAAGGTAAGAACTTCACTCCTCTAAGTGCTAGGGGAATCAGTGCTGGAATAATCAGGGCATTGTAAATCAGGGCTGAGGCGATCGCAGATTGGGCACTTTTGAGTCCCATAATATTAAGTGCGCCAATTCCGGCGGCTGCAAAGATAGTGGGAATAATCGCAAAATACTTGGCAATATCATTAGCAATAGAGAATGTCGTCAATGCCCCACGAGTGATTAGTAGCTGTTTACCAATAGTTACTAAATCAATCAACTTGGTAGGGTCAGAGTCTAAATCCACCATATTGGCAGCTTCTTTAGCAGCTTGCGTACCAGAGTTCATCGCTAAACCCACATTTGCTTGAGCTAGAGCAGGTGCATCGTTTGTGCCATCTCCGGTCATTGCCACCAGTTTACCCTGAGATTGTTCCGAGCGAATCACCTCAATCTTGTCTTCTGGAGTCGCTTCTGCAATAAAATCATCTACCCCAGCCTCTTGGGCAATTACCGAAGCTGTAATCCGGTTGTCACCTGTTAGCATGACAGTCTTAACGCCCATACGGCGGAGTTGGTCAAACCGTTCCCGCAGACCAGGTTTTACAATATCCTTGAGATAAATAACGCCATAAATCTGGTCATCTTGACAGACGGCTAAGGGTGTACCTCCTAAGCGAGAAACTCGCTCATAAGCTGCGTCAATATCATCTGGAATGTAGCCGCCACGAGAACGAACAAACCCTTTAATCGCATCCACCGCTCCTTTGCGAACTTGTTTACCACCGGGTAAATTCGTGCCACTCATGCGGGTTTTAGCGGAAAACTCTACACCCTCTGCTTTGTCGGCATTAAAGTCTACTTCAACCTGGGACTTTTCTGCTAATACCACAATTGATTTGCCCTCTGGTGTTTCATCAAACAAACTAGCAGCTAGGGAAACTCGCGCCATGTCTTCTAATGAGTGATTATTCAAAGGAATAAACTCATCAGCCATGCGATTACCCAAGGTGATAGTACCCGTTTTATCTAACACCAGCGTGTTGATATCACCACAAGCTTCTACTGCTCGACCAGAAGTAGCGATCACATTAAATTGCGCTACCCTATCCATACCAGCGATTCCAATGGCGCTGAGCAAACCACCAATAGTTGTAGGAATCAGAGCTACCAGCAGCGATATTAAAATAGCAACACTAACACCTGTACGTAAACTGTTTCCTGCCTCAGCCCCAAACACAGTACTAATAAAGTTGGCAATGTAGTCAACAAAGGGAGGCATTGTAGCCACCACAATCAGGAAAACCTGTGTAAGCACTGCTAACAGCACCGTCAAAGCAATCTCGTTGGGTGTTTTGCTGCGTTCTGCTCCTTCCACTAGAGCAATCATGCGATCGATAAAGCCTTGTCCAGGATCGGCGGTAATCCGAATCGTCAACTCGTCTGAGAGTAGGCGCGTGCCTCCCGTAACTGAACTGGCAATATCCGTACCTGGTTGCTTCAATACAGGAGCAGATTCCCCAGTAATTGCAGACTCATCCACTGAGCCAATGCCCTGAATTACATCCCCATCAGCGGGAATCATGTTATTTGCAATTACCTTTACCAAATCGCCGCGCCGTAGTTCTGTGGAATTAACTTCCTGAATGGAACCATCGGGGAGGATTCTGTTAGCAATGGTATCAGATCGCGTCGATCTGAGTGCATCTGCCTGAGCTTTGCCACGTCCTTCAGCAACGGCTTCGGCAAAGTTTGCAAAGACAAGTGTGAAAAATAGAATAAAGGTAATCAACCCATTTAATAGGCGTTGCTGATTCACATCTGCTTGGACTGTACCAAATAGATTTGGATTAAGGGTAACTAAGAAGGTGACAATTGTCCCCACCCAAACAACAAACATTACCGGGTTTCTCACAGTAATTCGGGGATCGAGCTTGACAAATGACTCACGAATTGCTCTTTGATACAGTCCCCGCATATCTGCTTTGGGGGTATGTTTGCGCGAGTCACGAGTTCCATGTGAAACACGGGGCGAAGGAGAATCAGTAGTAGGCATATTATATTAGTCAGTCGTTAATAGTATTAGAGCAATCTGACTCATTCACAGCAGTTTTTATTTAGACCACACTTGTTGATGTGCTTCTCTGCGACTCTGTCTTGAAAAGTTTCCTGCGGTTCGCGTTAGCGTCTCGTAAGAGAGGGAAACCCTCCCGCAGAACTTTTCGCTGTCTTGAAAAGTTTCCTGCGGTTCGCGTTAGCGTCTCGTAAGAGAGGGAAACCCTCCCGCAGAACTTTTCGCTGTCTTGAAAAGTTTCCTGCGGTTCGCGTTAGCGTCTCGTAAGAGAGGGAAACCCTCCTTCTCCTGACGGAGACGCTATGCGAACAGAACTTTTCGCTGCGTCTCTGCGTGACACAAATTCATAGCCTCAATTGAAAATCGCTGTAAAATCTAAAATTACTCACCCGATGCCTTTGGTAATGAAAAAGGCTTCACCGATTGGGCCTAATGCCAGCACAGGGAAGAATGTAAGCGCACCCAGGATTAAAATCACGCCTGCGGTCACGCCTGTAAAGAGTCCGGTATCGGTTCGCAATGTCCCAACTGTAAAAGGAACAGATTGCTTGCGAGATATGCTATCTGCTAGCATTAGCAGACCAATTATCGGAATATAACGCCCTGCTAGGAGGCTGAAGCAGGTACTCAGATTCCACCACAGGGCATTTAAGGTTGGTTGTGTGCCTGTTGCGATCGCTAATGGTGAAGGTTGGGAATCGCCTAAGCCTTCAAACCCAGAACCGTTATTAGCAGCAGCTGAGGCGTATTCGTAGATTACCTGCGAAAAACCGTGGAAACCAGGATTGCTAATTCCTGCTAGTAGGTCGGGAAATGCTAAGGTGATACCTGCGGGAATCAGAATTGCGATCGGGTGAACCAACAAAATCAGGAAACTGGCAAGCACAACCTCACGCTTTTCTATTTTGCGTCCAAGAAATTCTGGTGTGCGTCCTACCATTAAACCCGTGACGAATACCGCCAAGATGAGATAAGCAAACAAGTAAGCTGTTCCTGTACCTTGTCCACCCCAGATAATTTGTAGGAACATATCCGAAAGAGTGACAAAACCGCCATTAGGCATGAATGAGTCGTGTAGGCTGTTAACTGCTCCGCACATAGTGGCGGTTGTACTGACTGCGAATAGTGCAGATTGTGCCCAACCAAAGCGGACTTCTTTACCTTCAAGGTTTGGCTGCTGACTACCCAGAAGTGCATTAACCGCTGGATTGCCGTTGTATTCTCCGATCGCAGTAATAATTATAAATACTACATAAATTATCCCAACCATCCCGAAAATTAACCAAGCTTGCTTAGTATTGTTAGCAAACAAGCCATAGGTGTAAATCAAGGAAGTGGGAATCGAAAGCATTGCCACAATCTCAATTAAGTTAGAAAATCCGTTGGGATTTTCAAATGGGTGTGCGGAGTTGATGGCGAAAAAGCCGCCGCCGTTTTCCCCTAGTTCCTTAATAATTTCAAAATGGGCAACAGGGCCACGAGCGATCGCCTGACTAATGTTAGGGTCTTCTAGGGTAGGAAATACCACTGGCCCCGCTAGAGTTTCTGGAACACCAAGGGCAATTAAGACAATTCCACCCACAAGACAAATCGGCAGCAAAATCCGCATAATTGCGCGAATCAGGTCTACGTAAAAGTTACCCAAAGGTCTACCCGTCAATCCTCGAATAAAAGCGATCGCCACCGCTAATCCCGTCGCCGCTGAGGTAAACATGTGATAACCTAGTCCCCACACTTGGCTGCCATAGCTCAAGTTGGTTTCGCCAGAATAGTGTTGCTGGTTAGTATTGGTAATGAAAGAAATGGTGGTGTGCAGTACTGTGTCCCAAGTTGGGGCGTCTATCTTAGTCGGGTTAAGTGGTAGCCATCCTTGATTCATGATGATCAAGAAAATCAGCAGCCACATAACTAAGTTGCTGTATAGAATTGCCCGCGCATACTGCCAACCCGTCATATTTTCTTTGGCTTGAACACCAACTAGAGAGTAAAGCACTCGCTCAACCGGATTCAAAATTGGATCGAGAAGAGTAGTTTGCTCCAAGAAAATACGCGCTATATATCGCCCTAAAAAGGGAGTAATTACTACTACAATTAGTAGCGTTAATGCAATTTGAATCCATCCTTGTAGCATGAGTTTGTCGAACTCCAATATAAGTTAATTCGATTTGATGAAACATATCGATGTTTATGTGTGACAAAAATTTGGAATTGCTCTTGCATTAAAGATTTTTTAGATGCAAATACAATTTTTTAATAGTAGTTTTTCATTGTTATATATATGCTATAGGCTATTTTTTAAAATGCTTAATTTATTCCAGTTGAGCAATTTTAATTAGCGCAATATGAATCACCAATAACTTTTTAATTAAGCGCTTTTACAAACATCATGAAGCTTTGATGGTAAGAATGCAAGGTATAAATTAATATTTAAACTTAAATATATAAGTGATATATACATTTCTTGAGAGTGTTTATATCAATATATATCTGCAAATATAGTAAAATGCTAACAAACAGATATTTTGTAGAAAAATCAACTGTTCGCGTAGGCTTTGTTTGTTTAGCCTTACCCTTGAGAGTGACAGCTATGTTAACTGAACCGTATTACATATTAGGGTGTACTTAGCCTGATACTCCCATAACATGAAAAAACCGTAGCTGGACTACTACGGTTAACTCGGTGAACTACTGAACTCTAGCTTGCTATGAAAAGCTGTAAGCCTTGCAACTTAAGCTCTTTTGCTATTTTGTAATCTCTATTCTCTCTGAGACTACACTTTAACTGCTCTAGATACATTCGTCATTACTAGTCTGAGATAGTTAGTCTGGTTAAATATTTATCCATCTTATCCGTATTAACTACAAGGCTTTGTTTGTAAGCGATCGCTTAACCAAATAAGCTTTACAGCAGGTTTCATAAGAATAGACCATAGTAGGATGGGCATTACAATGCCCATCCTATAAGCTACAAGGCTTTGGCTGTAAGCGATAAGACATGGAGAAAATTTAGCAGAGTAATCAGACAACCTGTATAGCTCTGTTCATTGCGTAGAATTGACAAATACATACCTAATTTTTGTCAGTGATATTACGCGATTATTTAAAATATAATATACTTTTTTGCTAGTAATACTTTGAGATAGAGTAAAATTAGTGCTACCCCAAAAAAAGAAAAATTCCGTATTTTCCGAAAAATAAAACTTTTAATCTTACCTTTAAGACTTGCCATGTAGCTGTTTAATGCCAATGCGAGCATCCTCATCCATAATCAAGTCACTGCAATCAACACATTTGGTATGTACCAAAAAAAGATCCCCGGTTGTTAGCCGAGGTATTCTGCAAGTCGGTATTGTTGCACAAAGATATTTTTATACCAATTTAAAAAAGAATGCGATTGTAGAGACATTGCATTGCAACGTCTCTTTGCCGAAAAATTAAGGGTTGGGTTAAGATATAGGGCGAAAAACGCCAAGATTCCTTACTAAACTCCCAATACAGTTAAAAACATGCAAATCGAATATCTTGACCTAGCAAAAAATTTTACACTTTTCAACCTAATGGGGCTTTGAAAAATAGATAAACATCCTTTAGGCTGACTTAATACACTTATTGATCATCGAGAAAGTGCCACATGCGTGATCCACAGAAGAACGTCATTAAAATTGAGCCGGCAACCCTCGTTTTGATTGTGTCTGTCCTGATACTGTTGCCTTTGCTGGTTGTGGGTTTTTTATCGCAGTGATTCTCTAACAATACTATTGCGATCGCTCTTTTTATCAGGTGCGTTAACAACAGCGTAACGCACCAAATCACACTAAAACTACTCAGGTAAAACCTGCCGCAGTGCTGCTAAAAGTTGGTCAACGCTTTCTTTGCGACTGTTGAAACCCATCAGTCCAACACGCCAGACTTTACCAGCTAATTCACCAAGACCACCACCAATCTCAATATTATGTTCATTGAGTAACTGCCGTGCAATTGCTTTACCATCTACTCCAGCAGGAATACACACAGTAGTAAGCGTTGGTAGCCGGAACTCTTGCTCAACGTGCAAACTCAGTCCTAAGTCTTCCAACCCTTCCCAGAGATACTCTACATTCTTTTGATGCCGCTGCCAGCAGTTTGCCAGCCCCTCCTCTGCAATCAAACGCAGTGCTTCCCGCAATGCATAATAAAGGTTAATAGGTGCTGTATGGTGATAGGTGCGTTCAGTGCCCCAATATTTGCCCAGCAACGACATATCCAAGTACCAATTTGCAACCTTCGTGTGGCGCTGCTGCAATTTCTCAACTGCACGTGGACTCATGGTAAAAGGTGAAGCGCCGGGTGAACAACCCAGCCCTTTTTGGCTACAGCTATAAGCCAAGTCAACTCCCCAAGCATCTAAAAATAAGGGGACACCACCTAGACTTGTGACAGTATCCACCAGCAGCAGAGTGTCAAATTCACGGCACACTTCAGCTATTCCTTCCAAGGGTTGACGTGCGCCTGTAGAGGTTTCAGCATGAACTAGAGCTAGAATAGCCGGACGATGAGTTTCTACAGCAGTTCTGAGTTCTTCCAACGTGAAGACTTTTCCCCAAGGTTTTGTAATAGTTCGCACATCAGCACCATATCGCCCAGCCATATCAACGAGACGATTTCCGAAGTAACCAGCTACACCAATCAAAACCACATCACCGGGTTCTGTAACATTAGCAATTGTCGCCTCCATGGCAGCTGTTCCCGTCCCGCTGACTGCAATAGTTAATGGGTTTTCTGTCTGCCATACGTAGCGCAACAGGGATTGAATCTCATCCATCAGTTCCAGAAAAGCTGGGTCAAGATGCCCAACAGGGGAGGTATTCATTGCCTGGAGTACTGTAGGATGGGCATTTGATGGCCCTGGCCCCAGTAGCAAACGGGATGGTATTTCTAAAGGCGCAAGTTGCAAGCGCTGATTGTCGTTAATTGCGATTGTCTGCGTCATAATTTATCCTCGTTAGATCATACTTACCGGATCATAGAGCGATCGCAGACTTGGATGTTAAACTAGCAGGCAATTAAAACAATACGCTGATCTAGCAAAGCCTCCTGCATCTATAAAACATAGTAAAGCAGAAGGCAGGGGAAGTTTCAAAATATACTATGTTAAAGTAAATGATGTGATGTCTAACAACAAGTCCTTTACGTCCAGGACTGCGTGCGATCGCCTCACCATTACGTGTCTAAGCTTCTTAGTGCTATTGCGCGATGTGCTTAATATAATGTACAATCGCTTCTGCTGTTGGAACATTCGTTGCAAGTAAAACTTGGTTAATATTACATAACCTCAGCAAGGCTTCTTCATTTACTTGACCAGCCTGGGTTTGCAGAAAATCTCTTAAGAAAATAACTGCTAAAATATCTCCTGAGCAAACTAATGAAGCAATTGTTAAATATCCTCCAGATGTTGCCGCTGAGATTTGTTGACTAATAGTTATACCCGTCTGTTGATGTAAAACTTCACTAATAGATGGCCAAGTGATTGTGAAGCTATGCGAGAAAAACTCTTCATACTGAGCAACAAATTCCGCAAGTTCCGATTTCTTACTTTCATGAGCTATGAGTACTATTTTTCTTTGAGTGAGCGTTTGAGAATGGTCACTGACATTTGCTACTTCTGCAATCTCATGAAACAGAGTTTCTTCTGTTGTCTCTACATGAGTATTAGTAGATTCAAAGATTTCGCTGACGTTTGTAGGAAAAGAACTGACATCTATGTCATTAATATTTACGCTAACTTCTTCCGTGCCTGGACTACTAAAATCAATATATTGATTGCTAAACACTTCCAGAACTTCAGGTTGAGCTTTAACAGTATCATTGCGTACAAGTACTTGAGAAAATTGGCTTACTGTCTCAGATGTACCCAAATCTGTAGCTTCAGCGCTGATAACTTCTAAAACCGTATTTTCCTCCTCAGATTTCCGGCTAAACATATCAGATGGCTGTCCCAAATTAGCTTCTGTTGCAAGTGCTAGTTCAAAAACTAGAAGTTCATTGTTGATGGCTTCCAGAGCTTCTATTTCATCAATATCTATGCTGATTTCTTCTGCAACTTCGCTTACCATGTCTGGCGGTTTAATTATGTCATCAGCGGTGATTATTGCCTCAAACACAGACATGATATCATCAGGCTGAGTAAAAGTAAATTTTGAGCTTTCGCTAATTTCTGGGTAAGCAGTATTAGCAATTTCAGAGGTTTCTAATTCACCTGTAGTTTGACTAAATTCTTCAGCAGAGTCATGACTAACTTCTTCTGTTATTGGATTAGTAATATTAGAACTATTAACATTTTCAGTCGTTTGTGAACTAGAAAGTAAAGCAGGATCTATAGTTCTAAAAATTGTCTCTGGTAATTGCTCAGATAAAAGATTGACTGCTTCTACTATCAGAACGTAATCTCCGATCTGGATAGTATCTCCATCCTTCAAAATGTATAGTTGATCTTCTTCTGCCTGTTCTCCGTTAACTATTGAACCATTTCTACTGCCAAGGTCACAAAAGTAGTAACTTCCACCTTGAAGCAAAAACTTGCCATGTAGCCGACTGACATCAGGACTGTCTAGCACTACATCAGAGTCAGGAGCGCGACCTATTAACCATTCTCCCTTTATTGTAGTTTCTAAAACCAGGTCAACTTCATTTACTTCATTTACAGTTGGTGAATAGCTAACTTTTAGTTTCATATTAATTTTTGGTTAATTTTACTGATTTTATCCACCCAGCGCTTACGGGTACTATATTCTAAATTCAAAATATCATTTTGCGACCAGTAGAAATAATTAGCAATAAAGACTTGCGTCAGTCTCAGCCAATGCAGCCCGCAGATTTGTAAATACTTGCTTCAACTGAGCTATGAAATCATCATTAGCAAGTTTACCGTTTTCATCTTCGCCACTTTGATCTGATATATAGATAGTAGTTCCTCCTCGCGGTGCAATTACTACATGAGTATAGCCATTCTCAGATGAGTTATATAACTCTGTCGTGTTGATAAATTTAATTCCTGCATTCATGATCAAAGTTCATCTGTTGAATCACTTACAACTATCAGCTTAATGTTATGCTGCATTTTAAAATGTGGCAGGCTATTTTTTTGCAATGTGAAAAGCAGAGATATATGAGAGATGAAGACTGCCCCCAAAGTCATCTTCGATTCGATTTCTCAATTCAGAGAATAAGCCTTCTTTACTATGTGTATCTAACTTTATATACGGCGAATAAGTGTTTAAAAGCATTAAATATTCATCGACAGTGTAGCTCACTTCTGATGTAACTTGACCAGATATTAAGTCTTTGAATTGCCCTGATTCGATGACCATGTTTCCTAAACTTCTCAAGATATTTTCTTGAGTTTCTTGGTCTTCATATCTGTCGAGAGTTGGAGCATGTACTTGATAAACTTGAGATAAGGATTGATACACTTCGTAGCAAGGTTGTAGTTCCTTGTTCCACAATAAAATCAAGTGGCCATTCTCTCTTAGGGCATTTGCTGCTTTTGGATATCCTATTTCTGGTGATATCCAGTGAAAAGAACTTGCTGCTAAAACGGCATCAAATTTTTCCACCTCTAGTGTCCACTCTTCAAAAGATGTGTTCTGAATTTCTACATTCGGATACGATTGACAATTTTGTTGAGCTAACGGAAAAAAATTTGGGTTGGGTTCTAAGCAAATCATTGAGCAGCCCAATTGAGCGAAGGCTACCGTTGCAGTTGCAGGGCCACATCCCACTTCCAGAATTTTTGAGTCAGTGGAGAGTTGAGCAACCTCTACAACTTGGTGAATCAAGTCTTGAGGATAGCGTGGTCTTGCTTTGTTGTAAGCTTCTGCTGCTGGAGAATACCAATTTTTGCGCTGTTCGAGATTTCTGCTGGAGTAACTGATTATTGTTTGTTTTAAATCTTCCATAATCTACTTACGAGTAGTGCATCATCAAGCATAGGACGCCTTTTTGAAGGTTGGCAAATTGTAGAAGGATTTTTAGTAGATGGCTTTTAATGCTACACAGTTATCATCGTGCAAAAAGCGTAAAGTTTATCTGTTGTGGCTCTTGCTACTTCAATTCTTGGTTTTCTGAAACATCCGACGCCTGCGCCCATTTTCAAACAAGGGTCTTCGTAACGGTACTACCTCAGCCTCACTACTCTCGCGTGCTACCCGAATCAGCAATCCAGCGGCTATCAAGCTGGCAATCATAGAATTACCACCATAACTAAACATAGGCAAAGGTAAGCCGGTGGTTGGTAGAGAACCTGTAGCAACGCCAATATGAAGCAATGATTGTCCTACCATCAAAATTGTTACACCGATCGCTACTAGTTGATGCACTGGATTTTTAGCCTTCAGTGCCACAATTAATCCCAGAGTGGCGAATAAAGCTAAAAGTGTTAACAACACCATACTGCCAACAAAGCCAAACTCTTCAGCGAATACGGCAAAAATAAAATCAGTGTCCTGAATTGGTAAATAAAACAGCTTTTGTTGAGAAAGCCCATATCCAGCTCCCCAAGTCTTACCAGAGCCTACCGCTAATAAACTTTGCACTAACTGGTAGCCATCCCCTGTAGCGTCCGCCCAAGGATTGAGGAATGACATCACTCGCTTACGCTGATACTCTTTAATACTAATACTGAGGATTGCTAACATTACTCCACCGATTGCCGTTCCTCCTAAGTACTTGTAAGGCAATCCAGCTGCTAGGGCAATTAGCCAAATAGTCATGCCGCAAAGTGCTGTTGTACTCAAGTTAGGCTGGGCAAGAATTCCTAAAAGTACAAAACCAAAAATCAGGAGCCAAGTGAAGCGAACACGCCAACTTATTCGTTCCCACTGACCAAACAGGCGTGCGCTTTGCAACACTAAAAAGGGTTTAATCAATTCCGAGGGTTGAATGGGAATTGGGCCAATAGCTATCCAACGGGCCGCATCAAAAGCTTTTTTTCCCAAGCCTGGTATCAATGTGACGAAAATTAATGCTAAAAACAGTATCAAAAACCAATGGGATGATCCCAAAATTTTCTGCAACGGTAGATTAACAATAATGTTGAATCCAATTAAGGAAACTAAAACCCAAATGACTTGACGTTTAAAGTAGTACAACCCATCGTCATGACGGGCGTCAGCGACGGGATAAGATGCTGAGAATAGCATGATTAAGCCGACAAACAGCCAAATCAATGTTAACCAGCGCAACAACCGCGCTTCTAATGCCCAAACGGAAACGGAATTACCAAAAATTGGAATCAGGCTACGTAGATTCACGCTCAGTACAGGTAAAAAGCTAGGAATTAGGAGTTAGGAATAAAACTTATAAATAATAACTCATAATATGATGCACCGCTTACATTGAAAAAGGATGCTATCAATTTTGCTGGCGCAGACTCCATTTGTATAGCCGAGGTAGCTAGTTGCTTTCCCAGAGTTTTAGCTACTGCTGTCTAGACTTCCTGTCTGAAGGTATCTTGTAGATGTTATGTTCTGATAACTAAACCTGATTCTAAAGATATTTATTTAATAAAACTCAATGATTTAACGCAATTCTCTGCCTGGTTATCCATCAATAGAGGAATTTCAACCCAAAACTCAGTTCCCTGTCCGGGTTCTGATATACATCTGAGTGTTCCCCCGTGTTTTTCAACTACAATCTGATAGCTAATTGATAAACCTAATCCTGTACCCTTACCTACGGGCTTAGTTGTGAAAAATGGATCGAATAACCGTTCCTTAACTGCTTGTGTCATTCCTGAACCATTGTCAGCAATTCGGATTACAACACACTTTGTTTCTATGACTTCCGTAGTAATTGTAATTGTATTAGGGTCAGCGTGAATTTCTGCGATCGCACGTTGACTGTTATAGTTGTCGAGTGCATCAATGGCATTACTAATAATATTCATAAATACTTGATTCAATTGCCCAGCATAGCAATATACTAAAGGCAAATTTCCATAATTTTTAACTATTTTGATGCCAGGATGCTCAACGCTATCCTTGAAGCGATTCTGTAGAATCAATAAAGTACTATCCAGTCCTTGGTGAATATCAACCCTTTTCATCTCCGCTTCATCAAGACGAGAGAAGTTCCGAAGGGACAGCACAATTTCAGCGATACGTTCGGCTCCTACTTGCATTGAATGTAGGATTTTAGGTAAATCATCTAATAAAAAATTTAAATCAATTGCTTCGATGCAATCTTGAATTTCTGACACAGGATTGGCATAAAACTGCTGGTACAGATGCACAAGCTTCAGCAGACATTGCGTATAATCTTTTGCATATTTTAAATTACCGTAAATAAAGTTAACAGGGTTGTTAATTTCGTGAGCAACTCCCGCAACTAATTGCCCCAAACTAGACATTTTCTCAGCCTGGACTAATTGAGCTTGAGTTTGCTGTAGCTCCCTGAGAGACTTTTCTAATTTTTTAGACTGTGCCTCAGCAATTTCTGCTAGATTTTCTTTGATTTGTAGCGCACTCTGTAGTTGTGACCTTTGCTGTTTCAGTTCCTTTGTTAATTTTTTGGCATCAGTCAAGGCGGTATTCTGAGCTTGCAGTAGAAAAAGGAAATCTACAATTGGGTCGTGAATCGCAAAGTCTTTGAGTTTGATACCAAAAGGAGCAAGGCTACTCGTATCTGTAATCCAGGGAGAACCCAAAAAAAATGTTACCTCCAGCTCTGGCAGATACATTATCTGGCCCTTTAGCTGCATTCCGTTGTGTAGAAACTCCAATATGAACAGAGCACGGGACTGTTTATTAATAGCATCAAAATCGATTAGAATTTTTGGACGATTGATCTGGAAATGCTGCTCAATCAGTCTACCAACTAGTGGTTCAGGACTAATGCGTGCTAAAACATCACCAGTTTGTACAATTTCTCGATTACGGTTAAACGCAAAGTGGAAAGGAAAAGCTTTCGCCAGCAACTCTGGCGAAAGAGTAAGGTGAGGAGGAGCCATGCTGCTGCGCTCAATTTGGTTTATAAAGCACTAAAAACTCATCATGTTCAGCACCCTCATCCCGACTCTGGGTTTGGGTAACATGGACTTCTGTATCAAACCTTGTTCCCAATCCTTTAACTAGACCAAGAATCATTGGTGTCAGCCCTTCTCTACTAGAGCGATAGTGTAAGTTTAAAGAATCGTCCTCCATATCAGTACACTCAAATGATGGGGGTTTGAGTTTGGGAAAACTGACTCCCACACGAGCATGAAGATTGTCAAGGTTTTCTAAAAACTCAGGCAGCGTATCTCCACTCATATCCATCATTTCGCCGTAGCCTTCTTGGGCTGTGTACTGAACCCAGAATTCTCCAAAGGCTTGCATAATCTCTGTGGAAGATAAACCCAGAACGACACTAGCAGCTTTTACCAGCCTGTGGGTGATGTTATCAGGGTAGCCTTCCATACTGAGGAAGACATCTACGTTTACCTCTGCTTTCTGCTTAATTTCTTTCCAAATCTCTTCGCCAAAGCGACTGCACACCATGTCTTGAATCGCTTTGTTCACTAATCCGTACATGGAAACCTCCTTCTACACCTAATTTTGCTTTGTGAATTTGACCAAGATTTAATAACTAATCCGCTAAAGAGGTTAATTAAATTACCAGCTTTTCTGTAGTCAAACCTTGGTCTATTTGAATGAAAGCTTTAAAAACTGCAAAAAGTAAGAAAATATCTCTGTATTTTAGTGCTACAAGTTAGCGTATTTGCATCCGTATTTTTACTATGCACTAATAAGAAGCGATGAATTAGGAGACAAGCTATATTTAGAGATTTGACGCTGAATTCCATTAAAGAATTGGACACGAGCATCCATAGCTTCAACAATAGCCAGCTTCACTTTGATATCCTCCTCGCTCGTACTAATACGAGGTTCAATTACGGCTGCTAGCTTTGCTGCATGACTATCGTCCACATCAATGTGGACTTCAAAAAAGATTAAGGATTCTTTAGATAAGGGAGCAGCACCTACAATTCCTTTGTATAGTTGCGTATACAAGGAGCTAACAATCCCTTCGGAAGCATAACAGACAGCACCCAGTGCAGCTAAATACCCATACTGGTGTGGAATTCTTAAGTAAGTTTCAACTAAAGCAAGAGTTTCAGGTGCAGTGGGTAGTGCTGCCAAAGTTTTATCGTCAATACCAAGTGCGCGGGTAAACCGACGAAATAATTCTGGATGAGACTGATTTACGTCTCCCTGTCCCATTTCGTCAAATAGGTTCTCCAAAATGACTAACTGAGTGCTTTCATCTTGGCAACAGGACAAGATGCTAGCTAGGATACGATTAAATTCTTTGGAGAATTTATACATTTGAACAGCTAGTAATTGTACGTCTGGTAGAAATAAATTTCCAGTACGACAGCAGGTTAGGAATTCATGATTCCATAGAGGATGATTATCCGTTATTTCACGGAAAGAATTTCTAACAAGAGAAGATATCTGTGTCATCGTGATACTTGTATGGCTAGGTGGAGGGGTTGGTCAAGCAAAGAGCTAAAGAATGATTCATCTATAGCGATATGTTCTGGTGTCACACGCAATTCCTGTAGAATTGGCATCGTATTAAAACCAGAATTTTTAAGAGCATTAAAGTAATCTTCAAGAGTTTTGTGAATCAATTGAACATTTAGCCAGGAACCGTCTCGTTTCCAAATACGACCCGGAAACTGCTGGTCACGCTTGCTGAAGTAGCCTGTACCGTCTACTTGAAAATAAAACGGATATGCTGCTTCTCGCATATATGGAAAAGATGGGTGAGGAACGCTAAATACAAATCGACCTCCGGGACGAAGAACGCGTGCAACTTCTGCCATGCATTCTTGGGTCTGAGCAATTGTCAAATAGTTAAATAGAAATACTGCAACAACTAGATCAATTTCACCATTATCAAATTGCTTGAGGTCGGTGGCACATCCAACTTCATAGCTAATACCCAAAGCATCTTCTGCTTCTTGCAAGCTTGCTGCTGCAATCATGCCTTGAGAAAGGTCTATTCCATGTACTTGTGCAGCACCTCGTCGGCGTAGCTCCCGACTACAATAACCTTCACCACAGCCGATATCGAGTACTCGCAATCCAGTGATAGGCTCACAAAGCTCTAGTACAAAAGGGCGTGCTGTAAAGTCTGAAAGTGAACTAGGTTCTCCTCTAATCCATTCTGATGCTGTGCGATTATATAGGTTTCTAGTTGAGTTTTTATGGTTCAGAGTTGACATTTTTAATTATTTATTTACATTTCAGTTGTATTTGTCTTAAGCAATATAGATGCATAGTAATCTCATTTAAATTTTTGGCAAAAATTACTTGCTATCGAAGGTTATCAGGATTAAATTTGTTTTTGTCTTAATTTAGAACACTGTCCAAAGAGTAAATACAGCTTCCAAGGTAATTAGTTGAACTATTTAGGTTTTAACATTTGCTGGTTTTGTTGCTAATGTTAAATTTACCGATTTTTAACTAGCTGCTTACTTTGCATCTAAAAAGCAGGGTCTTCAAAGAAATAATCAACCTGCATCCGATAATATTATTGCTTTCTTAAAATAAAAATGACTAAATATAATTTTGCTTTATGAATTCTTGCTTTATAAAAATAACTATCTGCTTCATACACTGTCTTTTTGTTCATAACATTTTACTTTATCTCAAATTTACTAATATTAAGAATAAGCCTTTTGTTTGAAAAAATAACAAGAGTAAAGAGCAGTATATTTTACGATTTATAGAAAGAATAACTTTGTTAATTTGTAATAACAGAATTCGTTTTTAAGGCGAACTGTTTTTGAATGTATGAGTTTTTTAGCTAATTTTGAATAACTTTAGGAGAAATGATGTTAGAAAAATTGTTAGTAGAACCCCCAGTGTGCGATCGCTTACAATATGAGCGTGCGATCGCATTCTCTCAACTAGGTGATCAACTCTTTGATGAGCTTGCTGACAGGATTGCTACAAGGCAGCAGTATCGACTGCTGTTTGAACACACATTAAAGCCTGAGTTATTTCAGCAAATTCGAGTTGCTGCTGCGGGTTATATATGTGCTTGTCTGAATAGTCCAATCATTCTGTCAGAATCGGAAATGCTTCAACGACTACTAGAAGCAAGAAATTCTTTGCCCAATTACACTGGTACTGGTCTTTTAATGCCCAAGCGAGAACACGCTTTGGCGTTTAACCTCTTTCAAAAGAGTGTTGCCGAAGCTTTCTACCAACTAGGAGCAAATGACCTCATCGATGCAGTGGATTTACCAGTAAATCTCCGCATGGTTTATGGTAAGACTGACGCAACTAGGTTGCGTTTACCCTTTGCTAGTTCAAAATGTCATAGCGATGTTTGGGCAGGTGTTGCCGCTGATGCCACTGTGGTGGTTCTGCCACTGTTTGGCGACATCGATAATATAACCATCGAAGCGGGTGAAATGCCCCGCGAGATGGAACTACAAGCTATGCGGGTGATGTCTGACTTCGATGAAGGTCGAAATATTCCAATGGTTGTCTCTTACACGGAAGCACAACTACAACACGGTACGATGTACTTTAATGATGCTCGTGGATTACATCAAACAGTAAGACGGAAGACTGAAGGTTTGAGAATTTCAGTAGATTTCCGGTTTCGTAGGAAATTCAATGAAGCTTACCGGGCAATGGTAGCACCTAGTATTGGTGGTATTGAAGAAGATATGAGTGTACCTTATAAAGACTGGCTAAAAGTTGGTAAAGAAACGCTAATTGTGTTTGATGAAACTGTTGAACAAACTAAGAATAGACAGAATACTGGTGCTCCAGTTCCGCTTTATACTCGCGGGTATCGCCTTGTAAAGTTGTTTGACTTTTAACTTTCAATAACACACGCAACAAAAAAGAGGTCTTTATTGACCTCTGAATAATTCCCTACAATAATGTTCGATATAAAGCTATTACAGCAACCCAGCATTAGCGCCTTGTTTGCCAGTTGCAAGTTCTACCTTGATAATTTTTCCGCCTGCTTTTTGAATGCGTTGCTGTTCGCGGAACCAGTTTTCATAGGGAACTAGCTTGGTGAAGTAAGTATTTTGTAGTTCGCGTTGAGTACGAATTCGGCTTTGGCTAGGAACAAGAGCAGTAATTTTAAACAAACGGGACATGACCTAAGAATCTCCTGTGATGTTTATGGAAACTTTTTTTATCTCAAAATCTTGAGTGCAAATCTTTAATTAATTATTCCAAGGCTGGAAATCAAGCATCAATACTAGACCGCTAACACTCATCACTGATAATTTCACAAGATAAGCAATAAAACGTTCTAGCACTCACAATTGATTTCCAGACCTTAATAAAGCCGCACCTAAATTCTTAAGCGCAAACTAACTAGCTCTTAGCTCAAGCCAGAGGAGATATAGTCTAAGTAAACGCCCATTTCCTTACCGGCATCAGAACCTACTAAGCTGGCAGTTACTTCTTTGATTGCTTGGATAGCTTGTACGGTAGCACCGACAGGAACACCCAAGGAGTTGTAAGTTTCTTTCAAGCCATTCAGCACGCGTTCATCCAAAATGGAAGGATCGCCAGCTAACATGGCATAGGTAGCATAGCGGAGGTAGTAATCCAAATCGCGAATGCAAGCAGCATAGCGACGAGTGGTGTACATGTTGCCGCCTGGACGGGTGATGTCAGAGTATAGCAAAGACTTTGCTACAGCTTCTTTGACGATCGCCGCAGCGTTAGCGCTGATGGTGCTAGCAGCACGTACCCGCAGTTCGCCAGTGGAGAAGTAACCTTTTAGCTTCTCTAAAGCTGATGTATCAAGATATTTACCTTGAACGTCCGAAGAGTTAATGACAGCGGTAATTGCGTCTTGCATGTTGTTAATTCCTTATTTCCAACCGTATTGCAATTCTTCTGTTTCTTGCCGAGGAAACAGCTTCACCCTACAGTAGGGCGCCAACTAGGTAGTCGAAGTAGTTACTAGCTTCAGCAGCGTCTTCACCAGACAGAAGTGTAGCGGATACATTCTTCAAACCACGGATACCTTCAGCAACACCTTCGATAGGAGTTCCCAAAGACTTGTACATTTCGCGGACACCCACAACACCAATTTCTTCGATGGGGGTAACATCACCAGAAACGATACCGTAGGTGACAAGGCGGAGGTAGTAATCGAGGTCGCGCAGACAAGTAGCGGTCAATTCTTGACCGTAGGCGTTACCACCAGGAGAAACAACATCAGGACGCTTTTGGAACAGTTGATCACCAGCTTGCTTAACCAGGCGCTCGCGATTTTCTGTCAAAACTTGAGCAATCCGCAGACGGCGCTCACCACCTGCAACAAAGGACTTGATCCGATCCAGTTCACCAGGGCTGAGATAGCGGGCTTCTGCATCAGCATTCACGATGGACTTCGTGACGATACTCATTAATGGATTCCTCCAGTACTAATGAAACCAGAATTTGATTAAACTGGTACGACTTTAAATTTGGTAGACAGAGGTTCTGTTGTCTCGTCTTTTTAGATACAACAGTTAAATAACTGTTATTGCTAATAGATTACGAGTTTGCTTGAGTTAATACAAGTACACAACCTTTTAAACTCAGCTACCTTCCGCAAAATATTTTCCGGCATTCTGTTGAGCATTTATGACTGCTCTTAACAGTTTGTAATATTAATTTTCAGATTTACTGTCCTAGCTGCAATCTGAAAGCGTTATTACGAAAGGTTGCGAAGGCGAACTAGGTACTCAGGGATTTGGGACTGGGAAAGGTTTTCCCCAGTCTCTAATCCCTGTATGTAGTACTTTAGCGATCGCTCTGACGACCCGATTTCACCAAATCAGCAGCCGCCTGGACACTGCCGAGGTAGTTACCTGCTGGTAAGGATGGGAAGCGGTTGTAAGGCACCACGTCTTCTCCAAAGAAGCAAGAATATTCAGGGCTATCTACTATTGCTTCTACAGTAGCTTGCAAACCGTTATCAGCTAGCAGCTTGTTGTACTGGCTAATTTCGCCTTGAGTCGCGGGTGTGCGCCCTAACAAGTGACGGAATAGGAACTCAATCACCTTGGTGTGGGGATAAGGCATGTAAAAGCGCTGGCGATAAATTTCTGAACTTGCCAGTTTACGCACAAACTCCCGCACGGAAATTTCGCCATTTTGGAGTTTGCTGTCTAAGTGAGTAAGGCGGAAATCATCAGGCACTTGAGGGTTGAACACATCTAACACCTGACAGTAAATCGCATTGATTAACTGTTGCATTTCTGCTTGGTTTATGCTTTCACTCAGGCGGTAAATGCGTGCATGTTTCCGGTGGCTTGTACTTACACCCACTTTTGCAGATTGTCCGCGACCATCATTGTAGGAACGACCCAGTTCAGTAAACGAGGGCTTGCCATTTTCGGTAGCCTTTGTTTGCGCTGCTATATCTGCGATCGCTTGCGCCAAAAGCGGTGTGTTAGCATCTTTGCTGGATTGCACTGGCTCAAAGCTAGGCACAACCACGTCATCATTTTGCTTGGTTAGCTGGTTATAAAGCTTCTCAGTATTCGGGAAGTTTGCAGCTGGTAGGGTTGGGAAGCGACGGTAAGGTACCGTATCTTCACCAAACACTTGGTTATATTCCACACTATTCAGCAGGGCACTGATAAAGGCACGAATACCTTGAGTAGCCAAAATCTGGTTGTACTTGCGGATTTCTGCCTGGTCTATTGGTGCGCGTCCCAGGAAGTGCTTGGTTCCTAACTCAATCACCTTGGTGTTGGGGTAGGGTGTGTAGAATTCTTTGAGATAAAGGTTGGAGTAACCCAAACCTTCAATAAATTCTTTAACACTGATTTCACCATTCCCTAGCTTGCTTTCCCACGCTGTGAATTCGTTTTTAGCAATGTAGGGTGCAATATCGCGTTCAAAAATCTGGCGGTAAGCAGCACTGATCAAAGTTTTTACTGCAACTTTGTCACTGGTATTCGCCACCAACTTGAAGATTTTTGTTTGTTCTCGTTGCTTGCTGACACCTTGGTTAATGCGGAACTGAATATCTGGTTCTGTCCGATTTTCTGGAACTGTACCCAGTTTCACAAAGCTCTGCGTTTCTTGCTTCTGGATTTTCGCGCCAACATCTTCACGAATGCTACCAACCCGCAGCTGTCGTAATGCCACACCACCAGGAGTCAGATACCGTTCGTAGGGAACTGTATCTTCACCAAATGCCTCAGTGTACTCTTGGCTATCAATGATGGCATCAACCACCGCATAAAAGCCCTTTTTAGAGGCAATATCAAAGTACTTGTTGAGTTCTTGACGACCGTAGGTCGGACGACCCAATAAGCGACGATGGATGTACTCAATCGCCTTACAAACATACAGCGATGTCCAGTATAGGTTGCGGAATATATCCGACTTAGCCAAAGCACGAACAAACTCCCGCACGGAAATGTTGCCGTTTTCCAGCTTGATTTCTAATACCTTCTGACGCTGACCTTCGTAGACATCACGTCCGAAAACTTGCAGGTAAGCAGCTCTAATCACTGCTTGCGTTGAGCTTTCGGAGAATTTTACACTTGCACCCTTGGTAGCCTTTTTGCCGATGGTGCCAGGAAGTTGATCCAACTTGAACACCTTGGGCCCAAGAGTACCAGGAGCCTCACCTCGGGCCTTGGGATTACTATTTTGGTTATTAATACCTGCCCCTTGGTGGATTAGGATACGTTTGGTATCCTTGCCAAAAGGAGCCGGACTGGTGCTGGGATTGCGAGTTTCTTTCGGGAAAATTGCTCCAAATTGAATTTCCAAGGGGTCATTACCAGAACCGTATGGATGCTGATCTGGTAGTGGTTGTTCGTAAGCAGCAAATGTGGTGATGAACTGAGGGATTTTGCGGAAAGGTGCACTGTAGTTAAACAGGTCTTGTTGCGGCCCCCAGTTGCGACATTCTTGTGCCTCTTGACCCAGACCTCGAAGGTAGGGTACTGTCTCTTCGCCAAAGTAGTCGCCGTATTCTTCAGAATCTACTAAAGCATCGACTAAGGCTGCTAGACCGCCTTGGGAAATAATCGCGAAGTATTTTTGTACTTCTTCGCGGCTACTTGGCCCCCGTCCCAGAATGTGACGGAAAGCTAGTTCGATAACTCGGCTGTTAATAAAAGGCTGGTAAAACTGTTTTTGGTAAAGAGGAGATTTTGCTAGACGGCGAACAAACTCTTTCATAGAGATGTCGCCATTTTTCACCTTGGATTCTAGATCAGATATCGACAAGCTATAAGCACGGGTAATGTCGCGCTCAAAGATTTGCCGATACGCCGCTTTGATTACCTCATTTTTCTCACTGGTTGACAATCCAGGCTTCATCACAAACTTGGGTCGCCGTTCTGCCGCATTAAAGTAAATTTGTGGCAGTTGCAACCCTTGCTGATCACCTGAAGGACGTTGGCGCAGTTTATTTGAGGGTGTGGCTGCTTTGAATTCTGTCAGCAAAACATCCATGTACTGAGACACAATTTCTGTAGCCTCAGCATCCCTGCGGAAATATGAGAGTGCCGCAGCTGAGATTTCCTGCAAAGCCACTAATGTTGCTTCACCGGAGCAGGCATTTTCAATTATTTCCCGTAGACCCCGTGTATTCACGGCTATGATGTTGGGGTCGCCAGCGACGATCGCATAGGTAGCATAGCGCAAGAACCAGGATAAGTCCCGTAAACTCTTCGCCATGTTGCTCGGCCCATAACGAGCAACGTTGATTGGTCTGAAACCTGGAGGTGTCGGGCCACTGGGGGATGAGTTAAATATTGAGCGTAAATTTTCTAGGAACCCACCACGACTTTCAACGTAGGTGACATTTCCTAGTTTCATTCCTTCTTGAACGTTTGTACTACTAGCAACAGCCATTGCCAATTCTGGTTCCCTAGGCTTTTCTAAAAAAGCCATTGGCGAACCACCGACAAAAATCCGGTTGGCAGCTCGAGATACGATAATCTCAGAATTTTCCGTGAGCGTCTGGGCAATTTCTAGACGCTTTGCACCAGATGCAAAATAGCTTGCCAGTTCATTTAATTCACCGGTTCCCAAAAAGCGGTCTTGCTGTTCCGCTTGGGTAATTGTCGCTACAGCTAGAGTTTGATATAGTTGCGGACGCGCAACTGAGCTTCCACCACTCGCCTTAACACTCATCGGATTTGTAAAACTCCCATCATAATCATTTATGTGTTAAGTCTGGGTTGCTTTGAGGCTTGACACATCGGTATGTTTATGCCTTAAGAGCTTTAGAGTGCCGCCTTCAAAACTGCCAGTAAATTAACCCAGTCAGCTTTTAGATTAGAACGTTTTGCGTTCTCAAGGCTGGTTTATTAAGAAGTGTGTAGAACCTTTAACTTGATAATTCCAGGCACACGATTCTCTAAACCTTCAGCAAACATCTAAAAGTTAAGTGTTTTTCAGTATATATTGAAATATTAATGAACCAGATTGTATTTCAAAATACTTAAATTAAGTATTAACACTAGATTAAACAGCAATAAATTTAACTTTCTTAATGAAATACCTTGTCATGCTGAACAGAGCGAAGTGCAAAGAAGCATCTCCGAGATTTTTTTTCTACACTGTATTTTGCTCAGAATCACAGTCTTAGATCACTTTTAGCTCAAATCAAACTCTGATTGGTTGTAAATCATTAGAGCGATCGCAAAACACAATATTATGAAAATCAAACCATAGACTAAGTAAGCCAGTGTAAATAATTAAAGGTTTGTAGTCAGCACTTTAGTGCTATTTTTTAAAAGTTTTAGCCCGCACTATGAACTACTGCTCAAAACGTAAACATAAGGCTTTGAGCTAAGGCTAGACAGTAAATAGGTCTGTGTTTATAAATCATTGTGTTGCAAAGTTATAATCAATATAAAACCTGGAGGTTAAAAATATCATGAATTTAGTTGTAAAAACTTCTCCTAGCAAGACAGTACCTAAATTAACTTATGATGTGCTGATTGAAAATCAACAAGATGGCACAGTAAAAGCAATATTGTTAGGTTTACCAGACTGCCAAGGCTTAGGAAATACCGAAACTGAAGCAATAGAACAACTCAGTCAAAGTTTGCAAACTCGGTTAGAAACAGCCAAGATTGTGACTTTAGAAATTGAAGCGCCCAAAGTAGAAAATCCTTGGTTGAAAATAGCTGGTAAATATAAAGATGATCCACAATTTGATGAGATGCTGGAATATATAGAAGAGTATCGACGTGAATTGGATGCAGACAATGAAGCGAGGTAAATTCAGAGTTGAATGATTTAAGGATTATAGATACAGATCACCTCTCATTGATGCAAAGAGGTAATCCATTTATTATCCAGCGATTAAATAAATTTAATCCTCAAAATATTGCCATAACGATAATTACAGCAACAGAACAACTGGTGGGACGACTCAATGTTATCAACAGGTCTACTTCATCAAATGATTTAGTCTTTGCTTATGCCAAATTAAAAGATACATTAGAAGACTTAAATAATCTCAATGTACTAGCATTTAGTCACGATGCTGGCGAAATTTACGCTGAATTAGTTAAGCAAAAAATTCGCGTTGGTACTCAAGATTTACGTATTGCAGCAATTACGCTGTCAGCGAATGGGATTTTAGTAACCCGCAATTGGAAAGATTTTGAAAAAGTGCCTAATTTGCGTTTAGAAGATTGGACTATATCTTAATTTGTCACAAGGCTAAATTGACCTATTCGTTTATCGTTAAAAATTTCAGAGTAATATTATTGGCTTCCCAGTATTCTTTGGCTGAATTTAAAATATCCAATGCTATTTGGTACTGTGTCGGTTCAGCTTGAGCAAAGATGTCAGCGTGGTCATACAATATGACGTATCTGTTAGCCGGACACCATGTTAAATCGATGATACATTCATCAAAAGCATCCCAATTAGCACCAAAGTATGTAGGAAATTGCATTGCTTCAGCAGCTTTACTTAAAAATGTTTCTTTGCTATTAATTTTTTTTACCATCAAGATAAAAAACTTTAGTTCCTGGTTCTGCGGCTATCTGTTCCACTGCTTCACGTATGCCTTGTTTTATATCTATTGACGAAACATTTAGAAATTCACTCATGTATTCCTCCTTACTTATCACGACTACTAGATGACTTATTGAAAGCTATTTTATTGATCAGCAGTATAGTAAATTTCGTCATTTTGCCCAGTAAGCGGAAATTTATGAAACTCGCCAAAACCATCGATAAAAACGCCAACAACACCCAATCCCCATAATCCCTGCCAAAAACCAATCAAACTTACTAGAGACAACACTAACAACACACAACGTAATAAGAAGCAAAATGATACAGCACCACACTAGAGCTATCCAAATAGATAGAACTTTAAAAGTTTCTGATTGCGAAAATTGAGATTGAGTATGCTGAACTGAAGATGAAGTTGTCCTAATAGTGGATGTTACCGATGGTTGGATAACTAAAGCTTGAGTTTCAGGTGTAGCAGCTGCTAGTTGCGAAACTTGAGATTGAGTTGGCTTAATTGATGATGAAGTAGCTGTATTGCTTGATGATGTAATACCAATAAAGCCAGGAAATATATCAATACCAAGTTTTATAGCGCGATCGCACCAATAACACTTACCATGAGTTCGGCTGTAGTAGTGGCTGTCTACCTTTCCACAGATAGTTAACTCATTAACAGCAAGTCTGAGCGCCTTCACCCAATCCCCAGCAGTTGGGCGCAAATTAGAATTTTTATAACCATCATTAAAACATCTGAGAAAACATCGCTGAACCTCTGGGTGAACAATCTCAAAAGGAATTGTCCTAGCTACAGGTTGAATCAAACTATTTGGTGCATACAGCCATAAACCTCGACGTATTCGTTCATTCAGTTCTGGATTTTCCCCTGAACCTTTCCACTCTCCCGCAAAAGGTTTGTCACCACCAAACAACAATTCATAGATAATGACTGCTAACCGGAAGCGATCGTGTACTTCTGTTTGATCAGTGCTCGCAAAATCTTTGTCAATCAGTTCCGGTGGTGTATAGCCCTCTGAACCAACTAGACAACGATAAACCTTACTATTTTTCGGATTCCGAACCTGAAAGGAATCAGTATCAATAATTGAAGGTAAGGCGCGATCGTTAACAAGAATATTTTGCTGTTTGATATCACCTAAAACATAGCCAGAAATGTGAATTGCTTCAATAATTGAGGCTATATTCAGCGCCGTTGTGTGGAGAAAACGCCAATCAACGTCAAGTTTTAAAGCCTTTCTTTTGCTGGGGTTGTATACATCAATAAGTTCTTTTGCTTGCTTAATTTCCGGCATCAAAAAGCCCACACAATCACCCTGAGCATCTTTCAATACTGACTTAGGCCAAGCAAAAGAAATATGATTGAGGTGGGAGTTTGGCTCTTTAGGTCGGTGTGCTATCATCACCGCCAACTTTTGCACATGCTCAGGAGTTTGTGAGTGGTAAATTTTCGCTAAATAACCATTGTGATTGGTTTGCCAAACCTTCGCTTCACCACTAATTTTAGGTTCACCCAGCAGGGTAATTGATTTTCCCGTACTAGCACAGGTGAGAACTGTCATCGAATTTTACTCTCTATCAAATAAGCACAAAAGTAAGGTTTTATCGTCATCAGTGCGAGAATTTAGCCGTTCTGAGTTGAGAAATTCCGTCAGATATTTATTTTCCTCCTCTGGATTAACAGGTTCGTGCAAGTATTCTTCCAAAGGTTTAAAGAAAGGTGAGAAGGGTTTCCAGTCGCTTAAGCGAATTGCTACTTTTTCCAGCCCATCAGTGGAAGCACAAATAAACTCTTGTTTTTCAGAAATAACCTCTACCTGCATATCTTTTACTGCATTTGTTGAGGTGATAAAAGTTGTTTCATTGACGAACTCACCTTTATCTGGCTGAAACAACAGTTGATATTCTGAGTTTTGGGAACGCAGCACAATAAATCCATCTCCGATTTGCATAGCTGCAACCCAGTCAGGAGTAGCCACAAAAACCAAAAGAGTACAAGCTAAATCATTGATAGAATAATCTTCTTTGTCTGCTTGCTTCTGTAACTTTGCAATAGCTGTTTTCACAGCTCCAGCAAACAGTTTTGTAGCTTCTTCTTTGGACAGTGGTTGAGAAATCTTTTGCCCACAATGTTTCCGCTTCTGAAGATATTCACTAATTCTTCCCAGGTATTTGAGTACCGTTTTTACAGTCAAGCCAGAACCAACATTAGAATATTTAGCACTACCAGCACCATCAGCAACAGCACCTACAATCACATCATTAAAGATGCGATAATGCCCATAATCTTGACAAGGTATCTCCTGGTCTTGATGACTTGTTCCGATCGCAGAACCCACAACAGCTTTCCAATTCACAAAATTTCCTCTAACTAGTAATTTGACCCCATCCCACAGCCGGTAAAGCTACAGCCTGCCCTACTTTGCCACTAGAAACCCGTTTCATCGAAGTAGAAAGCCAGACAAACAATTCACGAAAATCTAAGCTATTTAGCGTAACTGGTGGACGTTCAGGTGGGGAAATTTGTTTGAGGATACTCATATCAGCACCCTGTACACCTACTGCAAAAAATGACAGTCGGCTTTGTGCTTCTGCTTGTCTCAATCTTTGCGCAGCTGACTGCCAGGGGTCTGATGGCGATGGCGCTCCGTCTGTAATCAAAAACACCCAAGGGCGATAATAGAGAATACCGTTGTCTTTATAAGTCTGTTTCCGGTTTTCTAGAAAATCCAAAGCATACTCAATCGCCGCACCCATTGGGGTTAAACCATCTACTTCCAATATAGGTGGTATGAATTGGTCAATCGTCACAAAGTCTTGCATCAGTTTAACTATGGGGCCAAATGTAATCATGGCCACTTCCACACTCAGCGATGCTTGGGAATCTTTTAGTACATCTTCTTTGAAAGCAGCAAGTCCTCGATTTAACTCTTGGATAGGCTGACCTGACATAGAGCCAGAAGTATCAAGTAAGAGAATTACAGGGCAACGATTTTCTGGATTTTCAACGAATTCAGGCAATCCTACAGCCATTCGATGCTCCTGATTAAGTAAATTAGGCTACAAATTATACAGGTTAATTTTATTGTCTAATAAATGCTTCAACAGTAGTGTTTTTACTTAAAGAATCCCCATACCTACCTAAGTTGAAATAATCCAGCGCCGCATTTGGTAAGATGACTCTTCTGAATATGTGTCTACCCTAAGTGCTCAGCATTCGCTAAACTCAGAATTGCTGCGATTTTGCCCACCATGTCAGATTCCCAAACCGTCAGTGCTGCTGTTGCTAAACTCTACAACACCTACCCATTTCCGCCGGAAGCCTTACTGGATGAACCACCTCCAGGCTACAACTGGCGCTGGAATTGGCTAGCCGCTTATAATTTCTGCACAGGTCAAAAACCCCAAAAGCAAGATATCCGCATTTTAGATGCTGGTTGCGGTACGGGAGTAGGTACAGAATACCTTGTTCACCTTAATCCCCAAGCCAATGTCGTTGGAATTGACCTTAGTGCTGGCGCTTTGGCTGTAGCAAAAGAGCGTTGTCAGCGTTCTGGGGCTAACCGCGTCGAATTTCACCACCTGAGCTTGTACGATGTAGAACAGTTGCCAGGTGAGTTTGATTTAATCAACTGCGTTGGCGTTTTGCACCATACCCCTGATCCGATTCGCGGTATTCAAGCTTTGGCGAAGAAGTTAGCTCCAGGCGGCTTGATGCATATTTTTGTGTATGGGGAATTGGGACGCTGGGAAATTCAACTTATGCAAAAAGCGATCGCTCTCCTCCAAGGTGACAAACAAGGCGATTACCGTGATGGTGTGCAAGTTGGGCGGCAAATATTTGCATCTCTACCAGAAAATAATCGAATTGTCAAGTACGATAAGCAGCGTTGGTCACTAGAAAACCACAAGGACGCATACTTTGCTGATATGTACGTTCATCCACAGGAAATCGACTACAACATTGAGACACTGTTTGAATTAATTGATGCTTCTGGCTTGGACTTTATTGGTTTCTCGAATCCTAGTTTTTGGCAGTTAGAAAGACTTTTGGCCAAAGCACCAGAGTTGATAGAACGGGCGCAGGGATTAGGCGATCGCCAGGGTTATCGCCTGATAGAATTACTAGATCCAGAAGTTACCCATTACGAGTTTTTCCTTGGTCGTCCTCCCCTCCTCAAAGCTGACTGGTCAGATGATAATATCTTGTTGACGGCAATCCCTGAACTTAATCCTTGTATTGAAGGATTTCCCAGCCAATGTTTCTTTAATTACGATTACCAGATTGTTAACTTATCAGTAGCAGAGTTTGAGTTTCTGCAAAGATGCGATGGTAATTCAACAGTGGCAGAGATTTTAGCAGGTGTGCAGATGGAACTTAATGAAGTTAGAACGCTCCTTAAGCAACAGTTGATTTTATTAACGCCAGCTTAATCACATCGTATTGCCTCACCACGCCAGTTTCCTTTGGAAGTCGTCCCTCAGACGTTACAAGAGACGAAGTCCGATAAATTATTTGTGTTCCACCGAACTTCTGAGCGCCGACTTGCGGCGCTCAGAAGTTCTCCGTGTGTTTATCCGTAGTTTCTTTTTTACTTGTTTGTATTTTTGCAATAAGTTTAATTAAGAACCATTGAATTTTACCTAAAAGTAAAAATCATTATTTTTAACTAGTAAAATATAGTATAAATTTACACTCCCTTCATAAAAGAGTTGAAAAAAGTGAAGATTTGGAAAATAGTGCTTTTTTGCCCGGCGTATAAAAACATAAAAGAATAAATTCTATAAAAGACTCACACATGAATTTTTACTGTAATTGTCAAATTTAATTTAGGAGAATTTTCTAATGAAATTAGCCAAACAGATAGGCATGGCTACTGTTGGTGTTGCGCTTTTCACTGCTGTTGGTGCTAAATCAGCAGAAGCCGCAAGTGTTGTATTTAAAGGACAAGAAGGCAATAGATTCGATTACACGATCCAGTTTGATTCTGCGAACCTACCTGGTGATTTTGAAAGGCTCAGAGATGGTTCATTATTAACCTTATCAGGCTTATCGGGTGTATTTGATGTAACTCCTGACTACCCAACTAGATTGTCGGTGGAAACCAAAGAACCTGACTTTGTGACTTTGAAATTGATCAACTTCGCTCAGACAGGTAAAGTAGGTACATCATCATTATTCGGTAATTTTTCCCTATTCAGTTCGTTTACCACAGCGGGTCTAGCACAATGGGATATTATACGCCGAAATCCTCTCGGTAAGGTGGCGACAACTTTTGAGGGTCAAGTTACGGGCCCTGTAACACCTGTCCCCGAACCCTTCACAGTTGGTGGTTCAGTGGTTGCTGTTGGGTTTGGTTTGTGGATGAAGCGTAAGCAAGCAGCGGCTTCTCAGAAGGTATAGTATATTCCCTGTTGCTAGTCTGATTCGCTACTAATTCAGGTTTAACACTTAAAATGTATACCCCTGTAAGCGTGCCTGTAATGCTGTTATAAGGGCATTCTTTTTGATACAGCAAAACCTTCGCGAATACTAACTTGTAAAAGTAATTTATACTTCGTGGTGAGAGGCGATCGCTCACCACGCTTTTTGCTGACAAGAAGTTAATTGTTTTTTTCTAAAGTATTGTTACCGGAGCGTGATATGATTCAGCTGACTGAATGTACAGTCATCAATAGTTAGCTGTACTGGTTTCAAGTCCCGTGAGCTTGTCAGACGAATCAATTGCACCCACTCCGACAACACAACAAGATGATCAATCTGGTTCTGAGGATACAGAATCAGGGAACTCTATGCAAGAGTTCTATCAACTCTTCCAGCAACTGTTGACAATCACGCTTGTCTTGACGGGGGTTATTTTTATCTCTGTGTGGATTTTTTATTCCTTAAACATTGCCCTGAATTATTTGATTGGGGCGTGTGCAGGTGTGGTTTACTTAAAAATGCTGGCTAAAGATGTTGAGCGGCTTGGTAATCAAAAAACCCGTCTGAGCAAAAATCGTTTGGCTCTGTTTGTTGGGTTGATTGTATTAGCAACTCAATGGCATGAGCTACATGTTCTGCCCATATTTTTGGGATTTCTAACTTACAAGGCCACGCTCATAGTCTATACGGTGCAAACTGCGTTCATTCCTGATTCTTAAATCAGGCTCACAAAGACAATACTCCAATCCTCGCTCGTTGGGGAAGATTCTTGCTTGAAGAATGCAAATGCTTAGTGTCTTAAACGCCTTTAATTCTTTTCCCCTAGCCGAATTAGAAGTAGGTCAACATTTCTACTGGCAATTGGGCAATCTTAAAATTCATGGGCAAGTTTTTCTCACCTCGTGGTTTGTGATTAGCATTCTAGTATTGGCTTCACTAGCTGCGACTCGCAACATCCAGAGAATTCCCAGCGGCATCCAAAATTTAATGGAATATGCCCTAGAGTTTATTCGGGATCTAGCAAAAAACCAACTTGGTGAAAAAGAGTACCGTCCTTGGGTGCCTTTTATTGGCACATTGTTTTTGTTCATCTTCGTATCGAACTGGTCAGGTGCTCTAATTCCCTGGAAGCTAATCAAGCTGCCATCGGGTGAATTAGCAGCTCCCACTAATGACATCAATACGACTGTAGCATTGGCATTGCTGACATCTTTAGCGTACTTTTACGCGGGTTTTAGCAAGCGGGGTTTGGGCTACTTTAAAAAATACATTGAGCCAACACCCGTTCTATTGCCGATCGCAATCCTAGAAGATTTCACCAAGCCCCTCTCCCTCAGCTTCCGTCTTTTTGGCAATATCTTGGCGGATGAGTTGGTGGTAGCGGTGCTGGTTCTACTAGTTCCTCTATTTGTACCTCTACCTGTGATGGCTTTGGGTTTGTTTACCAGTGCCATTCAAGCCCTGGTTTTTGCCACCCTAGCTGGAGCATACATTCATGAGGCCATGGAGGGACATGGTGGAGATGAGCATGAGGAGCATTAAATCAGTCAACAGTCAACAGTTATCAACTTGCAGCGCAACTGATAACTGATAACTGATAACTGTTAAGCTTCTCAGTTGATAGCACAGTTCCGTCGAGCATCTTCGCTCAAAACATCGCAAAGCGCGATTGAAAGAACTCGGTGCAGCGTGAAAAACACGTTTCTAGTCGTTAACGTACTTTTGTTAGTTCTGTATTCAAAGTAAGGAAAATCAACATGGATCCATTAGTTTCTGCTGCTTCAGTTCTGGCTGCTGCTTTAGCAATTGGTCTAGCTGCAATTGGGCCTGGTATTGGTCAAGGAAATGCTGCTGGACAAGCAGTAGAAGGTATCGCCCGTCAGCCCGAAGCAGAAGGAAAAATTCGGGGTACTCTGCTGTTAACCTTGGCTTTCATGGAATCCCTTACCATTTACGGTCTAGTGATTGCCCTGGTACTGTTGTTTGCTAACCCCTTCGCAGGATAAAACCTAAAAAGTTTTTGTGAGTGTGGAGACGTGAACAATCACGCCTCTACAACCGAAATTTTTTGAGTATTTAGTCGTTCTGATGTAGTTTGACCCTTGTTGGCTATGGGTCTCTAAAATATTAAAGGTTGGATGATCTTGCTAGCCATGAAAACTGCTACTCCAGCCAAAGAGGAGAGAAATGTTTGACTTCAATGCTACTTTGCCCTTAATGGCATTGCAGTTCCTGCTGTTGGCAGCTTTGTTGAATGCAATTTTCTACAAGCCACTGACCAAGGTGCTAGACGATCGCGATAATTACATCCGAACGAATACCCTTGAGGCGCGGGAACGCTTGGCTAAAGCTGAGCGCTTAGCCACCGAATATGAGCAGCAACTCGCAGAAGCTCGCAGGCAATCGCAAGCTACTGTAGAAGCAGCTCAGGCTGAGGCTAAGAAAATTACTGCCGAGAAAATCGCTGAAGCCCAAAAAGAAGCTCAAGCGCAACGAGAACAGGCTGCTGTTGAAATAGAGCGACAGAAGCAAGAAGCTATGCGTACCTTAGAGCAACGGGTTGATGCTCTCAGCAGACAGATTCTAGAAAAACTATTGGGATCTACTGTAGTTAGCTAAGCTCACAAAACTGCTTCTATGAAAGCATACGCGCGTCTGGGCGCTAGTCCCAGATCGCTCAATTTAAGTGTCAAAAAAGGCACTTTTTTCCCTGCGGGGAAAGAAACTTAATTTCCCACAGGGAAAAAAACTTAATTTCCCACAGGGAAAATACAATACTATTAGCAAGCGAGCAGCGCACTTGTAGATGGGTATCATGGGCACATTTTTATTACTTGCCGCAGAAGCGAACGCTGTTCACTCTGAATTGGCAGAAGGCGCAGCAGAAGGTGGTTTCGGTCTAAACCTAGACATTTTAGAAACCAACCTCATTAATCTAGCGATTCTGGTTGGCATATTATTCTACTTCGGACGTAAAGTTTTAAGCAATATCCTGAATGAGCGAAAGTCAAATATTGCAACCTTAATTCAGGAAGCAGAAGGGCGCTTAAAAGAAGCACAAATTGCTCTATCACAGGCGCAAGAGCAGTTGACCCAAGCTCAGGCAGAGGCACAACGCATCCGTAAATCTGCTCAAGAAAACGCCCAGGCATCAAAAGAAGCCTTGTTAGAGCGGGCAATGCAAGACGTAGAACGTTTAAAACAAACAGCAGCAGCGGATTTAAACAGCGAAACAGAGCGAGCGATCGCCCAACTACGGCAGCGAGTGGCTACTCTAGCATTGCAAAAAGTCGAATCGCAACTCAAGAGCGGCATTGCCGACGATGCTCAACAAATGCTAATTGACCGCAGCATCGCACAACTAGGAGGCAATGTATGACAAGTAAAGTAGCAACAGCCGAAGTAGCCCAACCTTACGCACAGGCACTTTTGTCAATAGCGCAATCGAAAAACTTGACAGAAGAATTTGGGGAAGATGCGCGTACTTTCCTGAGCCTGCTCTCAGAAAATAGAGAGCTACACAATTTCTTTAGCAACCCGTTTATTCAGTCTGAGAAAAAAAAGGCTCTCATCAGACAAATACTCGGTGAAAATGCTAACCCCTACTTACGCAATTTTTTGCTGGTATTGGTAGACAAACGGCGCATTGCGTTCATAGAACCGATTTTACAGCAATATCTGGCGCTGTTGCGGCAGTTGAATCAAACCGTATTAGCGGAAGTGACTTCAGCCGTTCCCCTCACAGAAGCTCAACAGCAAGCAATCATCGAAAAAGTGATTGCCATCAGTAAAGCTCGCCAGGTAGAACTAGAAACTAAGATAGATAGCGAGTTAATTGGTGGTGTGATCATCAAAGTAGGCTCGCAGGTAATTGACGCCAGTTTACGGGGTCAGTTACGTCGCCTTTCCTTACGCTTAACTAATAGCTAGAAGATTAGGAGTTAGGAGTGAGAAGTTAGGAGTTAGGAGTTAAGTAAAAAGTAAATTATTTTAACTTTTAACTTTTAATTTTTGCATTTTTAACTCATCATTCCTAACTCTTGGCTCCTAACTAATTACTTCTTCCGTCTCGAAAGCAAACAAGATAGACACATGAGCATTTCAATTAGACCTGACGAAATCAGCAGCATTATCCAACAACAAATCGAGCAATACGACCAAGAAGTCAAAGTTGCTAACGTTGGTACTGTGCTACAAGTTGGTGATGGTATTGCCCGGATCTATGGTCTAGACCAGGCTATGGCTGGTGAGCTGTTGGAATTTGAAGACGGCACAGTCGGCATTGCCCAGAACTTAGAAGAAGACAACGTGGGCGCGGTGCTCATGGGTGAAGGTCTGGAAATTCAAGAAGGTAGCTCTGTAACCGCTACTGGTAGAATCGCTCAGGTAGCGGTAGGTGAAGCCTTAATTGGAAGAGTCGTAGACGCTTTGGGTCGCCCCATCGATGGTAAGGGAGATATCAAATCCTCAGAAAGCCGTTTGATTGAATCTCCAGCACCCGGTATTATTGCGCGTCGGTCAGTACACGAACCCATGCAAACGGGTATCACAGCTATTGATTCAATGATTCCCATCGGCCGTGGTCAACGGGAGTTGATTATTGGTGATCGTCAAACCGGCAAAACTGCGATCGCCATTGACACGATCATCAACCAAAAAGAAGAAGATGTAATCTGCGTTTACGTTGCGATCGGTCAAAAGGCTTCCACTGTTGCTAACGTGGTGCAAACATTGCAAGAAAAGGGCGCGATGGACTACACCGTCGTCGTTGCTGCAAACGCCAGTGACCCAGCAACATTACAATTCCTAGCTCCTTACACAGGAGCAACTATTGCTGAGTACTTCATGTACAAAGGTAAAGCTACCTTAGTAATCTATGATGACCTCTCCAAGCAAGCCCAAGCTTATCGGCAGATGTCCTTGCTGCTGCGTCGTCCACCAGGACGCGAAGCTTATCCTGGAGATGTTTTCTACATCCACTCCCGCTTGTTAGAAAGAGCAGCAAAGCTGAGTGACGAATTGGGTAAAGGTAGCATGACTGCCCTGCCAATTATCGAAACTCAAGCAGGTGACGTTTCGGCATACATCCCCACAAACGTGATTTCCATTACCGATGGTCAGATATTCCTGTCTTCTGACTTGTTTAACGCTGGTATCCGCCCCGCTGTAAACCCCGGTATTTCTGTATCTCGTGTGGGTTCTGCGGCTCAAACCAAGGCAATGAAAAAAGTTGCCGGTAAGATTAAATTAGAACTAGCGCAATTTGACGACCTACAAGCCTTCGCGCAATTTGCTTCCGACTTAGATAAAGCCACTCAAGACCAGTTAGCAAGGGGTCAACGCTTGCGGGAACTACTCAAGCAGCCCCAAAATTCCCCACTCTCAGTGTATGAGCAAGTAGCCATTCTTTATGCTGGGATTAACGGCTACTTGGATGATGTGCCTGTAAATCAAGTAACTTCCTTCACAAAAGGTTTACGGGAGTACTTAAAAACTGGCAAGCCTCAGTACACACAAGCAGTACAAAGCAAAAAAGTACTGGGTGATGAAGAAGAAGCAGCTTTAAAGGAAGCGCTAACCGAGTACAAGAAAACCTTTAAAGCAACAGCTTAATTAGTCATTGGTCATTGGTCATTGGTCATTGGTGAAAAACTAATGACTGATGACAAAGAACAGACACAGAAGTCTAAGCGTCGGCTTTTGGCGTTCAGAACTTCTCCTAAAGGAGACGCTGCGGTCTTGGGGTCTCACGCCAGTCGCCTCAACGGAGGGAACCTCCGCACGGCGCTGGCTCCCCAAGTGGAGCAAGTGGCGTGAGACCCTGCGCGAACGGAGACAAATGACTAACGACAAAGAAAAAAATTATGGCTAATCTCAAAGCAATACGCGATCGCATTCAGTCGGTCAAAAACACCAAAAAAATTACAGAAGCCATGCGCCTAGTGGCTGCGGCTAGAGTGCGTCGGGCGCAAGAACAAGTGCTGGCAACTCGCCCTTTTGCTGATCGCTTAGCACAAGTTTTATATGGTTTGCAAACCCGTCTGCGGTTTGAAGAAGCAAACTTGCCATTGTTAAAAAAACGGCAAGTTCAGTCCGTAGGGCTGTTGGTCATTTCTGGCGATCGGGGTTTGTGTGGCGGCTACAACAGTAACGTCATCCGTCGTGCAGAAAACCGTGCTAAAGAAATCAAGGCAGAAGGTCTAGACTACACATTTGTGATTGTTGGGCGCAAAGCTACACAATACTTTCAACGCCGTAATCAGTCTATTGATGCCACTTACAGCGGTTTAGAGCAAATTCCCACCGCAGCAGAAGCTACTCAAATTGCCGACCAACTACTTTCCTTATTCCTTTCGGAAAAAGTAGACCGCATTGAGTTAGTTTATACCAGATTTGTCTCTTTGGTTAGCTCCCGTCCTGTGGTGCAAACTCTGCTTCCCCTCGATCTTCAAGGTCTAGAAGCACCAGACGACGAAATCTTCCGCTTGACAACCCGTGGTGGTCAATTTGAAGTCGAACGGCAGAAAGTGACTAGTCAAGTTCGCCCTTTTCCCCGCGACATGATTTTCGAGCAAGATCCAGTACAGATTCTCGATTCTCTGTTGCCTTTATATCTGAGTAATCAGCTATTACGGGCGCTGCAAGAATCGGCTGCTAGTGAACTAGCAGCGCGGATGACAGCTATGAGTAATGCTAGCGAGAATGCTGGTGAACTGATTAACACCTTAACCCTGTCTTATAACAAAGCCCGTCAAGCCGCAATTACCCAAGAACTCCTTGAGGTTGTTGGTGGTGCTGAAGCCCTAACTTAGGGAATCAAATAATTGTTGGTTGTAAAAAATAGCTGATTGCTAACTGTTTTGAGATTAGCGATCGGCTATTTTTAATACTTGAGATTTTTTAACTAGATGAAATTCACTGTATACGGGCCCTTGTGTACTGAAGTTTATGATATCACCAAGCCTATTGGTGGAAAGTACCCCGATGTGCCTTACTACATTAGCCACCTTTCCCGAATCGGTGGCAGAATTCTTGAAGCAATGGTTGGGACGGGACGACTACTAATACCACTGCTAGAAGCTAGTATTAATGTTGAGGGCATCGATACTTCACCGGATATGCTTGCTGCTTGTCAAAAGCACTGTGCAGAACGGGGATTGAACCCTGTTCTCCATGACGGTAATATAGAAAATTTTAATATTCCTGGTAAGTTTAGCGCCATTGTTGTTTCCTTCGGCTCATTCATGCTGCTAGAAAAACGATCTTCTGCTGTGGCTGCGTTGCAAGCTTTTGCTCGACACCTTGAGCCGCAAGGGCGAATTTTTATAGACTTGGAGTTGCCTATTGAAGATTTTAAGACGGAGAATACCGTTAGGCAGCGATCGCCAATTAATTGCCCTGATGGATCAACAATCCTTTTACAATCTACATCTCATATAGACTGGCTCAATCAACTCAATATGACTGTAATACGCTATGAAAAGTGGAAAGATGGCAAATTGATTGCCACCGAGTTACAGCACTTTCCTCTACATTGGTTCGGGCGCGATGAATTTATCATGTGTTTACGGGAAAATGGTTACAAAGACATCACTCTATGTGCAAACTACACTGCGGGCATACAGCCAAGTACCCACACAGATACCTTATGTTTTTCAGCAGTATTTGCATGAACTATAAAGACACCAATCCAAAGTCTTAAATTCATTGTCTTACAACACATTTCAAAAACAATACACTATAATAAGAGATATGAGACATGGGTCCGTCACGGTTTCGACAGGTTGGCGAACGCTGCTCTGTGATTCAGGTCGAGAGTGAGTCGTCTCTCGGAAATCAAAGACTCGAAAAAAAAGTAAATGCGAATAACATCGTTAAATTTGCTCGTAAGGACGCTCTAGTAGCTGCCTAAACACCTCTTATAGGTTCGAGCGTCTTTAGTTCGACTCCGTTAAGGACTGAAGACCAAACCCCAACGGATGCTCTAGCAAGCGTTCTCTGGTTGGCTTGCTAGCTAAGATTAAATCAGAGCATCCTACGTTCGGGATAATGAACGATTCCCGCCTTGAGGGTCAGAAAGGCTAAACCTGTGAATGAGCGGGGGGTCAATACCCAATTTGGACAGCAGTTCGACTCTGCTCGGATCCACTAATAGATACGTAACAAGTCCACCTAGCATTTTTCATGCTTAGGTGGATTTTGTTTTTATGGATAGAAGGTAATGTGTAATTTCGCTGACCTCGCAATCAACTAATTGTTATGTTTTTGAAGTTATGTAGGTGTGTTTTCAAACCTTTTTCCTCTTTTTTTTAGTACTCGTCGCAGTCGGTCGGGACTCAAGTTTACTTGACGTTCAGATGCCAGTTTTTTTGCTAGTTGTTTAGAGTTATAAGTGCATGGCTCTTGAGCTAAACAATTTTCCAGATAAACTAAGTCTGATTCCGAATATCGGGGTTTTCCCCCTCTACCAGGAGCATCCCACAACCCTGCTAACCCCATCTTGTCCCAACGATGAAGAGTTTGACGTACTGTTGAAATTGCCCAGTTCAAGCCTTGAGCAATCTGCTCGTTTTTTAAGCCACGAGCATTCAGCAGTAAAACTTGAGCACGATCTTTGGTACGTTGAGGAACTTCCTTGGCTCTCCTTAACTCTTCTAGAGTCTGCTTTTCCTCTTCTGTTAAAAAAATTCTCAATCGGCATCCCATAAGCGCTAGTCTTTCACACAGTCAGTTTTTGGTATTGTTATGTCTATTCACGCCCATATACTTGCTACGCAAAGTATTAAATAACACACTAAAATGACTGAACTACAATGTTTAAGGATGCCGGAGTCTAGCCTGAAGGCATGTTATGCGAGAAGTATTGGCTTGAAGAACACTTATTAAAATCTGGAATTTATCGTCAACTAATGATTGACGTACATAATTTGTCCGACAACAAATTTAGTCTGTACAAGCTTTTCATCGGATAGCTATAAGCTAAAGCTCGTAGCTATGATGATAAGAATTTATTAGCTTTGTCCTGACTAATATCTAAAATCCACACTAATAAAGTGTAGCATTAAAATTTTATTGATTACTCGTATTTTTACTGTTAGTTTATCGAAACTTTAAAAATAACTGTTATAAAAATTTGCATTTGTATAATTAGAAAAAGATATGAAAGTCCAGACTTTTTTATGAAACTGGCTTTAGCTAATTTGCTTTGATTGTTTGTAAAAAACTGCTATTTTCTTGACTTTACAGAAAATTTACACTTTACGTGATAAGAAACTTTATCAAAACCGTGACATATCTGATGATTATTAACAAACATATTAAGAACAGCATATTTGATGCTTGTTAAAAATTTGTAAGGAGTTTATCTTAACCTTTCCTGCTTATTATCTCAGTAAGTACGTGAAAAAATGAACTTTTCTAGCTTAATGATTTGATACCGAGTTGCAAGTTGAATTGTGAGATAAATTAATGCGCTGCGATCGCCAATAGTTTACGCATAGAATCCTTAAATGCTCTGGTGCGGACGCGGACACAGCGAATTAGCGCTACTGCTCTTGAGAAAATACTGCATTGGCTTACAAGCAACAACTTTTTCCTGTGTTTGATGCTGCGCGGACACAAGTAAATATGTAAATTAAATACATAACAGCCTACTAATTTTGCACTGCAATTATCATAACCTCTTGTGTATAGCTGGTGTATAACAGCAAGTATTAGCAACTTTTAATATGGGAATCCGATTTGATTAATAAACATATTTGCGTAGGAAGGGAACAGGGAACACTTCTCTACTTTGAGGCTGCGCCCTAAGCGTAGCTATACCGCAGGCTTTACGGCTACGCTCAGTAACCACAGGGAACGGGGAACAGGAAAGAAGGGATTTATGGGTGTACTGAGTTTTTTCAGAAATCAAATATGAGTTTTATAGATATTTAGTTATCAAGAAATAATAATTTTTAAAGATTTGACAATTGACTATTTCAAATTTATTGTTAACCTACACTATACAAATATAATAGCTGGGTGTTATTTACATAAGTTCTAGTTTTAATTATAAAATTTTGGGCAAAAAAGGGTGATATGTATGATAGCTTTGGATTAGAAAATAGTGCGAATATTCAGCATTACCAAATAGTGAATGTATATATTTACTTAATTAATATTTAGTATATTTTCAGAGTAAAAAATATTGCTTATAAATAGAATCAATTAATACAAGTTAAATTTTTAAAAAGAGCATATTCATTACAACTAAAAAAAATTTTTCTTGGGACAATGAGGACAGAATAAAAACCTGATGATTTGCGCTCGGAGACGAATAATGGTAGCGATCGCACAAAACATTCAACATCGGCTAACTATACAAACTGTAGAAATTGCCCCTAACACAACAGCGATTCGCTCTCTTGATTGGGATCGCGATCGCTTTGATATCGAATTCGGACTGCAAAATGGTACAACCTACAATTCATATCTAATTAGGGGTGAGCAAACAGTTTTGGTTGATACTTCTCACCAAAAGTTTCGCCAGTTGTATTTAGATACTCTTAAAGGTCTTGTCAACCCCAAAACAATTGATTACATAATTGTCAGCCACACAGAGCCAGACCATAGCGGCTTAGTAGAAGACGTCCTTCAGTTAGCACCAAGAGCCACCGTTTTAGCCTCAAAAGTTGCGCTTCAGTTTCTCGAAGGCTTGGTACATGATCCTTTTTCCAAGCGAATTGTCAAAAGTGGCGATCGCATAGATATCGGCAAAGGACATGAAATCGAATTCGTGAGTGCGCCTAACCTGCACTGGCCGGACACAATCTTCAGCTACGACCGCAAAACCCAAACCCTCTACACCTGTGATGCCTTTGGGATGCACTTTTGTGATGATCGCACCTTTGACGAAGACTTAGAAGCGATCGAAGCTGACTTTAGATTTTACTACGACTGCTTGATGGGCCCCAACGCTCGTTCTCTGCTGAATGCCATGAAGAGAATGGGCGAACTTGGGAAGATTAATATTATCGCTAACGGTCACGGGCCCTTACTACATCATCATTTAGATGTTTTAACCGGGTGCTACGAAAATTGGAGCCAAAAACAAGCTAAAGCAGAAACCACAGTTGGCTTGTTTTATGTCTCAGATTACGGGTATAGCGATCGCCTAGCTCACGCCATTGGTGACGGACTACAGAAAACTGGGGTTGGAGTAGAAGTACTGGATCTGAGTTCTGCTGAGAGCCAAGAAATCCAAGAACTAGCTGGTAGAGCCGCCGGCATCATTATCGGTATGCCTCCAACTAGCGCCGCCGCCGCTCAGGCTAGTATCAGTTCGTTGCTAGCTGTTGCTAAAAATAAGCAAGTAGTTGGGCTATTTGAATGTTATGGCGGGGATGATGAACCCATTGATACACTGCGGAGAAAATTTATCGACTCCGGTATCAAGGAAGCCTTCCCAGCCATTCGGATCAAAGAGGCTCCCACTGCATCCACATTCCAGTTGTGTGAAGAGGCGGGTACAGACTTAGGACAATTGCTGGTACGCGATCGCAACATCAAGCAAATTAAGTCCCTCGACGTCAACATGGAAAAAGCGTTGGGTCGGATTAGCAGCGGACTGTACATTGTCACCACCAAAAAAGGTAATGTGTCAAGTGCAATGCTGGCATCCTGGGTAACACAAGCGAGTTTACAACCCCTAGGATTCACAATTGCCGTTGCCAAAGACCGCGCCATTGATTCCTTAATGCAAGTAGGCGATCGCTTCGTTCTCAACGTCCTGGAAGAAGGAAATTATCAAGAACTCAAGAAGCATTTTCTCAAGCGCTTACATCCCGGTGCTGACCGATTTGCTGGAGTGAAAACCCAAACAGCTAAAAACGGCTCCCCGATTCTAACTGATGCTCTGGCATACATGGAATGTGAAGTACAAACCAGCATGGAATGCAGCGACCACTGGATTTTATACTGCACCGTCCAAGAAGGTCGTGTCTCTAAAGTCGATGGACTGACAGCCGTTCGTCATCGCAAAGTCGGCAATTACTACTAAGGCAGGAGGGGGTCAAGAGTAGAGACGCGATTAATCGTGTCTGTACAAGAGTCAAGAAGAGACGCGATTAATCGTGTGTGTACAAGAGTCAAGAAGTAGAGACGCGATTAATCGCGTCTGTACAAGGGTCAAAAGTCAGTATTTATTCCCTTTATCCTTCTTGTCCCCCTGCTCCCTCATCTTCTTCTAACTCTCCTTAAGCGCGTTAAAAACTGGGCAAAACTTGCCTGGTTTTTCCAAATTTTTCCCCAACTTCACCAAACAGCTATGACCGACTCCAAACCACGCGACGTACAAGTTCTACCAATTGCTACCAATACTAAAGTTCTCAGAGCACGTAGTTGGTCACGTCTACGGTTTGAAATTGAGTATGCACTTGAAAGAGGTACTACCTCCAATTGCTATTTAATTGAAGCCGATCAAACTGCACTGATTGACCCACCTCCAGAAAGCTTCACCGAAGTTTATTTAGAGGCATTGCGACAAACTCTAGACTTGAAACGTTTGGATTATATAATCCTGGGTCATTTTAATCCCAACCGAGTTGCAACCCTCAAGGCAATTCTAGAACTCGCACCACAGGTAACTTTTGTTTGTTCTCTTCCCGGTGCTGGAAATTTGCGTGCTGCTTTCTTAGACCACGATTTGAAAGTCTTGGTGATGCGGGGAAAAGAAACTTTAGATTTAGGCAAGGGTCACGTTTTAAAATTCTTCCCCACTCCCAGTCCACGTTGGCCGGAAGGACTTTGTTCCTACGACCAGCAAACCCAAATTCTCTATACAGATAAGCTATTTGCAACCCATCTGTGCGGCGATGAAGCGTTTGATGATAATTGGGAAGCACTCAAGGAAGACCAGCATTACTACTTTAACTGCCTGATGGCTCCGCAAGCGCCTCATGTGGAAGCGGCTTTAGAGAAAGTATCTGATTTGCAGGTGAGAATGTATGGTGTGGGTCACGGGCCCTTGGTACGCACCGGCTTAATTGAACTTACCAAAGCTTATGGAGAATGGAGCCGTTCTCAGAGCGATCGCGAAATTTCCGTCGCCCTACTTTACGCTTCAGCTTACGGAAATACAGCGACTCTAGCACAGGCCATGGCTTTGGGATTGACTAAAGGTGGAGTCGCAGTCAAATCGATCAACTGCGAATTTGCCACCCCTGATGAAATCCGCACCAACCTAGAACAGTCGGATGGCTTTATCATCGGTTCTCCCACCATTGGTGGTCATGCACCGACTCCGATTCATACTGCTTTAGGTATTGTGCTATCGAGTGGTGATAACAGTAAACTCGCTGGGGTGTTTGGTTCCTACGGTTGGAGTGGCGAAGCTTTTGACTTAATTGAGGGTAAACTCCGCGATGCTGGATATCGCTTTGGTTTTGACACTCTAAAAGTTAAATTTAAACCTGATGATGTCACTCTCAAGTTCTGTGAAGAAGTAGGTACAGACTTCGCTCAAGCTTTGAAAAAGGCTAAAAAAGTACGTGTGCCACAACAAGCCGCTACCCCAGTGGAACAAGCTGTCGGTCGGATTGTTGGTTCCGTTTGCGTGATCACAGCTAAGCAAGGAGAAGTATCTACTGGGATGCTAGGCGCTTGGGTTTCTCAAGCCACCTTTAACCCACCTGGTCTTACCATTGCTATTGCCAAGGAACGAGCGATCGAATCTCTAATGTATCCAGGCGGTAAGTTTGCCCTGAATATCCTACCTGAAGGCAATCATCAAGACTATACAAAGCATTTTCGTAAATCTTTTGCACCTGGAGAAGATCGATTTGCAAATTTTAAAACAGGAGTTGCAGGTAATGGCTGTACAGTTCTCAACGACGCCTTAGCTTATCTGGAATGTTCAGTTAGCCAACGCTTGGAATGTGGCGATCACTGGGTTGTGTATGCAACCGTAGACGATGGTAAATTACTCAAGCCTGATGCTGTTACTGCCATCAACCATCGTAAAACAGGAACTCATTACTAAGCTCAAAGGAGTTAGAGTATGGAGTTTTTGGGAATTCTGGTTTCTAAACCCAAGCAAGGATGCGTTGTGCACAATCAAAAATCGCTATAGTAGCCGCTTGAGGTTAGTATAAGCCTGTCTAAAAAAGCAATGTGACAATTCATAAATATTCCACCCTTCACTTTGATGTATGGGTGGATTTATTTTTTTAACACCAATCTGTGTATCTAAAACCAAGCATTTATTAAGAAATTAAACGAAATTTCAATGCAAAACTGACAACAGAAATTTATCATTAAAAGTTTTAGAGCCGGACTTATAAGTTTGCTCTGAGAATCCAACTTTGGATCACCAATAACTTATGCTAATAAGTTCGTATATTGAAGGCGAGAAATCCACTTTTTAGTGTAGCGATCGCCAACGCAAAAAAAGCTTTTGCAGCTTCAATACCAGAAGTCGATGACTAGCTAAATGGTTTCACGACTTGAATAAATTCTAAATTTTCCGCAATTGCCACAAGGACAATTATAAAACTGCGGTGTAATCTTTAACTAGAAAAACAGTATATGACAGTTATTAATATATAGATGCCATATACTACCACAACGCTTTTATACTATTTGTTGTTCTTATGCCTCCAAAACACACAAAAATTAAATTTCCTCTTTGGCAGTATCTTAACCAGCCCTTATTTAGTCATGATGCTAAATTGATATTAAATCCTCATCGCTTCGCATCTTTGTGGCGACTTCAACTTTTAGAACGCTGCTGGTTTAAAGAATGTGACGCTAAAGGGCCTCAACAGCATTAGATACTTGAAAACTGCTGCACTGAGCTAAATGGTAAATTCCGCCTCGTCCACAGAACGCGGCTTTTACCGTCAAGTAAAGCACTAACTGTCATGTCTCCCATTACATTAATCGCAGTGCGGCAGCGATCTAAAAACCAGTCTACAGTTACCAGCAAAGCAATATACTGCGTAGGTAAGCCCACGGAAGTGAACACCAGCGTCATTGTTACTAGTCCGGCATTGGGAATATTCGCCGCACCTACCGATGCAAAAATTGATGTCAGAACGACAATTAACTGCTGTCCCAAACTCAGATGTTGCCCAATTAGTTGGGAAATATACAACGCAGACATCGCTTCATAAAGGGCAGTACCATCATTGTTGAAATTTGCTCCCACTAACGCCCCTAAAGCGGCAGAAGATTCCCTTAAACCAATTTTTGTTTGCAAAGCCTCAAAGGTTATGGGCATCGCAGCAGCAGAGGAAGAAGTTGAGAAAGCCGTCAAATAAGCATCAGAACCGCCAACTAAAAAATTTAGCGGATGTACCCAAGAACCAAATTTTACTCTGGTGAGGTAGTAGCAAGCTTGCAATACCAGCGCTACCAACACCGCCACGATGAACGCAGCCAAGGATTGAAAAGGGGCAAAACCTTCTTTAGCAACTGTTTTAGCGACAATTCCAAAGACGGCGAAAGGCACTAAGGTAATTACCCAGTTGAGGACGCGGATCACTGCCTCAAACAAAATCCCGATGACATCCTCAATCGGCTGGTATCCATTTTTTCCTTGGGCGATTTGTTCGGATTTTAATCCTCGTAGGACGATACCAAAGCTCAGAGCAATAACAATCAGTTGGATGACATTATTATCAACTAAGGGCTTTAGGACAGCTTCGGGTACAGCATCTTTGAGTATTCCCCAAGGGTCAAGACTTTGACCAGTTATTTCTGTAGTTTTTGAGGTAGTTACACCGCCCCAAGTGCCAGGACGCAGGACGTTCGCTACCAAAAGTCCTATAAAGATAGCTACGGTTGTATTTGTTAAAAGTAACCCAGCCAACCGGCGTCCGGCTGTACCAGGAATATTTGTAGTCATTAAAGTATGTAGCACCGCTACCAGAATCAGCGGGGTAGCTAAGGCACGGAGAGCCTTTAGCACTAATTCAGCCGGAATTGCTAAGTTGTTAATAAAGGTAGCGTTGGTTGGATTGGGATTTCCTGCACCGAGTGCAATTCCGAGGCTGATAGCAGCCACTAAAGCGATGAGAATTTGTAGCGTCAGAGGGATGCGCTGCCACCAAGGGATAGCTCTGGTTTTAGGCGAATTGGTACTCTCTGTTTGGCTCATTGCTAAATGCTGATTAAGTAATGTAACTATTAAAACTTCACTTTCGGAAGTGAAAATTTCGTAAACGCGTTAATCTAAGATTCCGTTGCTTTGCAAAATCCGGCTCGAAGGGGTATATCACCGGGATGCTCCTAGAGAAATTGTTGGCTTGTGGTTGGAGACGTATATGTCCTTTGTCCCTTTACATATTCACAGTGACTACAGTCTGCTCGATGGGGCAAGTCAGTTACCAGAGTTAGTGGAGCGAGCGATCGCACTGGGAATGAAAGCGATCGCTCTTACCGATCATGGTGTCATGTACGGAGCGATCGAACTAATCAAAATTTGCCGTAGTCAGAATATCAAGCCAATTCTTGGCAACGAAATGTATATAATTAACGGCGATATTGAAAAACAAGAACGCCGTCCCAAATATCATCAAGTCGTTTTAGCTAAAAATACTAAAGGGTATAAAAACTTAGTCAAATTAACCACAATTTCTCACCTCAAGGGTGTACAAGGTAAAGGAATTTTTTCTCGTCCTTGTGTTAATAAAGAATTATTAAAAGAATATCATGAAGGCTTGATTGTCACCAGTGCTTGTTTAGGTGGAGAAGTTCCCCAAGCAATTCTGAGTGGTAGACCAGACGCAGCTCGTAAAGTTGCCCAATGGTATAAAGATGTATTTGGTGATGATTATTATCTCGAAATTCAAGACCACGGTTCTCAAGAAGACCGGATTGTTAATGTTGAAATTGTCAAAATTGCGCGGGAATTAAATATTAAAATTGTTGCTACTAATGACTCACATTTTATATCTTGTTTTGACGTTGAAGCACACGATGCTTTGCTATGTATTCAAACTGGCAAGCTGATTGTTGAAGATAAAAGGATGCGTTATAGCGGTACAGAGTATCTCAAATCTGATGAAGAGATGCAGCAGCTATTTCGTGACCATTTACCAGATGATGTCATTGCCGAAGCGGTAGCCACGACTGAAGAAGTCGCCGATAAAGTCGAGCCTTACCATATTATGGGTGAGCCTCAAATTCCTACGCCCCCGATTCCCTCTGGTCATACTGCTGACACTTACGCTGAAGAAGTTGCTTGGCAAGGTCTTTTAGAAAGATTAAATCGTAAATCCCGCACTGAAGTTGATTCCACCTATAAAGAAAGATTGGAATACGAACTTAAAATGATTCAGCAAATGGGTTTTTCCAAATACTTTTTAGTAGTATGGGATTACATTAAATTTGCCAGAGATAATAACATACCTGTAGGCCCTGGTCGGGGTTCAGCAGCAGGTTCGTTAGTTGCCTATGCGATGCGAATTACTAACATTGACCCTGTGCATCATGGGCTACTGTTCGAGCGCTTTTTGAACCCAGAACGCAAATCCATGCCTGATATTGACACGGATTTCTGCATTGATCAACGGGATAAAGTTATTGATTACGTAACTGAAAAATACGGTGCAGATAGAGTCGCTCAAATTATTACCTTTAACCGCCTAACTTCTAAAGCTGTCTTAAAAGATGTCGCCAGAGTATTGAATATTCCCTACGGCGAAGCCGACAAAATGGCGAAATTAATTCCTGTAGTGCGTGGGAAACCAACTAAACTCAAGGTGATGATTTCTAATGAAACTCCAGAACCAGAGTTTAAAGAAAAATATGATCATGATCCAAAAGTTCGCCATTGGCTTGATATGGCAATGCGAATTGAAGGAACTAACAAAACTTTTGGTGTTCATGCAGCAGGTGTGGTAATTTCTGCCGACCCACTTGATGAAATTGTCCCACTCCAGCGAAATAATGACGGTTCTGTAATTACCCAGTATTTCATGGAAGATCTGGAATCAATGGGTTTGCTAAAAATGGATTTTTTGGGTCTGCGTAACTTGACGTTGATTCAAAAAACTCTTGATTTAATTCAAGAAACTAGAGGATATTCTGTTGACCCTGATGAAATCACCCATCAGGAAAGAAAAGCACAAAAGATATTAGCGAAAGGGGAACATAGCACCTTACCAAAGGATGTGCAAAAAGCCTATGAATTATTAGAAGCAGGTGAATTAGAAGGAATATTTCAATTAGAATCTTCAGGAATGCGTCAAATAGTGCGAGATTTGAAGCCTTCAAATATAGAAGATATTTCTTCGATTTTGGCACTTTATCGACCTGGCCCATTAGATGCGGGTCTGATTCCTAAGTTTATTAACCGCAAACATGGTCGTGAAAAGATAGATTATCAACACACTATTCTGGAAACAGTACTAGATGAGACTTATGGAATTATGGTCTATCAAGAGCAAATCATGAAAATTGCTCAGGATATGGCTGGATATTCCCTAGGACAAGCTGACTTACTGCGTCGGGCGATGGGTAAGAAGAAAGTTTCCGAAATGCAAAAGCAGCGAGAAAAATTTGTGGATGGCGCGGCAAAAAATGGCGTGCAGAAAAAAGTTGCAGATGAATTATTCGAGCAAATGTTGAAGTTTGCTGAATATTGCTTAAGCTATGACACGGAAGTATTAACTGTAGAATATGGGTTTATTTCCATTGGAAAGATTGTAGAAAAGCAAATTGAATGCACAGTGTACAGTGTTGATAGTAATGGGAATGTTTTCACGCAACCCATAGCACAATGGCATAATCGTGGACAACAAGAAATCTTTGAGTATTGCCTAGAAGATGGTTCAGTAATTCGGGCAACTAAAGATCATAAATTTATGACTACCGATGGTCAAATGTTGCCGATAGATGAAATATTTGAACGGCAATTAGATTTATTGCGAGTTCAAGGTTTGCCGGAATTAACGTAGTCACTAGTTGCGATCGCCTATCCTCCCATCGACAATCCCAGTATCATGGCTAGAAGATATTGATTTCTCAAGAGTTCTGTATGAGTAAATTTTTTTATTGGTCTAAGCAACTACTTCAGTCTCTACGTATTTGGGTAGGAATAAGTCTACTGTGTTTGGTTTTCAGCTGGTCATTTCCTGCACAAGCTGCTAGCCGTATCACTCCACAACTAGAGGAACAGGTGTTACAAATTATCCGCGAACATCCAGACGTACTTATTGAATCTGTTCAAGCATACCAGCAACAACAGCAACAAAAAATAAAGCAAGTACAGCAAGCATTTTTACAGGATTTAAAAACAAATCCCCAAGCAGTGATTGGTGAGTCTCCCACTATAGGCTCGGCTCAATCAAAAACTCTGCTGGTAGAATTCTCAGACTTTCAATGTCCCTACTGTGCTGAGGCGAATAAAACTTTGAAACAGTTGTTAGCACATCAGGATAATGTAAAGTTAGTTTACAAGAATTTACCTTTGACTGCAATTCATAGTAATGCATTGCCGGCAGCGACAGCAGCTTGGGCGGCAAATCAGCAAAGTAAATTCTGGGAATATCATGATGCTTTGTTTACTAATCAAAAGCAACTAGGTGAAGCGTTGTATTTGGATATTGCCAAAAATCTGAATCTAGATTTGGCGAAATTTGAACGCGATCGCACTCTTGCTGCTCCCGCAATTGAAAAAGATATCCAGCTAGCTGAGAAATTAGGGGTTTCTGGTACACCTTTCTTGATAATGAATAGTCCTGTGTTATCAGGAGTGGTACAGCTATCAGATATTGAAAGCATATTTGCTAATGCCAAATAAATTGGTGTGTTTGTAAATGAGCTTATGCAAGTAAAGCAATACCTAATTGTTAGCGCAATAAGCTTGCAAAATTGAGATATAAAGAAAGCTAAAAAGAGTAAAGAGATGAATCTTATCTTTTTTCTTTGCCCAATCTCTTATAAAAGCAGCTTTTTTCAGATATCTAATTAATTTTGCTTAACGAGCAGCAATAGTCAAAATTATATACTGTTACACTTTTATGTCTATGTACTTATGTCTAAAGATATACTCAATTATTTAATAAGAATGTGCGTCTTTAGTTAGAGGTTTAATGCATTAGTAAACTGGTGTACTTAAGGCAAGTGTAAGGAGTAGCTGATGAGGAGTGAAGAGGAGAAATTTTCCTCACTCCTCATGTTCTTAAATAGATGAGGACTTAAATCGGCGATCGCCTGCCAAAAATCAGCTTAATTAGCAGGCAAAATCCCTAATATTTTTCTTGAATCTATTAATATTGATGCTCTTATCAGTTAAAAAGTAGTAAGGTGGTTTTTCGGAAAATTGTGCATTTTTTATGCTTATTTATTTAATTTTTCTATTTATTCATATTTGAAATTGAGTCAGCCAACTCTGTTTAATTTAAAATTTGTTAAGATCGTGTCAATGTAATTACTTAGATAATTTTACAACTTCCTCATGCTATTAAATGGCTAAAAATCTACAAAAAACTCCATCCCCTTGTAGATGGAGTTTTTGGGCATCGGTAAGAATCAGCATATGCCCCTCAAAGTAGCCGGGTAGCTACCCCTGTGGATTTAGTGCGGCAATAGAGTTTCTCGCCAACTTTTGATCAAAGCGGCTACAGACTTTCCCCTGCATTTTTATCTAAGGCTGTACTTAGTTCCCTTAAGTAAAAATTGCTATTTACATATACTGTTATTAATGCTACAATCCGTGTTAAGTGATATTTTTGCAACACTTTGTGGACAAGGAGAATCACGGAGTGATCTATATTCTGGGCGCTTTCCTTGACGAATCTACTGAAATTCTCATCAGCACTCGCAGTTACCAACTGAAGAAGCCGCTGCTGAAATTTCTCAGTGCGTTTAAAATTCTATTTCTTAAACCCTGTGGTGCATCTAATTCACTAACTTGACTTACGCAGGAATTAGAGAATAACCAACCGCAGAGGCGCAGCGAAAAGTAAGCGAAGCTCCGGGTAACAGGAGCGCAAAACTTTTCAAGACAGAGAGCACGGAGAGAAGTCTGAGCGGAGGCTTCCTCCGATCAGAACTTCGGGAGAAATGAGAGTTTGAGAGATATTTTGCGTAAGTCCTGACTAAATTAAACCTTAGAAAAAATTGTGAGTTTATTCATGCGTCATGTTAGATTTTGGGTACTTTTGCCAGTAACCCTGATATTCGGCTGCTCAGATAAACTGTTTCAATCTAGCCCATCTGTAGCCAAATCTACTCCGCCTGTAGTTCAACCAGCTAGTCCAACTTTATTAGCAAAAGCAAGTTACCTTTCACCTTTGGAACAACAGGTGATAAATGAAATGAACAAGGTGCGGACAAATCCCAAGGCGTATGTTCCGATTATTGAAAACTATAGAAAGCGCTTTCAAGATAACAGAGTAAAAATTTCTAATAATACTTATTTGATAACTCAAGAAGGTGTAAAAGCGGTCGATGAGGCGATCGCATTTCTCAAGTCAGCTCGTCCTGTGGGTGCGTTGAGTGCATCCAAGGGGATGTCTCTAGGCGCTAGAGATCACGTCAAAGACCAAGGGCCAAAAGGTGTAACAGGTCATGACGGTAGCGATGGTAGCAACCCCTTTACTCGGATTAATCGCTATGGTACATGGCAAAAAACCGCAGGCGAAAATATCAGCTATGGCCCAAACACCGCCCAAGATATCGTTATGCAGTTAATTATTGATGATGGTGTGCGCGATCGCGGTCATAGAACAAACATCTTTAATAGCAATTTTAAAGTGACTGGCGTTGCTTATGGGACTCACAAATCATACAAAACAATATGTGTGATTAACTATGCTGGTGGCTATAAAGATAAATAAGTCATTTGTCAAGAGTCAAGAGTTAGTAGTTATTTTCCTTGTCCTCCTTGTCTCCAGTATTTGAATACGGTTTGAATAAGCATCACTTTCTTTGTGGTCTTGGGTTAAGGGGTAAAGAATGTATTCAAAACCTTTTCCCTTTAACCGAATCGTATGGCCTAGCCTGTATTCTCTCCGAAATATTTTGTTCATTTCGTGAAGCTAAATATATCTCATCGCTTTTAAGTTGTAAGGTTATTCATGAATCGGATGCAATTTTGGAAAGTTTTAGGGGAAATTCCTCAAAAAGGTGTTCCTGAGTTAGCAGGGGAGCATACTCTCTCGCCGCTGGAACAGGAAGTGATAACGGAAATGAACAAGGTACGGACAAATCCTAAGACATACTTACCGATTCTAGAGAAATGGAAACAGCACTTTCAAGGTCAGCAAGTCAAGATTTCCGATAATGTTTATTTGCAAACTCAGGAAGGGATAAAAGCAGTTGATGAGGCGATCGCATTTCTCAATTATGCCGATCCTGTAGGAGCATTAAGCATATCTCAAGGTATGTCTTTAGGCGCTAGGGATCACGTCAAAGACCAAGGCGCAAATGGTGCAACAGGTCACTATGGTAGCGATGGTAGCAACCCCTTTACTCGTATTAGCCGCTATGGGAATTGGCAAATTACGGCAGCTGAAAATATCAGTTATGGTTCTCATACAGCCCAAGATATCATTATGCAGTTAATTATTGATGATGGAGTGCCGTCACGCGGTCATCGCCACAATATTTTTAACCCAGCTTTTCAAGTCACAGGAGTTGCTTTTGGCATTCATGCTACATATAGGCAAATGTGCGTGATTACTTATGCTGGAGGTTATATACAGAAGTAGGAAAGTATTGCTAGAATCGTTCGCCGCTAGCTCTGTGACACAATTAGAAGAATAATATACAGGAGAACTAGGAGTAATGGGCGATCGCCATAGTCATACCACTACTGGTGCTGCACATCTCAATGTCTACGTCCAAGGTCAAGGGTTCCCCATTCTGGGCTTACATGGTCATCCTGGTTCTGGTCGTAGTCTTTCTGTCTTCACTGATCATTTATCAAAACGCTGTCGAACTTTTGCCCCTGATTTACGTGGATACGGCAAAAGCCGCTTCAACGGCAGTTTTAACATGAATGACCATTTAACCGACTTAGAGGCGCTGCTAGACCGCTTTGAGATTGAAAAGTGTCTAGTATTGGGATGGTCACTTGGGGGAATTTTAGGAATGGAACTGGCATTGCATCTGCCAGAACGTGTTAGTGGGCTGATTTTGGTGGCAACAGCAGCAAAACCGCGTGGCAGTCATCCCCCCATTACTTGGCAAGATAATTTGTATACTGGTGTTGCGGCGCTATTGAATTATATAAAACCAAGTTGGCAGTGGAATATTGAAACTTTTGGCAAGCGATCGCTTTTCCGCTACTTAATCCAACAACATACACCTACTGCTTATAACTACATTGCTCAAGAAGCAGTACCAGCCTATTTACAAACTTCACCTGCTGCGACTCGCGCCCTCTACAGTGCAATTCAATCTGGGTATAATCGACTTCTAGACCTAGAGCAAATTAAGTGCCCTAGTCTGGTGCTTGCTGGTGTCCAAGACTGCCACATCACAGTTGATTCCAGCCTAGAAACTGCTCAACACATCAAAAATTGTCAGTGGCAGTTCTACCCCAATACTGCCCATCTTTTCCCGTGGGAAGTTCCCCAGCAGGTACTCAAAGATATTGACCGTTGGCTGGAAGAACATCCACAGGTAATTAGTAGTCAATAGTCAAGAGTCCATAGTCCATAGTCTAAGAGTTTTTGACCGTTGAACGCCAGTCGCTTCTCCTATCAAAGACGCTGCGCGTAGCTTGCTTCCCCGCAGGGGTACAAGTCGGGAAACCATGCACGGCAATCGCTCATGGGGGAAACCACGCCAGTTCCTACAACGGGGGGAACCCTCGCAATGGACTGGCTCCCTAAGATCGCGTTGCCTCACCACGGCGCTGGCTCCCCTTAACCCTTGACCCTTGACCCTTGACTTTTGACTTTGGCCTAACTTAAATTTGACCGCCAAAGGCAGGCTGTACTTTGCGGTCAAATCTTTCCCCCAAGTCTTCAGCAATCGTTAAATTATCAGGTTTACAGCGCTTGACATTCACAACAATTCCTTGCGCGCCTTCGACTTCTAAATCTTCTACATAGCCTTTGCTTGCAAATGTTGCATCCGCAGAATTGAGAAATGGCCCAAAGTAGTAAGTACAACGGGGGTTGTGTGTAACTATCTCTACCCACCAAGCTAAGCCGAGTTTGTCGAATGCGTTAATTAAGCTTTCCTTGAGGTTATGCCAAATTTTTTTCATGGTTTTCACCTATTTATAAAGGTCGTACAGGGTGTTGAACGATATGCGACTTTTTTTCTTTTACATTTCTTTATACTCTTTTACGCTTCTTTTTTCAAAGAGATTTTTGTAATTTATTTAGGTACAGCGTATTTAACGATCTTTGGCGATAAATCTCATAAAGTGCCATACCAGCTGCTACTGAAGCATTAAGACTGGGAGTATTGCCCTGTAAGGGAATCGATACTAAAACGTCGCAGCAACGCTGGGTTAACATACTTAGACCTTCGCCTTCAGAGCCAATGACCAAAACGATCGGGCCACTGAAATTAACTGTATGCAGGGGTTCGCTTCCGGTTGCAGCCGTGCCGTAAATCCAAAAGCCAGCTTCTTTTAATTCTTCCAAAGCGCGGCTGAGGTTGATAACTCTAGCGACAGCAAAGTTTTCTAAAGCACCTGCTGCTACTTTCACAACTGTAGACGTGATCCCAGATGCCCTTCGTTGGGGGATCACCAGTCCTTGAGCGCCTATTGCTTCGGCAGTACGAATAATTGCCCCCAAGTTGTGCGGGTCTGTAATCCCGTCAGCCACTACAATTACAGGATCAGTTAAAGATTTTGCCTGTTCAATCAGATCCGGCAATTCAACATAGTCGTAGGGAGCAGTTTGCGCTGCCACACCTTGGTGATTAGCCCCGTTGGTGATTTGGTCTAAGCGCTTAGGTTCTACTTCATCAATGACTGTGCCATTTTCCTTGGCTTGGAGAAGCAAATGGTGAAAGTTGGGATCGTAACGCAGACGGGTGGTAATCCAAATGCGGTTAAGACCGCGCTGATTTTGCAACGCACTCAATACTGGATGGCGACCGTAGATGAGATCACTATCTTCTGGTGATTTCGTGGATGGGGATGGATGCGAAAAGTTACGATGTGAGCGCGAAGTGCTAGAGATGGGATTCCCGTCTCCATTTCTCGGATTGCGAATAGGATTGGCAACAACACGCTTGCCCTGAATTTTTAGGGGTTGCCCACGATTAGATTCGCCTGAAGTCTTCATTTTTCTTGGTTTACTCGCTATAATGAGTTTTGGATGTAGCTTATATCTCGATTACCTAAATTTATTGAATTACTCTACTGATTTTAGCGATCGCTTCTTTGAGTTCTCACTGTTGCTCTAGATGGAGTATTTGTAACAGATCGGTTAAGCGTTGGTAATCGGTGAGATATAGATAGCCAATTAATGTTTCTAAACTTGTTGCCTGTTGATAAATTCCGGGATCAACTCTCTTCGGGCGTCCTGTGGCGGCATTTCGACCACGGCGGACAATTTCTAATTCTGTTTCCCTCAGATGAGGAGTTAGCGATCGCAAATGTAGCGCTTGTGTTTCTGCTTTTACCTGCGCTACTACCAGACGATGGTAAGTCTCTGGTCGTTGCAGTGGCAGCAGGTAGAACATTCTAACATATAGTTCATAAATTGCGTCCCCTAAATACGCAAGAGCTGCTGGAGAAATTTGTTGCAGTTGTGAGGGGGGAATTTGCTGAGGTAATAGCACTATGTTTGCCAAGAGTGCTTGAGTCCAAGATGAATTCTGATTAGAAGCTTCATCTAGTCCATTTAATAATTCCTCCTTTGACTTCACAAGTGAATCATTCCTTGACGGGCGACATTGTGGGGCATTCTTCGCAAAATAGTGTTTATTCTTTATGAAGTACGCCATGCTAGTATACCTAGCATAATCAACACTATCAGAATTACTTACTAAATTTTATCTTTGTGATTAAGAGTTGACATTGATAGATCACGTGATGTAGATAGTGATCAATTTAAATCAGTAAACAGTAAACAGTAAACAGTTATCAAGATGTATGGTGGGGGATTTAAACTCGCCAGATAGCGTTTGCCACTAATCGGCTTTGGGTTATTAGTTTTAAGTTGCAAGTGAGCGTCGATATAGTGGTTCTTTTTAAACCCAATTATCTTGATTGATAACTGTTAAAAACAAATAATAGCTCAACTGGCTTGCCTCTCCCACAAGGAGAGAGGTTTTCTCGCCAGAAGTTTTAAAAATTAAGCTATCCAGATTAAGCATCGGATAGCTGAATTTAACTCTCAGATCAAGCAATCAAGACGACTTGACGTTTTCTAGAGCCGCTTCAACTGTTGGTTGCAGGGAGAGAAACTTCTCTAAGCGAACAAGCTTGACCGTTTGAGTTACGCGGGCATTCGTGACAATTTGGAAGGTGCCGTTAGCATTTTGAGCTTGCTTGGCTAGTTGTACTAAAGCACCTAAGCCAGAGCTATCAACAAAGTCGATTTGTGAGAGATCCAAAATAATGTGCTTGGGGCCCTCGTCAATCTTACCGCCAAGTACCTTACGAAACGTTGGCTCAGAAAAGGCATCTAACAAACCTGTGAGGCGGAATAGCTGACAGTTATCCCGGACTTCACGAGTGCCTCTCAGGCTCACGGTTAGATTCAGTGGCTCAGCAATAATTCCCTCCTCATGGGTGAAAGTGAACGCTCAAGTATAGATGTTTTTTGTGCAAGTTGTCTACAATCTGCTGGAGTAGGGGCATTGGGCATTTGATTGCTACTAGTTGTTTTTCCCTATTGCCTATTTCTCATGCCCTATTCTCTATTTTTACCTCACTTCGGCTGTTGCAGTTTCGCGTGCTGCTTGCATTGCTTGGACAAATTGCTCAAATAAGTAATCAGCATCGTGAGGGCCAGGACTGGCTTCTGGATGATATTGTACGGAGAACACAGGCAGAGATTTGTGACGTACCCCGGCAACGGTGCGATCATTTAAGTTGAGGTGGCTGATTTCGGCAACTGCCGCAGGTAATGAGTCTGGATCAATAGCAAAACTATGGTTTTGGCTGGTAATTTCTACCCTTTGTTGTAAACCCGCAGGCTGATTTAAACCACGATGACCAAATTTAAGTTTAAAAGTTTCTGCTCCTAGGGCATGACCTAAAATTTGGTGTCCCATACAAATGCCAAAAATGGGTTTTTGACTCAGCAGCAAAGCTTTAGTAGTTTCAATACCTTCGGTTACTGTAGCGGGATCACCAGGGCCATTAGAAAGAAAGATGCCATCTGGATTATAGTTGAGAATTTCCTCTGGTGGAGTATTAGCGGGAACCACAATCACCTGGCAACCATAACTTGCCAAGCGACGTAAGATATTGCGTTTGACACCAAAGTCAAGAGCAACAACAGTAAAGGGTTTTTCTAGATTTTCAGCAGCTTCCGAGTTAAATTCCCACGCGGGGATTGTGGGATCTGACCATTGATAAACTGTTGGGGTAGTGACTTCGCGAACCAGATTTAATCCTGCCATGATAGGAGCAGCCTGTACCTGCTCTAGCAATTCCGCCTCATCAAGGATGGCTGTGGAAATACCACCATTCATCGCTCCGAACATCCGAATTTTGCGGGTAAGGGCACGGGTATCGATACCATAGATGCCTGGTACTTGGTTCTGTTTGAGGTAGTCAGGTAAGGATTGTGTTGATCGCCAGTTACTTGGGCGGTGACAAATATTCCGAGCGATCGCACCCCGCACTTGTGGTCGATCTGATTCCTCGTCTTCGGCATTAACGCCAGTGTTTCCCAATTCAGGATAAGTAAAAATGACTATCTGACCGCGATAACTAGGATCGGTCAGAACTTCTTGATATCCAGTCATGCCAGTGTTAAACACCACTTCCCCAATGGCGGTTCCCGTAGCACCGAAAGACCAACCGCGATAAGTGGTTCCATCTGCCAGGACAAGTAGAGCAGGTATTGCGTCAGTCAGAGGCATAGGCGATGAAGACAAAATGTTTAGGGGTGAGGGTTGGAGAACGGGTATTGGGAAGAGTTTAGTTCCCAGTCCTTAATACTGCGATTGTTAATTATCCCATGAGTTCGACAATTAGGAGGTTTTAGGAGAATTAATTAAAAATTAAAAATTAAACATCCAAAAATTATTTAATAGGGGAATCGGAAGTAGAAGTAGATTTGAAGAAGCTTGGGCAGTTAAGATTAAAATTAATTATGCTTCAGTCTTTTTTATCCCGTGCAGCCCTAATTTTCCTGTCAAGTGCCCTGGCGGTTTTGAGTGTTGCCTGTAGCGAAGACAAACAAAATTCCGCAACTGGTGGCAATGAATCCGCACAAATCGGGGATTTGGCGGCGGTACAGCCTGCTGAACCAACAAGACCAGCTAGACCAAAAGCACAATCACCAGAACCGTCTGAAATTGAGCCGAGTTTTTTTGAACTGGGGCTAGACAAAGCCTCCAGCGCTTTAAGTATCAGCCAATCTGCTCAATCTTCTGAGGATTGGCGTTTAGTGGCGAGTCAGTTTCGAGAAGCGATCGCGCTGATGCAAAGCGTGGAGCCACAAAGTCAAGAATTTGGACTGGCTCAAACAAAAATCACAGAATACGAGCGCCGAATCAAATATGCTCAGCGCAAAGCTAATCCTAGCCCTCCACGACTGCCAGTTGTCAAACCCCAGAGGGTAATAGTTACGGTTCCTCAGACAGCAACTACACCAAAGTTCTCTCCGCCCCTGTCTGCTCCTGCACAAACAAGACTACTATCACCAGAGCCAGTGCCCTCATCAGCACTGCTCGCCCAAGAGCAAGAAGTATTTACAGCCCCGATCAAAAGGCGAGTTGGTGGAACACCAATTATCGCAGTTACCTTCAATGGTCAAAAGCAATTTGAGATGATTGTGGATACAGGAGCCAGTGGGACTGTAATTACCCAACAGATGGCGAACGCTTTAGGGGTAGTGCCAGTGGGGAAAGCTAGGGCAAATACTGCCAGTTCCAAAGCTGTGGAATTTCCTGTTGGTTATATTAATTCAATGGAAGTTAGCGGCGTAATGGTGAATAGAGTACCAGTTGCGATCGCAGGCTTAGAACTAGAAACGGGACTTCTAGGGCATGACTTTTTCGGCAACTACGATGTCACCATTAAACGGAATGTCGTGGAATTTCGTACGCGATCGCACTCAGAGATTAATCCCGAAGAAACTGGACTAACTGCTCCAACTTCGACCAAGCGACACCAGTTTGAAGGATATCCTTAGCGATACTAATACCTTGAGTGTGGTCTAACAATGGTATAGCACCAGCTACTTGCAGCGCTAATGATGCATTTAAAGCCACCGCATCCTGTTGCGCCTGAGTTCCCTTACCTTGTAGTACCGCTTTGAGAATTGACCCATTCTCTTGGACATCCCCACCCCGGAGCATACCTATGGGAGCAGGCCTTAAATCCAACTCTAAGGGATTGACTGTAGTCAACTGTACCTCACCCTCAGATAACACCGCCAAGTCAGTTAAATCTCCTAACCCAGCCTCGTCAAGTTTTTCTCGCCCATGCAAAACAATTGCCTCTTGCTTGCCTAACTTATCTAACGCTTGGGCAACAGTAGCCAAAAGCTTGGGAGTATATAGCCCTACCACTTGTCCAGTGGGACGCAAGGGATTCACTAATGGCCCAAGTAAATTAAACACTGTTCGCACCTTCAGAGTTCGCCGCAATTGAGCAACAGCCTTGAGTGCTGGATGCCAACCAGGCGCAAATAAGAAAGTGATCCCTACCTCTTGTAATGCCGCTTGCACCTTTTCGCTAGAAGCACTCAAGTTTACGCCCAAAGACTCCAAAACATCGGCACTTCCCGTGAGACTTGACGCCGAACGATTTCCGTGCTTAGCAACAGGTACGCCATAGGCAGCGGCAACAAAAGCAACCGCTGTGGAAATATTAAAAGTTGATGATCCATCTCCGCCAGTGCCACAGGTATCAATTACAGTGCTGTTAGCGGATAGCTCTGGTTTAGTCCGTGCTGAGTCCTGAGTGCTAAGTGGCGAAGATTGGGACTGTAATACTTCTGCCATACCGGTTAACTCTTCAGCAGAAACGCCTTTAAAGTTCAGCGCTGTTAAAATTGCTCCCGATAACTCTGGGGGAATGGCTTCAGTTAACCAACCTTGCATCAATTCAGCAGCTTGAGTTTGGGACAATGATTGTCCGTCTATTAGTTGTTGCAGCAGGATATACCAACTAGCAGAGGTTTCTAGTGTAGGGATTGGGGAAGTTGTCATAGCTCAGGTTTGTGTATTGTGGTATAGCTCAGTTGAGGGGCATGGGAGCTATCCTACCGAAAAATGGGAGAGTAGCAGCAAAGCTTACGTTCAAATCTCAAGGCTCAACTGCAAAGCTGGATTAGCAAAATTATTGTTTTTTGCTTTTCTTTCTATATTACGTTGAACTTTATAGTTAGTAATGAATAACTCTTTACCCATTGCAGCACTACTCTGCTTATAGTTATTCATACCATACTGTAATTCCCATTCTGCAACATTGAACGATTTAAAATTTCCTCTAATTTGCGGTGAATTGTCGTAAGTTATTAGCCAGAGATGCTGACATGGAATTAAAAGTTCAGTAAATCTCTGATGGTTAAAAGATGTGTGTAAGTTGCCATCTTTACCATATAACTTTGATTTAGTAGCACTAAAATAAGGTGGATCTAAAAATAAAAATACGTCTTCTCCTTCTGCATTTAATAGATAACTGTAATCTAAATTAGTAATTTGGACATCTTCTGTTAAAATATTTTCTAATTTTTCTAAACGTTCTATTGAAGTATCAGTAAACCGTTTATGAAAAGCTTCCTGAGAAAAACCACCTGATTCTACAGTTCCAGAAAAAGTAATTCTATTCAAGACGAAAAAGCGAACTGCTCTTTCTAAATCAGATAAATTGTTTACATCTACACTTGTTAATTCTAAAAATAGCAATTTACCATTTGTATATTTATCTTTAATATGACGGACTTCTTTAACTAAATTAGCTATATCAGATTGAGCACACTTCCAGAACAGGAATAGCTCACGATTTAAATCGTTAATCCAAAACTTTAGGTTAGGAAACTTTTGCTTTAAATAGATAAATACAGAACCACCACCTACAAAAGGCTCTCTAAACTCAGCAAAACTCTCTGGTAAGTATTCAACGATTTGATTTATTGCTTTTGACTTACCACCAGGATACCGAAGCGGACTTTTAATCATAATTTCGTAGAAATAGTCACGCTTGTGGTAATAACAAACGTCGAAAGCCTTCTTGCTCAAAATGGTGATCGGTGGTTAGTGCGTCAGTAACACCACGCTGACGCATCAACACAAAGCTGACAGCATCGCATAGAGAGTAGGTTTTGTCTTGCCGCGCCACTAGAAGTTTAACTGCTTCTCGATGTAATAACTCATTAATCCATACCGTCTCGATATCTGGATTTTCTAACAAATCATTCATAAATATTAGTGCTGCTGTACGTGGGAAGCGACGAACCTGCGCTAGTGCAATGAACTCTGCTAAAACATAGCTGTGAGTTAAGCTACCGCTAACGCTATCAAAAAACTCAATTGCTTTTTGATGTTCTGGTTCACCACTGTGGATATAGCAAAGCAGCCCAGATGTCTCAAGTAGAAGCACTCAATTTGTTTCCTCAAGCGTATCGTTGTATGCTATCGCCAAATCAGCATCAATACTTTCATTGTCTGCTCCTGTAGCGTAACCTAAGTTAATTGCTCCAGCATGACTTCGGAAGCGTTGGCGAGCTGCTTGTTTCTCTGTTTCAGTTTGCGAATTTTCATATCTTAGAGAACCATATTGCCGTTCTATAGAAGTAGCTACCCATTCAGCAAGAGATACGCCTGCAACCTCAGCTTGTTGTTGCAATACCGCGTAGACTTCATCACTTAATTCCAAACTTAAAACCTGACTCACTGCACTAAACCTCAGATCTTATATGTAATTATGGATGTCATATCAGCTAGTTTATTGACAACACATGACCTTTTAATCCTAACTCACTATTGTTTAAAATTAATTCTACACTAAGATATCATAGAGGTCTTTTGAGTATATTTATAATCAAATAATTTTTGTAGCTTCATGCTTCATATCGATTATTTGCATTATCTAGATATTCATAATAAAAGGAATATTTAACTATCTGTAAAATAGTCTGAATCTATCTTCTTAATTTCATAAACTGATACTGTTGATACACCTACATTGTTGTCAATCATTAATTGTACTAATTCTTGTCCATCTATTAGTACAACCTTTATATCTATCCCCGATACATAGCTTTTTGCATCTTGAGTGAAATAAGAAGTAGTAATAAATACTCCTTTTTTTGCTCTTTGCCCATATAAAGCACCAACAAATTTTTGGATTTTTGGTCTACCTATAACATTAGTATCCCATCTTTTAGCTTGGATATAAACAACATCTAATCCTAATTTATCTTCTTTAATTATCCCATCAATTCCACCGTCGCCACTTTTACCAATGGCTTTCCCAGCATCACGCCTTGAACTTCCATAACCCATTTTGATACCAAGTCCGGTTATCATAAACCACTTATAATCAAGGAAAAATAACCTCAAAAAATGAGATGCCTAAAAAAGCGTACTTAGCCAACCACTTTAATTCAGATGAACTAAAGCAGAAGTATCTCA
>JAESGM010000279.1_pt1 | contig 74327 bp, 72 predicted proteins | sample 9269721 | NCBI WGS metagenome assembly JAESGM01 (sample SAMN15720920, study PRJNA650825) | algae metagenome | isolation source: Komarekiella atlantica HA4396-MV6 and co-occurring heterotrophs from... | place: USA: Theobald House, Kauai, HI | collected 2009-07-29
CAGGAAGTCGTTGCGCTCGGCAAGCTCGAGCAACTGTCGCCGCCGCGCCATCGGCATACGCACGGCAGTCGGCGACTGGTGGCTGGGCGTGACGAAGATCACGTCGGCATCCGCCGGCACCGCATCGGGCGCGAGCCCGTCGCCGTCGACAGGCACGGAAGTCACTTTGGCCCCGCTGAGCCGCAACGTCGCGTGGATGTCGGGATGGGTCGGCTCCTCGCAGACCGCATGGCGGCCTTCGGCAAGTAGCAACTGGCTGGCGATCCAGATCGCGTTCTGCGCGCCCACAGTGACGAGGATTTCGTCAACCGACGCCTTGATGCCGCGGCGCGGCAGGGTGCGCGAGGAGATGTACTGGACGAGTTGCATGTCGTCGGCGGCGGCGAAATCGCCGGCCATGAACTCGAAATCGGAACGCGAAAGGGCGCGGCGGGTGCAGTCGCGCCAGGCGGCCAGATCGAACAGCGTCATGTCCATCTGGCCGTAGATGAAGGGGTAGGGGTAGCCGCGCCAGTCGAGCGGCTTGCGGATCGGGCGCGAGATGGAAAAGCGCTTCGAGATCCGCGTCGACCAGTCGAGCGACGTCGTCCCGTCGCTTGCCGGCGTCGCGCCGAGGCGCGCGATCGGGGCCGTTTCAGCGACCCTGTATGAGCTGCGCGCCGACGACTGGATATACCCTTGCGCGGCGAGCTCCTGATAGGCGAGCGAGACGGTGATGCGCGAGACGCCGAGATGTTCGGCGAGCCGCCGCGTCGAGGGCAGGCGCGCCGCCGGCTCCAGCCGTCCGCCCAGAATGTCCGAGACGATGGCCTCGCGGATCTGCGCCTGCAGGCTCGCCGGGCGCGACTTGTCGATGAGGAAGCTGTCTTCGGCTATGCGCGGCATCGGATGTCTCCGAACTGGCGATAAACGTGTTCCCATCTGGCTATAAGGCCGCGGCCGTCGCGTGGCTAGTGTCGGATCAGCCGGTGACCTCTCGCAGAAGATGCACCGATCGCCTCAAGCGCTTTTCCAATGGGAGACCGACATGACGTTCCGCTTTCGACACCTGCTTGCCTCCGCCGCCCTTGCCGCCCTCGTGGCGGCTTCGCCCGCCAGCGCCAAGACCTTCCGCATCGCGGTCGGCGACGGGCCGGGCGGAACGCAGGAGGAACTGGGCAAGGCCTTCATCGCCGCGCTCGAGGACAAGAGCGGCGGCGCGCATTCGGGCAAGCTCTTCCTCAGCGGCCAACTCGGCGACGAGCAGGCAACCGTAAACGACGCGGCGATGGGCACGCTCGACATGTCGATCCTGGCGATCAACAACGTGACGCCCTTCTCGCCGACGGTCGGCGTTCTGACGCTGCCCTACGTCATCCTGTCGGTCGACGAGGCCGAGGCGATCACGCAGGGCGAGATCGGCCAGGAACTCGTCGACAACACCGTGCGCGACGCCGGCGTGCGCATCATCGGCTGGGCCTATTCGGGCTTTCGCGTGCTGACCAACTCCAAGCAGCCGGTCGAGACCGTGGACGATCTGCAGGGCCTCGTCATCCGCGTGCCGCCGAACGAGATCATGATCGAGACCTACCGCTCCTGGGGCGTCGACCCGACGCCGCTGCCCTGGAACGAGACGTTCACCGCGCTGCAGATGAAGGTCGTCGACGGGCAGGACAACCCGTACATGACCAACTACGCGATGAAGTTCGACGAGGTGCAGAGCCACATCACCAACATCCGCTCCATCTTCTCGATCGAGCCGCTGGTCGTCTCCGAGCAGGTCTTCCAGGACCTGTCGCCGGAAGAGCAGCAGATGGTGCTCGAAGCCGGCAAGGAAGCGACGGCGCATAGCGGCCAGTTCCTGCGCGAGAAGGAAAGCGAGATCGCGGCGACGCTCGCCGAGCGCGGCATGAAGATCGTCGAGCCCGCCGACGGCGAGGCCGAGTTCATCGAGCGCGCGACCACGGCCGTGTGGCCGAAATTCTACGACAGCGTCGGCGGCGTCGAGCAGGTCAACAAGGTGCTGGTGGCACTCGGACGCGACCCGGTCGAGTAGACCCCACACCCATCCTCCCGATGACAAACCCAATCGGGGAAGGCGGCATCGCCTTCCCATGGCGGAGCCTTGCCATGTCGACCTTCTGGACCGTGATTGACAAGATCGAGAGCTATCTGTGCCGGGGGCTTCTGGCGACCTTCGTCACTCTTCTTTTCGCGCAGATCGTCTCGCGACAGATCTTCGGGCGCTCGATCTCCTGGATTGAGGAACTGTCCGTCTATCTCTTCGTGTGGTTCGTGTTCTTCGGGGCGAGCTATGCCGCCCGCGTCAACGCGCACAACCGCGTTACCTTCCATCTGAAGGCGCTTTTGGGCGCGCGCGCGAAATATGTCGAGGGGCTGGCCGACCTCTTCTGGGTCTCGTTCAACCTCCATTTCGTCTACCTGGCGATCGACTTCATCTTCTTCCGCATGAACCGCTTCTGGAAGTCCCAGACGCTCGGGATCGAGATGAAATACGTCTATCTCGTCCTGCCCATCGCCTTCGCGCTGATGACCATCCGCATCCTCCAGGTCAATTACGACCGGCTGGTGCGCAACATCGACCCCAACGATCCCGACGCGATCGACGCGACCGAAATCGAGGCGCGCGAACTGTCGCCGCGCGCCGTCGCGGCGCAGAACTGAGGAGGCACGATCATGGAAGGCACGGTATCCCTCGTCCTCTTCGGCTCCTTCGCCACGATGCTGCTGATGGGCGCGCCGATCACGGTGGCGCTCAGCCTCGCCGCGCTCGCCGCGTTCCTCTTCGTCGGCGAGAACCCGATCCAGTTCGTCCAGATCGCGTTCACCTCGGTCGGCTCCTTCCCGCTGATGGCGCTACCGGCCTTCATCCTCGCCGGTGCGCTGATGGAGGCGACGGGCATCTCGCGCCGCCTGATCGCCTTCGCCGAAAGCATCGCCGGTCCGTTCACCGGCGGCATGGGCGCTGCTACCGTCATCGCCTGCGTCTTCTTCGGCGCCATCTCCGGCTCGGGCCCGGCGACCACGGCTGCCGTCGGCATGCTGATGATCCCGGCCATGGCCCGGCGCGGCTACGACAAGGGCTACGCCGCCTCGCTGACGGCTGCGTCCGGCGGGCTCGGGATCGTCATCCCGCCGTCGATCCCGATGGTCATCTTCGGCATTTCCGCGATCGGCCTGCAGGCGCCGCCCGAGGCGATCGAGAAGTTCGGCACCTTCGCGTCGATCTCGATCGCCAAGCTCTTCATCGCCGGCATGATCCCCGGCCTGCTCCTCGCGGCAAGCCTCCTGGTCATGAACTACGTGATGAGCCGCAAGCGGGGCTTCGTGGGCAATGGCGAGGCCTGGTCCTTCGCCAAGGTGCTGCATGCCGGCCGGCACGGCTTCTGGGCGCTGCTCGCGCCGGTCGTCATCCTCGGCGGCATCTATTCGGGCTGGTTCACGCCGACCGAAGCCGCAATCGTCGCGATCTTCTACACGCTGTTCGTCGGCCTCTTCATCTACCGCTCCTTGAAGTGGGAAGCGCTCTTCCGCTCGCTCGAGATGACGACCTGGATCACCGGCCGCGTGCTCCTCATCCTCTTCGCCGCGACCGTCTTCGGCCGGGTGCTGGTGACCTACGAGGTGCCGGTGCTGATCGCCGACGCGATGCTGGCGCTGACCACCAACACCTACATGATCTGGTTGCTCTTCATCGTCTTCCTGCTCGCCGTCGGCATGTTCATGGAGACGCTGGCCGCGATCATGATCCTCGTCCAGGTCATGCTGCCGGTCGCCTACAGCGTCGGCATCGACCCGACCCATTTCGGCATCGTGATGATCTGCTGCCTGGCCGTCGGCTTCCAGACGCCGCCGCTCGGCGAGAATCTCTTCATCGCGTCGGGCATCTCCAACCGGACGGTCGAGGAAGTGGCGGTCAAGGCACTGCCCTTCGTCGCCGCCAACACGCTGGCGATCCTGCTGATCGCCTTCTTCCCGCAGATCTCGCTCTTCCTGCCGACGCTGCTCGGCTACTGAGCGCCCGCTTTTCGAAAGGACCCGGCCCATGTCGACCATGATCGCAACCAAGCCCCTGACCGTGCAGGATTTGAACGACCTCTTCGATGCCTTCAATAGGCACGACATCGACGCCGTGATGGCCCATTTCGCCGACGACGCCGTGTTCGACGCGGTCGGCGGGCCAGAGGTCCACGGCACGCGGTTCAAGGGCCGCGCCGCGATCGCCGAGGCGTTCGAGAACGTCTGGAAGACGATGCGCGATGCGCGCTGGGACCATCGCGACCATCTCGTCCAAGGCGACCGGGCGGTGTCCGAATGGACCTTCTCGGGCACCAATGCGGACGGCACGCGGATCGAGGCCGAGGGCGCCGACCTCTTCCGGCTCGCGGGCGGACGGATCGTCCACAAGCAGGCATTCCGCAAACAGCGGCCGCCGGTCGCAAAGTCCTGAACCGGAAACGCGCTCGCAAGGCGACCGACGATGCAAAAGCACATCAAGCCCCTCTACGCCGCCTACGACCCGCATTACGACCCCGTGGTCGATGCCGGGCCGGGCACGAACCGCGACTACGCGCCGACCTACTGGATCGGCACCGCCGGCCGGCCGCCGGAGGATGACGGCCCGGTGATGGGCGACATCGACTGCGACGTCGCCATCGTCGGCTCGGGCTATACCGGCCTTTCCGCGGCTATCCATCTGGCGCGCGAGCACGGCATCAAGGCCGTCGTGCTGGAAGCCAACCGCGTCGCCTGGGGCTGCTCCACCCGCAATGGCGGGCAGGCGCAGATTTCGTCGGGACGGCTGAAGCGCTCGCAATGGATCGCGCGCTGGGGCCTCGACGTGGCGAAGAAGATGCACGCCGAGGTCGCGGAAGGCTTCGACCTCTTCCGCTCGCTCATCGCCGAGATCGACTGCGAGCCGCAGGATGGCGGGCATCTCTACATCGCCCACAAGCCGTCGGTCATGCCGGCGCTGCAAAAGGAATCGGACCTGCTCAATGACGTGTTCGGCTACAGAAGCCGGATCGTCTCGCGCGGCGAGGTTCATGCCGATTTCGTCAAGGACGCCGAGGCGGCCGGCGCGATGTACGAGCCGGACGGGATGAGCATCCACGCGGCGAAGCTCGCCTTCGGCTATCAGCAGCTCGCGCGCGAACTCGGCGCGACGATCCGTCCCTCGAGCCCGGTCAGCGGGTGGGAAACGCATGGCAAGGTGCATCATCTGGCGACGCCGGGCGGCACAGTGCGTGCCCGGGCGGTCGGCATCGCGACGGCGGGCTATACCAGCCCCGGCCTCAGCACGTTGACCTCGCATCGCCTGATGCCGATCCTGTCCAACTCGATCGTCACCCGCGTGCTGACGCCGGCCGAGATCGAGGCGTGCGGGCTGAAATCGCGCATTCCGCTGACCGATACGCGCACGCTGCGCCACTACTACCGCTTCCTGCCGGACAACCGCCTCCAGATCGGCAGCCGCAGCGCGATCACCGGGCGGGATGCGGCGAACCCGAAGCATCTCAAGGTCCTGATCGACGGCATGGAGCGCAAGTTCCCGGCGCTCGCCGGCATCGAACTCGACTATTCGTGGTGGGGCTGGGTCGACGTCAGCCACGACATGATGCCGCGCATCTGCCGGCCCGACCCGGACCAGTCGATCTTCTACGCGATGGGCTATGGCGGCAACGGCGTCATGTATTCCGCCCAGGCCGGCCGCCGGCTGGCGCAGATGATCGCCGGCAAGGGCGGCGGCCTCGACCTGCCGATCTTCACCTCGCCGCTGCCGCACCACGGCCTTCTCACTCCCTTCCGCCGGCTCGGACAGAGCCTGATGTACCGCTGGTATCACCACAAGGACGAACGCCCATGACCGCGCATATCTCGCCTGCCAAACTCGACACTTCGGCCCGGACGGGGCCGATCCGGATGACGACAGAGGAAGCCTTCGTGAAGGTTCTCCAGATGCACGGCATCCGCCACGCCTTCGGCATCATCGGCTCGGCCATGATGCCGGTCTCCGACCTTTTCCCGAAGGCCGGCGTCACCTTCTGGGACTGCGCCCACGAGACCAATGCCGCGCTGATTTGCGACGGCTACACGCGCACCACCGGCAAGATGGCGATGGCGATCGCGCAGAACGGGCCCGGCGTGACCGGCTTCGTCACCGCGATCAAGACCGCCTACTGGAACCACACGCCGATGCTGCTCGTCTCGCCGCAGGCGGCGAACAAGACGATCGGGCAGGGCGGCTTCCAGGAGGTCGACCAGATGGCGCTGTTCGAGGAGATGGTCTGCTACCAGGAAGAGGTGCGCGACGCCTCGCGCATTCCCGAAGTGCTGAACCGCGTCATAGAGAAGGCCTGGCGCGGCTCCGCGCCGGCGCAGATCAACATCCCGCGCGACTACTGGACGCAGGTGATCGAGGTCGAGCTGCCGCAGATCGTGCGGCTGGAACGGCCCGCCGGCGGCGAGAAGGCGATTGCGGAGGCCGCGCGGCTTTTGTCGGAAGCGAAGTTCCCGGTGATCCTCAACGGCGCCGGCGTCGTCATCGGCGGCGCGATCGAGGCCTCGCGCGCGCTTGCCGAACGGCTCGACGCCCCGGTTTGCTGCGGCTACCAGCACAATGACGCCTTCCCCGGCAGCCACCCGCTCTCGGTCGGCCCGCTCGGCTACAACGGCTCGAAGGCGGCGATGGAACTGATTGCGCAGGCCGATGTCGTGCTCGCGCTCGGCACCCGCCTCAACCCGTTCTCGACCCTGCCGGGCTACGGCATCGATTACTGGCCGAAGCAGGCGAAGATCATCCAGGTCGACATCAATTCCGACCGGATCGGCCTGACCAAGAAGGTCTCGGTCGGCATCTGCGGCGACGCGAAGAAGGTGGCCGAGCAGATTCTCACGCAACTGACGCCGACCGCCGGCGATGCCGGCCGCGACGCGCGCAAGGCGCAGATCCACCAGCGCAAGTCGGCCTGGCTGCAGATGCTCTCCTCGCTCGACCACGAGGACGACGATCCGGGCACGGTCTGGAACGAGGAGGCGCGCCGGCGCGATGCGAACCGCATGTCGCCGCGCCAGGCGTGGCGGGCGATCCAGGCGGCGATGCCGCGCGATGCGATCGTCTCGACCGACATCGGCAACAATTGCGCGATCGGCAACGCCTACCCGTCCTTCGAGGAGGGCCGCAAGTATCTCGCGCCCGGCATGTTCGGCCCGTGCGGCTACGGTTTCCCGTCGATCGTCGGCGCCAAGATCGGCTGCCCGGACGTGCCGGTGGTCGGCTTTGCCGGCGACGGCGCCTTCGGCATCTCGATGAACGAGATGACCTCGATCGGCCGCGAGGGCTGGCCGGCGATCACCATGGTCATCTTCCGCAACTACCAGTGGGGCGCGGAAAAGCGCAACACGACGCTCTGGTACGACAACAACTTCGTCGGCACCGAGCTCAACCCGAAGCTCTCCTACGCCAAGGTGGCCGAGGGCTGCGGCCTGAAGGGCGTGACCGTGACGACGCAGGACGAACTGACGAACGCGCTGCGCGAGGCGATCGAGGAACAGGCGAAGGGCGTGACGACCTTCGTCGAGGTCATCCTCAACCAGGAACTCGGCGAGCCCTTCCGCCGCGACGCGATGAAGAAGCCGGTGCAGGTCGCCGGCATCGACCCGGCCGACATGCGTGAACAGGCGCCCGTCTGAGCCGACATCACCTGAGCCGGGGCGGAAAATCCGTCCCGGCGATCTTTTTTCGGAAACCACATGATGACCGATCTGCCTTCCGATCGCAGCACTCTTCTCGCCGGCCGCCTCGCGCCGGTGACGCGCCTTGCGCCGGGCGTCGCCGTCTGCGCGACCGTGGCGCTCGCCGCGCAGTTCCTGTCGGACCACTATGGCGCGCCCGCCATGCTGATGGCGCTTTTGATCGGCATCGCGTTCCATTTCATGGCCGAGGAGGGGCGGGCGGTGCCGGGCATCGCGTTCACCTCGCGCACGGTGCTGCGGCTCGGCGTGGCGCTGCTCGGCGTGCGCATGAGCGCGGAGCTACTGATCGGCATCGGCCCGGCGACGATCGGCCTTATCGTCGCCGCCGTCGCCGCCACCATCCTTTTCGGTCTTGCCGGCGCGAAGCTTCTCGGCCGCGGCTGGCGGCTGGCGCTCCTGACCGGCGGCTCGGTCGCGATTTGCGGCGCGTCGGCGGCGATGGCGATCGCGGCCGTCCTGCCGCGCAACGAGCATTCGGAGCGCAATCTGATCTTCACGGTGATCGGCGTCACCGTCCTCTCGACCGTCGCCATGATCGCCTATCCGATCATCGTCGCCGCCTTCGGCATGGACGACCGCGCCGCCGGCATCTTCATCGGCGCGACCATCCACGACGTCGCGCAGGTCGTCGGCGCCGGCTTCTCGATCTCGGAGGAGGCAGGCGAGACGGCGACGCTGGTCAAGCTGGTGCGCGTGACGTTGCTCGCCCCGGTCGTGCTGATCTTTTCGCTGGCGCTGCGCAATGTCGCGCCGGTCGAGCCGGGCGCCAAGCGCCCGCCGCTGGTGCCGGGCTTCGTCCTCGGCTTCATCGCGCTCGCCGCGGTCAACTCGACCGGGCTCGTGCCGGCCGCGCTGTCAGCGCTTCTGGTCGATCTGTCGCGCTGGGCGCTTCTCTTCGGCATCGCCGCCGTCGGCATGAAGACGTCGATGAAGAGCATCAGGGATGTCGGCTCGACCGCCATCGTACTCATCGTTGCCGAGACGGTCTTCATCGCGCTCTTCGTCATCGGCGCCATGCACTTCATCGGGTGAGGAGATCTCCATGAAACCGCTCGACCGTCTGATCGAAAAGGCCAGGGCCGCGCCGCGCCACATCGTGCTCGCGGAAGGGGCGGACCCGCGCGTGCTCGACGCCGCCGTGCGCGCCGCGTCCGAGGGGATCGCCTTGCCGGTCCTGATCGGCGAGCGCGCGGCGATCGAAGCCGGGCTGCGCGAGCGGGGCGCCAATGCCGGGCGCTTCCGGCTGGAAGACCCGACGATTTCGCCGCTGCGCGAAAGGTTCGCGGGCCGCTATCTCGACCTTCGCAAGGCCAAGGGCGCAAGCGAGGCGGACGCGGTTGCGGCCGTCACCGACGCGATGGGCTTTGCCGCGATGATGGTGCGCGAGGGCGAGGCGGACGGAATGGTCGGCGGCGCGGTCGCGACCACCGCGCACACGGTGCGCACCGCACTCCAGATCATCGGCCGCGCGGAGGACGCGAAACTCGTTTCGAGCTTCTTCCTGATGATGCTGTGCGGGCCGGAGCACAAGAAGAAGGGTGCCTTCCTGTTTGCCGATTGCGGGCTCGTGGTCGACCCCGACGCCGATGAGCTTGCCGAGATCGCGCTCGCCTCCGCGCGCTCCTGCCGGGCGCTGACGGGGGAGGAGCCGCGCGTCGCCATGCTCTCCTTCTCGACCATGGGCAGCGCCAGCCATGCGCGCATCGACAAGGTGGTCGAGGCGGCGGCGAAGGTGCGCGCGGCGGATCCCGCGCTCGCCGTCGACGGCGAACTCCAGTTCGACGCGGCCTTCGTGCCGATGGTCAACGACGCCAAGGCACCGGGCTCGGCGACGCGCGGCGAGGCCAATGTCTTCGTCTTCCCGAATCTGGAAGCCGGCAATATCGGCTACAAGATCGCGCAGCGGATCGGCGGGGCGGTGGCGATCGGCCCGGTGCTGCAGGGGCTGGCGAAGCCCGCCAACGACCTGTCGCGTGGCTGCGATGCGAACGACGTCCACGCCATGATCGCGATCGCCGCCGTCCAGGCGGCCGAAGCTCAGACAGCGAGCCGCTCGACGTCCGTCATGCTCGCCGACGCGTAGAGGCCCTGCCGGGACGTCGTCACGCCCATCCGCACCAGCGTCGCGGCAAGGCCGACTGCGCTCGCGATGCCGTCGATGACGGGGACGTTGAAGCGGCGTTCCAGCCGCGCGGCAAGGTCGGCCATCCCGGCGCAGCCCAGCACGACCGCCTCGGCGCCGTCCTGAACGATGGCGCGCTCGACGGTCGCTTCCAGCCGCGCGAGCGTTTCGCCGGTGGCGTGCTCGAGCTGGAGGACGGGAATGTCGGTTGCCAGGATCGACGCGCATTTGCGCGACAGGCCGTGCGTTTCGAGATTGTTGCGCAGGATCGGCACGGAACGCGACAGCGTCGTGACGATCGAGAATCGGTGCGCGACGAGCGAGGCGGCGTGGCAGGCGGCCTCGCCGATGCCGATGACCGGCACGTCGGCGACGCAGCGTGCCGAATCGAGGCCCGTATCGTCGAAACAGGCGATGATGAAGGCGTCGGCGGGCGTGGAGGCGATGAGCGAGAGGAGACCCGGAACGGCGGCGACGCCGTCGACGACGCCCTGGATCGAGGGCGGGCCGTCCGTGTTCGTCAGGCCGACGATCGTCACGTCCGGCCCGGCGACCCGGCGCGCGGCCGCTGCGATCACGTCGCTCATCGTGCGCGTCGAGTTCGGATTGACGACCGCGATCCGCATGGCCGTCAGCCGGCGGCGCGGGCGAGGGGACGCTTGGCCGCCGCCCACTGGTCGACCGACATCGTCGGCAGGTCGAACTGGTCGCGCGTGGTCGAATAGCCGTGGCCGCCCATGCGGCCGATGGCGTCGAGCGCGAGCTGGTCGACATAGAACCGCTCCTGGTCGACGAGGTCGGCGCGGATGTGCATGTTGACAACTTCGCCGAGCACGATCTCGCGCGATCGGCCAAGGCCGAGCGAGACGTAGCGCTTGCATTCGAGCGCCACCGGCGCCTGGAGGATGTAGGGGCAGGCGACCATTTCGCCGGCGACGGCGGTCAGCCCCGCTTCGGCGAGTTCGTCGATGTCGGACGCGAACGGCACCGCGCAGACATTCATCGCGTCGACCATGGCGTGGTCGACGATGTTGACGGTGAATTCCTCGGTCAGGCGGATGTTCTGCGTCGTGTCCTTGAACGACATGTCGGCATGGTTCTCGACGCCGAGCGCCAGGATCGCCGGATCGGCCGACAGGCAGTTGAAGAAGGAATAGGGCGCGGCGTTGACCGTGCCGTCCGGATGGCGCGTCGTGACCAGCGCGATCGGGCGCGGCACCACCGTGCCGATCAGGAGCTTGTAGCGCTCGCGCGCGGTGATGGCGGAAAAGTCAATCGCGACATGGGTCTGGTCGGCGGTGCGGTCGGGCATGTCGTTTCCTTTTCTCAGGCCGTGCGGGCGTATTCGCTGAGGATCGAGCGGATGTCGGGCGCTTCGCCGGGATCGCGGATCTGCGCGCGGTCCTGCACGGCGCCGAGATGGTGCTCCATGACGTGCATGGCCGTCTCGGGATCGCCCTTGCGCAGCGCGTCGATGAGCTGAAGGTGCTCGTCGACGCCGCATTTGCCCGAATGGGGGCGGCTGTAGAGCGCGAGGATCAGCGAGCAGCGCGAGACGATTTCGCTGACATAGCGAACCAGCGGCTTGGAGCCGGTGAGTTCGGCGAGGAGGATGTGGAATTCGCCGGCAAGCCGCATCGAGAGCGGCCCGGACGTGTCCATCGCCTTTTCCTCCTCGGCGACATGCGCTTCGAGTTCGGCGAGCTCGCTTTCGGTGATGCTGCGGCAGAGCCGGCCGACGACCTCGCGCTCGAGGCAGCGGCGCAGCGAGAAGATGTCGAGCGCTTCTTCCAGCGTCGGCTCGGCGACGGCGGCGCCGCGATTGGGACGGATGTCGACGAGGCCTTCCGCGTTCAGGCGCACGAGCGCATTGCGCACGCTGGTGCGGCTGACGCCGAACTGGTCGCCGATCGCGTCCTCCGGCAGCTTCATGCCGGGAAGCAGCGCCTGCTCGATGATCGCACGGCGCAGCGAATAATAGATCGCGTCGCTTCTCGTGGCCTGTGTGTCCAACGGTCTTCCTCCCGCATTCAATCGGCTGAAAACTATGTGTGAATCCAAAAGATGTCAAGATCGTATACGATACTATTGTTAATTGGATACGAACTGTGTATACGTAACTCGGAGAAGGGCCAGCCGTGCACCAGACGCGGCCGATGAGAAGCCTCGGCATACGGGATCGACTGGATGGGCCGTCCGTCCGGCGACGTCGCAAAGTCAGTTCGAACAGAGGAACTTCGATGACCAGGACCAGGATTTTCGCAGGCGCACTCGCGGCCTGCCTGCTTTCAACCGCCGCATCCGCCGAGACGCTTCGCTGGGGCGCGAACCGCGACATCTTCTCGCTCGACCCCTATTCCTACGGCGACAGCTTCACCATCAACGTCCTGAACAACGTCTATGAGGGGCTGGTGCGCTACAATCGCGACCTGAAGATCGAGCCGGCGCTGGCGACCTCGTGGGAAACGGTTTCGGACAGCGTGTGGCGCTTCAAGCTGCGCGAGGGGGTGACGTTCCACAACGGCAATCCGTTCACCGCCGACGATGTGATCGCCTCGCTGAAGCGCGTCAGCGACGAAACCTCGCCGCTGAAAGGCAACCTTCCCGCCTACAAGGGCGTGACCAAGGTCGACGACTACACGGTCGACATCGAACTGACCGGCGCCTATCCGCTGCTTCTCAACGATCTGACCAACATCCACATCTTCGATGCCGAATGGCTGGTCGAGAACAATGCGGAGAAGCCGACCGACGTAGGCTCGAACATCGAGGGCTACGCGACCCACAACGCCAACGGCACCGGCCCCTTCGTGCTGGAATCGCGCCAGCCCGACGCGCGCACCATCTTCGTCGTCAACGAGGGCTGGTGGGACGAGCCGCAGCACAACCTGACCCGCATCGAGTTCACGCCGATCACCTCGGCCGCGACCCGCGTCGCAGCGCTTCTTTCGGGCGAAGTCGATTTCGTCGACGACACGCCGGTGCAGGACCTGCCGCGCCTCGAGGCCTCGCCCGACGTCAAGATCCTCGAGCGCACCGACATCCGCTCGATCATGCTGGGCATGAACCGGCAGCCCGAACTCGTCGGCGGCGGAGAGAACCCGCTCAACGATCTGAAGGTGCGCCAGGCGATGCAGGCGGCGATCGACCTCGACCTCCTGAAGGAGCGCGTGATGCGCGGCAAGTCGCGCGTCGCCGGAACGGTCGTCGCGCCCGAAATCCCCGGCTGGTCCGAGGAACTCGACGCCCCCGCAGCCTACGATGCGGAAAAGGCGAAGGCCTTGCTCGAGGAGGCCGGTTATCCGGACGGCTTCGAGTTCTCCTTCGTCTGCGCCAACGACCGCTACGTCAACGAGGAGCAGGTCTGCCAGGCCATCGCCTCGATGTGGGCGCGCATCGGCCTGAAGCCGAAGCTCGACATCGGACCGCGCTCGGTCCAGACGCCGAAATTCACTTCCGGCAAGACGGATGTCTATTCGATCGGCTGGGCGACGGAACCGATGCTCGATTCCTATTCGATCCTGCTGCAGATCATGCATTCGAAGACGGGAACGGCGGGTGTCTTCAACTGGGGCGGCTGGTCCTATCCCGAGCTCGACGCGCTGGTCGACCAGGCCGGCAACGAGCTCGACCGCGAAAAGCGCCTCGACCTCCAGATGCAGGCTTTGCAGATGGTCAAGGACGAGGTGCTGATGATCCCGCTGCACCAGCAGCCCATGGCCTGGGCGACCGGCGCGGATGTCGAGGACATGCCCCAGTTCGCCGACAACAAGCCGCGGCTGTGGTACGTTCGCAAATAGCTTAGCAGACACGTCGCGCTCCGGCCCGGCCGGAGCGCATTCCTCCAGCTGGAGCGTGACGGCGGCCTTTGGCTCGCCTCGTGGCCGACCCGCACGCTCCAACTCTTTTCGACTTGATCGCACGCAGCATCCCGGCGGTGGATGCGGCGATCCAAGGGAGCAGGCGCGATGCTGGTATTCCTGATGAAACGGCTCTTCAACGCGGCGATCGTGATGCTCGCCGTCGCCGCCATGGCCTTCATGATCTTCCGCTTCGTCGGCGATCCGGTCGAGATGATGGTCAACGAGCAGGCGAGCCAGGCCGAGCGCGACGAATTGCGCGAGCGGCTCGGGCTCGACCAGGGCGTCGTCACCCAGTTCGGACGGTTCGTCGTCTCGGCCACGCAGGGCGATTTCGGCATCTCCTACCGCAACCAGCGCGAGGTCTCGAGCCTGATCGCGGAGCGCTTCCCGGCAACGCTGGAACTCGTTCTTGTCGCGACCATCCTGTCGCTGGTGATCGGCATTCCGCTCGGCGTCGTGACCGCGATCCATCGCGGCAAATGGTACACGGAGGCGCTGCAGTTCGGCTCGATCATCGGCGTCTCGCTGCCGAGCTTCGTCGTCGGCATCATGCTGATCCTGGTTTTTTCCGTCACCCTCGGCTGGGCGCCGGCCTTCGGGCGCGGCGACGTGGTCGATCTCGGCTGGTGGTCGACCGGGCTCCTGACCCATTCGGGCCGCGCGGCGCTGATCCTGCCCTCGCTCGCCCTCGCGCTCTTCCAGATCACGCTGGTCATGCGGCTGGTGCGGGCCGAGATGCTGGAGACGATGCGCACCGACTTCATCAAGTTCGCCCGCGCCCGCGGCGTGCCGGCGCGCGTCGTGCAGTTCCGCCACGCGCTGCGCAACTGCCTGATGCCGGTGATCACCATGACGGGCATGCAGTTCGGCAATCTGATCGCCTTTGCGCTGATCACCGAGACGGTGTTCCAGTGGCCCGGCATGGGGCTGCTCTTCATCCAGGCCGTGACCTTCGTCGATATCCCGGTGATGGCGGCGTATCTGTGCATCGTCTCCTTCATCTTCGTCGCGCTCAACACGCTGGTCGACGTCACCTATGCGGTGGTCGATCCCCGTCTGCGCCATCAGGGCCATTGAGGAGGACGTCATGGCTTCGACCGAAATCTCGCAAGACCTACCGGCAGCGGTGCCCGCCAAGTCCCGCTGGCGCGACAGCGACCTGTGGTGGTCGTTGAAGCACAGCCCGCTCGCCATCGCCGCCGGCGTGCTGCTCGTCGTGCTGATCGCCTCGGCCTTCCTGGCACCACTGCTGGCGGTGCAGGACCCCTACGACCTCGCCGCGCTCGAATTGTGGAACGCCGAACTGCCACCGGTCTGGGTCGAGGGTGGCCAGTGGCCCTATCTCCTCGGCACCGACATCCAGGGCCGCGACGTTCTTTCGGCCATTCTCTATGGTTCCCGCGCGTCGATCATCATCGGCCTCGCTTCGGTCGCCTTTTCGCTCGTCGTCGGCCTGACCTTCGGCCTGATCGCTGGCTATTCCGGCGGCTGGGTCGACAACGTCCTGATGCGCGTCGGCGACATCCTTCTCTCCATCCCGACGATCCTGATGGCGATCCTCGTCAGCGCCGTCTTCCGCGAACTCCTGCCGACCGGCCTGCGGGACGCCTTCGCGCCGGTCATCCTGATCGTGGCGATCTCGCTCGCCGCCTGGGTACAATATGCCCGCACGGTGCGCGCGCTGACCATGGTCGAGCGCTCGAAGGAATACGTGCAGGCGGCGCGGCTGATCAAGGTCAGGCCCGGCAAGATCATGCGCAAGCACATCCTGCCCAACACGCTGACGCCGATCCTCGTCGCCGCGACGCTGAATTTCGGACTGGCGATCCTCACCGAAGCCACGCTCTCCTTCCTCGGCGTCGGCATGCCACCCACCGAGCCCTCGCTCGGCACGCTGATCCGCATCGGCAACGAATATCTGTTCTCGGGCTCCTGGTGGATCGTCGTCTTCCCGGCCGCCCAGCTTTGCCTCCTCGTGCTCTCGGTCAACGTCCTCGGCGACTGGCTGCGCGATGCGCTCAACCCCAAACTCCGCTGATAGGTGACGAGAATGTCCGCAAGCCTCCTGATCAAGAACGTGCGCCCGACGGGTGCGGCAGAAGCCGACATCCTGATCGAGCACGGTCGGATCGCCCGCATCGCCGCCGGCATCGCGGCCGACGGCGTGCCGGTGGAGGATGGGGGCGGGCGCATCGCCATCCCCGGCCTCGTTGAGGCGCACACCCATCTCGACAAGTCGCTTCTCGGCATGAAGTGGTATCGCAACGAGGTCGGGCCGAAGCTCCTCGACAAGATCGAGAACGAACGCCAGGCCAAGACCGATCTCGGCATCGACCCGGCGCTTCAGTCGCGCCGGCAGGCGTTGCAATCCGTCGCCTTCGGCTCGACGCATATCCGCTCCCATGTCGACGTCGACACGGTGCACGGGCTTGCCGGCATCGAGGGCGTGATGCACACCCGCGAGGAACTGGCCGACATCGTCGACATCGAACTCGTCGCCTTTCCGCAAAGCGGGCTGATGATCCGCGAAGGCACGCTCGACCTGATGCGCCAGGCGCTGGAGCGCGGCGTCGAGGTCGTCGGCGGGCTCGACCCCTGCGGCATCGATCGCGATCCGAAAGGCCATCTCGACGCGATCTTCGGCCTTGCCGAACAGTATGGCGTGCCGGTCGACATCCACTTGCATGAACCGGCCGAACTCGGCGCCTTCTCGATGGAGATGATCTTCGAGCGCACGCGCGCTTTGTCGATGCAAAGCCATGTCACGGTGAGCCACGCCTTCTGCCTCGGCATGAGCGACGATGCCTATGTCGGCCGGCTGATCGACGAACTGGCGGAGCTGTCGATCCGTATCGTCACGACCGGCCCCGCTTCGCGGCCCGCTCCGCCCGTCGCGCGGCTGCGGGCTGCGGGAGTCGTCGTCGGCTCCGGCAATGACGGCATCCGCGACACCTGGGGGCCGTACGGCAATGGCGACATGCTGGAGCGCGCCATGTTCGTCGGCCTGCGCAACAATTTCCGCCGCGACGACGAGATGGAGATCGCGCTCGACACCGTCACCACCGGCGGCGCGGCGGTGATGGAGCTTTCCGACTACGGGCTTGGCGAAGGCTGCGGCGGCGACATCGTCCTCGTCGACGGCGTAACGATTGCCGAGGCGATCGTCACCCATGCGCCGCGCGCGCTCGTCGTCAAGCGCGGCCGCGTCGTCGCCCGCGACGGCAAGCTCGAGGGTGTCGCATGACGAACGGCCTCGACAGCCTGACGCTTGGGGTGCGGCCGCAAGGCCCGACGCTTCTTCGCGCGCGCTGGATCGTCGGCAATGTCGACGGCCGCCACCGCCTCTACGAGAATGCCGAGCTGGTCTTCCACGGCGGCGAAGTGGTCTTCGTCGGCCACGACTTTAGCGGCGAGGTCGCCCGCCGCATCGACCTCGGCAACGTGCTGGTCGGCCCCGGCTTCGTCGATCTCGACGCGCTTTCCGACCTCGACACGACCGTTCTCGGCCTCGACGCCCAGCCGGGCTGGAAGAAGGGGCGCGTCTGGCCGGAAAGCTACGTGAAGCGCGGGCCTTACGAGATGTACGACGCGGAGGAACTGGCCTTCCAGAAGCGCTACGCCTTTGCGCAGCTTCTCCTCAACGGCATCACCACAGCCGCGCCGATCGCCTCGCTTTTCTACCGCGAATGGGGCGAGACGGTCGCCGAATTCGATGCGGCGGCGGAGGCGGCGGGCGAACTCGGCCTGCGCGTCTATCTCGGCCCGGCCTATCGCGCCGGCGGCATGGTGGTGGACGAAAATGGCAATCTCGACGCGATCTTCGACGAGCCGCGCGGCCTCGACGGGCTGACTGCTGCGCTCGATTTCGCCGCCCGCCAGGACGGAAGCCATGGCGGGCTCGTGCGCGGCCTGCTCGCACCCGATCGGGTGGAGACCTGCACGGAACGCCTGTTGCGCGAGACCGCGCGCGCCGCCGAGGAACGCGACCTACCGATCCGCCTCCACGCCGCGCAGGGCGCGATGGAGGTCGAGACCATGAAGCGGCTCCACGGCAGGACCGCGCCGCGCTGGCTCGTCGATCTCGGCGTTCTGTCGCCGCGTCTCATCGCGCCGCACGCGACCCATGCGAGCGATGAAGACCTCGAACTCTACCGCGACCACGGCGTCTCGATCGTCCATTGCCCGCTCGTCTCGGCGCGCCATGGCGGTGCGCTGCGCTCGTTTGGCAAATGCCGCGAGATGGGCGTCAATATCGCGATGGGCACCGACACCGCGCCGCCCGACATGGTGATGAACATGTCCATGGCGCTGATGATGGCACGCATAGTCGAGGGCAGGGCGGATGCGTTGAGCGCCGCGGACGTCTACGAGGCGGCGACGCTCGCCGGCGCGAGGGCGCTCGGCCGCGACGACATCGGCCGGCTCGCTCCCGGTTGCCGCGCCGACTTCGCAATCTTCGATCTCGCCAGCCCGCGCACGGGGCCGGCGATCGACCCGATCCGTACGCTGATCGTCGCCGGCACCGGCACGATCGTGAAGGCGACCTTCGTCGACGGCCGCCTGTCGATGCGCGACGGCCGCGTCGCCGGCATCGACCTCGACGTGGCGCAGGCACGCGCGCAGGCGCAATTCGACCGCCTCGTCGCCCGCTATCCCGACCGCACCCTCGGCCATCCGCCGGTCGCGGAGATTTTTCCTCCCTCCTTTCCCCTCCAAAGCAAGGAAAGCGACGATGCTGATGCAGGTTGACAGACAATCGGCCGTCTGGTCGGGCATGCCGGTGGCAGAGCCGGTGCTGGAGGTGCGCGGTCTTCGGGTCTCGTTTCCGACGCGCCACGACACGGTCAACGCCGTCTCGGACGTCTCGTTTTCGATAGCCAGGGGCGAAATTCTCGGCGTCGTCGGGGAATCGGGGGCCGGCAAGTCGATGACGGGCCTTGCCACGCTCGGCCTTCTCGAGCCGCCCGGCCACATCTCGGCCGGCCAGATTTTTCTTGGCGGCCAGCGCATCGACAATCTGCCCGACCGCCAGATGGAGAAGATTCGCGGCCGGCGCATCGGCGCGATCTTCCAGGACCCGCTGACCAGCCTCCATCCACTCTTCACCGTCGGCGCGCAGCTCGTCGAGACGATCCGGCTGCACCTGCGGCTGACCCGCGCACAGGCGAAGCGCCGGGCGGTCGACCTCCTGAAGGAAGTCGGCATCCCGGCTCCCGAGGATCGCGTCAACGACTATCCGCACCAGTTCTCCGGCGGCATGCGCCAGCGCGTCGTCATCGCCCTGGCATTGGCGGCCGAGCCCGAACTCATCATCGCCGACGAGCCGACGACGGCGCTCGACGTTTCGGTCCAGGCGCAGATCATGGCGCTGCTTCGCCGACTCTGCGACGACCGGGGCGCGGCCGTCATGCTCGTCACCCACGACATGGGCGTCATCGCCGAAACGGCCGACCGCGTCGCCGTGCTTTATGCCGGCCGGGTGATCGAGATCGGCTCGGTCGAGGAGATCACGCGCGCGCCGAAGCACCCCTATACGAGCGGCCTGATGGGCTCGATCCCGCCGCTGCAGGGCCGCGTGCCGCGCCTGACGCAGATCGACGGCGCGATGCCGCGGCCGGACGCGATCCCGGCCGGCTGCCCCTTCAATCCGCGCTGCGCCAAGGCCGGCCCACGCTGCATGAGCGACCTGCCGCCGCTGGTCGAAATCGCCGGCACCAAGGCCGCCTGCTGGCTCTATTCGGGAGGAGTGAACTGATGGCAAGTCTCGATGTCGCCCTGTCGGTGAAGGGCCTGACCAAGAAGTTCGACATTTCCGCGCCGTTCCTTAACCGCATCGTGGAGCGCAAGCCGAAGCGCTATCTGTGCGCGGTCGACGACATCTCGTTCGAGGTGCCGAAGGGCGGCTGCGTCAGCCTCGTCGGCGAATCGGGCTGCGGGAAGTCCACCGTCGCGCGCCTCGTCGTCGGGCTCTATTCGCCGACCGGCGGCGCGGTAGAATTCGGCGACCATCGCGACGGAAACGCGCTGTCGGTGCAGATGATCTTCCAGGACCCGTATTCGAGCCTCAACCCGCGCTGGCGCGTGCGCGACATCGTCGCCGAACCGATCCGCGAACTGAAGCTGCGCGAAGGCGAGGCCGCCATCAACGAGCGGGTCGACGAACTCCTGCGGGTCGTCGGCCTGTCGCCCAAGGACGGCACGAAATTCCCGCACGAATTCTCCGGCGGCCAGCGCCAGCGCATCTCGATTGCCCGCGCGCTCGGCGGCGAGCCGACCTTCCTCGTCTGCGACGAGCCGACCTCGGCGCTCGACGTGTCGGTGCAGGCGCAGATCCTCAACCTGATGCGCGACCTGCAGGACCGGCTCGGGCTGACCTATCTCTTCATCAGCCACGATCTCAGCGTCGTCCGCCACATGTCGGACCGCATCGCGGTCATGTATCTCGGCCGCATCGTCGAGGACGCGCCGACCGAGGCGCTGTTCGACGAACCGCTGCATCCCTATACGCGGCTCCTCCTCGACACGATCCCGAATCTCGAGGCGCCGAAACGCGCACGCGATGCGGCGGCCGGCGAGGTGCCGAGCCCGATCGACCCGCCATCGGGTTGCACCTTCCATCCGCGCTGCCCGCTGGCGAATGCCCGCTGCAAGGCCGAGCGTCCCGCCATTCTTTCGGTGGGCGACGGACGGCGCGTGGCGTGCCACGCGGTCGAGGAAGGCCGCGCCTGACCGCTGCGGCCCGGCGGCGCCGTCACGCGCCGCCGGCCTCGACATCCCGCGCCCGGCTTCACGCCGGCGCCCGGCGTCACATGCGCGTAACATTGCTCCCCTAGACCGTCATCAAGTCGGTTCCACCCGAATGCCGACGACGGTCGAAGGTTCGCCCGCCCGTGCGGGACGCCTTCCATTTGGTGAAGCCTGCGAGGCGGCGAGCATTGTTCATGTCTGCTGAAGTCCTCATCGTCGACAGCCCGATATCCGGCGCGCGGTAGCCCCGCGGCCGACCGATGACCGTTCCGGTCAATAACGAACCCTGAACGCCTCCACCGCGCGCGACACCCTTCGTGCGGGAGCGGCACCTCCTTGCCTCGAAGAAGGATACGCACATGCTGAACATCAACAGACGCCGCGCCATCGGCCTGATGGGCGCCGCCGCGAGCACGCTGGCCCTGCCGCGCATCGGCTCGGCGCAGGGCGCGCGCCGGTCGATCACGGTCGCGGTGCAGAAGATCACCAACAACAACACGCTCGACATCTGGAACGAGCAGTCCAATGTCGGCGAACGCGTCTTCTTCCCGAACCTGTGGGAAGGCCTGATCCTGCGCAACTGGATGGGCGACCAGGGCCCGGTGCCGGGCCTTGCGACCGAGTGGACGCGCATCGACGACAAGACGCTGGAGCTGAAGCTGCGCCGGGGCGTCAAGTTCCACAATGGCGACGAGATGACGGCCGAGGACGTGGCGTTCTCCTTCTCGGCCGAGCGCGTCTTCGGCGATACCCAGCCGGCGGGGGGAGAGACCGTCTTCGCCGAACAGCACCAGCCCGCCACCGCGCGCGAACTGCCGGCCGCCGTGCCCGGCGTCGGCCGCCGCCTGTGGCCCGCTTTGGCCGGCGTCGAGATCATCGACACGCATACGGTGCGCTTCCACAACGCGACGCCGGACGTCACGCTCGAAGGGCGCCTCTATGCCTATGGCAGCCAGATCGCCAGCCGCCGCGCCTGGGACGAGGCTGCGAGCTATGCCGACTGGGCCCGCAAGCCGGTTACCACCGGCCCGTACATGGTCGGCGAATACCGTCCCGACGTATCGCTGACGCTCGTCGCCTTCGACGATTACTGGGGCGGCCGTCCGCCGCTCGAGGAAATCCGCTTCGTCGAGGTTCCCGAGGTCGCCTCGCGCGTCAACGGCCTCATCTCCGGCCAATACGACTTCGCCTGCGACCTGCCGCCGGACCAGATCAGCGCCGTCCAGTCGACGCCTGGCTTCGAGGTCCAGGGCTCGACGATCCTCAACCACCGCGTCTCCGTGTTCGACATGCACCACCCGGTGCTGAAGAACCCGCTGGTGCGCCGCGCGCTGACGCATTCGATCGACCGCCAGGCGATCGTCGACGCGCTATGGGGCGGCGAGACGGTGATCCCGGCCGGCCTCCAGTTCGAATCCTTCAAGAGCAGCAATATGTTCATCGAAGGCTGGAACGTGCCCGAGTTCGACCTCGACCTCGCCCGCGACCTCCTGCAGGAGGCCGGTTACAATGGCGAGCCGATCCCCTACCGCCTGTTGAACAACTACTACACCAACCAGACCGCGACCGGTCAGATCCTCGCCGAGATGTGGCGCCAGGCCGGCCTCAATGTCGAGATCCAGATGGTCGAGAACTGGGGTCAGATCATGGAGGAGGGCACGCGCGGCATTCGCGACTGGTCGGCCTCGGCCAACATCAACGACCCGGTCACGCCGATGGTGGCGCAGTTCGGCCCGAACGGCCAGGTGCAGCAATCGCGCGAATGGACGAACGAGGAGCTCAACAGGCTGTCGGTCGTGCTGGAGACCAGCACCGACCACGAAGAGCGCCGCAAGGCCTTCGCCCGGATGCTGGAAATCTGCGAGCGCGAGGATCCGGTTTACACCGTCCTTCACCAGAACGCGGTCTTCACCGGCATGAAGTCGGAGCTGAAGTGGAAGGCAGCCCCGGCCTTCGCGATGGATTTCCGCGCCGAAAACTGGAACCTCTGACGCCATCCCGACGGCACCGGCGAGCTCTTCGTCGGTGCCGTTTCATGTTCGCCCGCGCGTGACGGGCGACGAGACACGAATACTTGTTCGAGGGATGAAGAACGCGATGCGATCCAATCTCGTGGAACTGCGCGACCTGAAGGTCGCTTTCGACGGCACCACCGTCCTGCACGGCATCGATCTCGACGTCGCACCGGGCGAGGCGCTCGGGCTCGTCGGCGAATCGGGCTGCGGCAAGTCGGTCACCTGGCTGGCCGCGCTCGGCCTCCTGCCCGGCAAGGCGACCGTGACCGGCTCGGTCAAGGTCGAGGGGCGCGAAATGCTCGGCCGGCCGCGCTCGGCGCTGGAGGAAATCCGCGGCGGCAGGATCGCGATGATCTTCCAGGACCCGTCGAGTTCGCTCAATCCGGTGCTGCGCGTCGGACGCCAGATCGTCGAGGCGCTGGCGATCCATCGCGGCCTTCGCGGCGCGGCGGCCCGGACGGAAGCGCTGCGCCTGCTAGACATGGTCGGCATTCCCGACGCGCGCGGACGCTTCGATCTCTTCCCGCACGAATTCTCCGGCGGCCAGTGCCAGCGGCTGATGATCGCCATGGCGCTCGCCGGCCAGCCGGACCTCCTGATCGCCGACGAGCCGACGACGGCGCTCGATGCGACGATCCAGGCGCAGATTCTCGATCTTCTGGCGGACATCCGCACTGAAACGGGCATGGCGACGGTCTTCATCAGCCATGATCTCGGCGCGGTCTCGCAGGTCTGCGACCGGGTGTGCGTGATGTATTCGGGGCGCATCGTGGAGGCAGGCGCGATCGACGAACTCTTCGCCCGCCCGCGCCATCCCTATACGCGCGGCCTCTTCGACGCGATCCCGCGCATCGATGGCCCGCGGACGCGGCTGGTGCCGATCCCCGGCACGGTGCCGAACCCGAAGGAGATGCCGAGGGGCTGCGCCTTCTCGCCGCGCTGCGCGCGCGCCGTGGACGCCTGCGGAACCGCCATTCCGGAACTGGCGTCCGACGGCAACGGACGGCTGCTCGCCTGCCGCAATCCCGTCCCGGTTCCGCAGCCGGGCCGCAAGCCGGTGCGGGTTCTGGAGGCGGCGTTTTGAGCGCGCCGCTGATCGAGGCCAGCGACCTGGTCCGGATCTATCACAGCCGCAAGGGATTCTTTTCGAAGGCGACCCACATGCGCGCCGTCGACGGCGTGTCGCTGAAAGTGATGCCGGGCGAGACGCTCGGTATCGTCGGGGAGTCCGGCTCCGGCAAGTCGACGCTCGGCCGAATGCTGCTCGGCATCGACCCGGCGCAGGCGGGCGAGGTGAGGTTCGACGGCAAGCCGATGCCCCGGCTCGGAACGGCTGAGTGGCGTGCGCTGCGCGCCAGGATGCAACTCGTCTACCAGGACCCGCTCGCCGCGCTCGACAAGCGGCTCCCGATCGCCCGCCAGATCGGCGAGCCACTGGAAATCCACAAGCTCGCCGGCCCGGAGGAGCGCGCGGCGCGCGTTGCCGAACTGATGGCTGCCGTCGGGCTGCGGCCCGACCAGGCGGAACGCTTTCCGCACGAACTCTCCGGCGGCCAGCGCCAGCGCGCCGTCATCGCCCGGGCGCTCGCCTCGCGGCCGCAGCTTCTCGTCTGCGACGAACCGGTCGCCGCGCTCGACGTGTCGATCCAGGCGCAGGTCGTGAACATGCTGCGCGACCTGCAGGAAGAGAACGGCATCGCGATGGTCTTCATCAGCCATGACCTGAAGGTGGTGCGCAACATCGCCGACCGCGTCGCCGTCATGTATCTCGGCCACATCGTCGAGGAGGCGTCGTCGGACGTGCTCTTCCGCGCGCCCCGCCATCCCTACACGAAGGCGCTGGTGTCGAGCGTGCCGGTGCCCGGCCAGAGGCTGAAGGACCGCACCATCCTGCAGGGCGAGCCGCCGGACCCGGCCAGTCGACCGTCCGGCTGTCCGTTCCATCCGCGCTGCCCGCTCGCCGCCGCGATCTGCCGCGCCGAGACGCCGGTGCTGCGCTGGGTCGGGCCGAACCGGAGCGCGGCCTGCCACATGGTCTCGCCCGAGCCCGCCTCCGTCGCCGCATAGGGGAAACTATGATCAGTTTCGTACTTTCAAGGCTCGTCCGCGCGATCGTCACGATCTTCGCCGTGATGACCTTCGCCTTCGTGGTCCTGCGCCTGTCCGGCGATCCGGCGCAGGTGATGCTGGGGCCGGACGTGCCGCTAAGCGCGATCGAGGCGTTCCGCAGTCAGTGGGGCCTCGACCAGCCCTTGTGGATGCAGTACCTCGCCTATATCCGCTCGATCGTGACAGGCGATTTCGGCGTCTCGATGCGCGACGGCATGCCGGCGGCACAGCTCGTCCTCGAACGCATTCCCTCGACGCTGCAACTCACCGTTCCCGCGCTCCTGCTCCAGCTCGCCATCGGAATTCCGGCCGGCGTCTACGCGGCGCTGCACCGGCAGAGCGCGACCGATCGCGGCGTCATCTTCCTGTCGGTGCTGGGCTTCACCGTTCCCTCCTTCGTGCTCGGTCTCCTGCTCGTCCTCGTCTTCGCGGTGACCTTCGCAGTCCTGCCTTCGGGTGGCTACGGAAGCTGGCAGCATGCAATCCTTCCGGCGATCACGATGAGCATCGGCGGCATCGGCATCCTCGCACGCTTCTCGCGCAGCGCCATGATCGAGGTGATGGGCCAGCCCTATGTGCGCACCGCGTCGGCCAAGGGGCTGAAATGGCGCGACGTCGTCTGGCGTCATGCGCTGCCCAACGCGGCGGTGCCGATCGTCACCATCGTCGGCTTCATGGTGGGCTCGCTGATCGCGGGAGCGGTGGTAGTGGAATCGATCTTCTCGTGGCCCGGCATCGGCCGCCTGCTGGTCGTCTCCGTGACCAATCGCGACCTGCCCGTCGTGCAGTGCATCCTCCTGATGATCGCGTCCGCCATGGTGATTTCCAACCTGATCGTCGACCTCCTCTACGGCTGGCTCGACCCGCGCCTGCGCTCGCAGGCGGCACATTGAGGAGCCCGTCATGACCTCGATCGAAGTCGGCTCGGCGACCCCCGGACGCGGCCTTGCCGGACGGCTCCTCCTGCGCACGCGGCGCGCGGCTCCGTTCAGCGTCGGGCTCGGCATCGCCTGGCTCGCCGCCATGGTCTTCGTCGCGATCTTCGCCGACCTGCTGCGGCCCTACGGCATCACCGCAATGGACCTTTCGAGCCGTCTCGTCGGCCCAGGCCATCCGACGCACTGGCTCGGCACCGACGAGCTTGGTCGCGACGTGCTCTCGCGCCTTCTCCAGTCGATCCGCATTTCGCTCGTCATCGCCTTTGGCGCCACCATCCTGTCGGCCGTCTTCGGCACGGCGCTCGGCTTTGCAGCGGCCAAGTTCCGCGGAATCGTCGAGCATCTCGTCCTGGCGCTCGCCGATTTCCAGGCGGCGCTGCCGTTCCTCATCATGTCGCTGGCGGTGCTCGCCTTCTTCGGCTCGTCCATGTGGCTACTCGTCTGCTTGATGGGCTTCTATGGCTGGGAGCGCTATGCCCGCATCGCGCGGGGGCTTGCGATCTCCGCCAGCGCGCAGGGCTATGCCTCGGCGGTGGTGCAACTCGGCGCGACGCCGATGCGGGTTTATGTCCGCCACATCCTGCCCAACATCGCCTCGACGCTGATCGTCTCGATGACGCTTACCTTTCCCGAGATCATCCTGATGGAAAGCGGGCTGTCCTTCCTCGGGCTCGGCGTCCAGCCGCCCGAATCGAGCCTCGGCAATATGGTCGGTTTCGGCCGCGAATACCTGACCACCGCCCCATGGATCATGCTCGCGCCCGCGGCCGTCATCATGCTGACGACGCTCTCGATCTCGCTCGTCGGCGACTGGCTGCGCGACAAGCTCGACCCGACCGTACGCTGAAATCCATCCCCACCTTCAACAGGAGAACTGACATGTCCAACATCATTGCCACCGGCTTCAACTCAGGGTCTGTGGACGGCGAACTCGAAAGCCTCGAAAAGGACCTTCGCCGCCTCGCCAGCATCGGCGTCGACACGGTCGAGCTTGCGCTGACGAGCCTCGACCTGATCGCCGGCGGGCGCATCATTCCCGAGCGCGCGGACCGTCTCGTGAAGCTGACGAGCGCGTTCGATTTCCGCTACACCGTGCACGGCCTCGTCTCGTCCAATTTCATGGACCCGGCGACCTGCCGCTACCAGCTCGACGCCGCCAAGGCGCTGGCGCAGCTTTGCGACCGTATCGGCGCCGGCATCCTCGTCCAGCACGGCGGCCACCTTCGCGCCGACCAGATCCACGAGCGCGCCAATGCCGACCGGCGCGAGCGCGATGCGCTTCACGAACTCGCCGAATTCTGCGCACCCTACGGCGTCCGCATCGCCTTCGAAAACATCTTTACCGCCGAGCAGGGCCAGTATCGCCAGACGCCGTCGCAGGTGGCCGACACGGTCGCGGCGGTGAACCATTCCAATCTCGTCGCGCTGATCGACTTCAGCCACGCCTATATCGAGTCCACCTTTCGCGGCCTCGACTTCCGCGACGAATTGCGGGCCATGGCGCCGGTCGCCGGCCATCTCCACGTCCATGATTCCTTCGGCCGCCCGCAGGCGTCCTACAAGCCGTTCTTCGTCCAGGAGAACAACGCGCTCGGCATCGGCGACCTGCACATGCCGCTCGGCTGGGGCGACATCGACTGGGACGACATCTTCGCCGAGCTCGAATTCCTGCCGGACACGGTGCTGATGATGGAGATCGGGCCGCGCTACCGCAACGAGCAGCCGCAGAGCCTCGAACGCGCGCGGTCGCTGATGGCGCGCAACGGCAAGGCTGCCGCCCGCGCGGCCTGAACCGAACGCCGAACCCCGCAGGCGGCCGCGCTGCCGCTTGCGGGCCGCGTCCGCTACGGCATGGGCGCGAGGGTAATGGCCAGGTCGTTCCAGACGTCCTGCCGCCGGATCGTCTCCGCCTCGACCTCGAACCGGTCGATGAAGCGGGAATCGGCGAAAGGCGTGCCGTCGGGCCGTTCGCCCTTGAGCGTTCCCGACACGAACACGGTCGTCACCGTGCCCGAATAGCTCTCGTTGACCACCTCGATCGTCTTGCGCACGGCGCGGTAGCGCGGTGCGGAGAAGGCGACCAGTTCCTCGAGGCTGTTCATCGACGTCCCGTTCGTCTTGCCTGGAAAAACCATCTGGAAATCGGGGCTGAGATGGCGCCGCGCGGCATCGAGGTCGCGTGCTTCCATCAGGCGCAGGAACTCGACGACGATCTCGCCGGCAGGGCGCAGCGGCTGGCCCGGCGAGCGCGAGGCGCGCCCGCGCATGTAGCTGCCGTCGTCGACCTCGTCGAACACCACCGTGATCGCATCGAGCGGCGCCTTGAGCGTCGCGGCGACGGCGTCCGTCAGGCGCTCGGCGAGCAGTCGGCGCACATCGGCGTCGTAACCCCGGATCAGCGTTCCGCGAACAATCGGCATGTCGGGCTCCTCTCAAACGACATTTTGCTGCTTGCTATAATGGTATATTGTTATATCATTAGTCAATGACGCAGCGGGAGCGGGCGAAGAGCGACGTGGCCAATCACATGCGCACCATGGGCGAGGACCCGAATGCAAAGCCCGTCGCGGCCGCGCGGCGCGCGCTGATCGACCCGACCTCGCGCGTACCGCTCTACCACCAGATCCTGATCATCCTGCGCAACCAGATCTTCTCCGGCGAGCTTCGCCCGGGCGCCGCGCTGCCGGGCGAGCAGGAACTGGCCGAACGCTTCGACGTCTCGCGCATCACCGCCAAGCGGGCGTTGAACGAACTGGCCGATGCCGGCCTGGCCGTGCGCGAGCGTGGCCGCGGCACGCGCGTCGCAGACGTTCCACCCGCGCCGACCATCAAGACGTCGGTCGAGGGCTGGCTGGAAAACATCTCGCTGATGGGTGTCGCGACCGATGTCGAGGTTCTGGAATTCGACTACGTGCCCGCGTTGGCGGACGTCGCCGAGGCGCTCCTTGTCGCGCAGGGCGCGACCGTGCAGCGGACGGTGCGCGTGCGCTCGCTCGACGGCGAGCCGATGTCGCATCTCGTGACCTACGTGCCCGAGGATATCGGCCGCTCCTTCGACCGCGACGACATGGGCAACTTCCCGCTTCTGACGCTGATGGAGCGGCACGGCGTCAAGGTCGCCGATGCGCGGCAGAGCGTGTCCGCGACCCTGGCCGAGCCGGAAGTGGCGCGCGCGCTCGCAATCCATGCCGGCTCGCCGCTGATCGACGTCAAGCGTGTCGTGCGCGACGTCAACGACCGTCCGGTCGAGTTCATCCGCGTGCTCTACCGGCCGGACAAGTACCAGTTCGAAATGAACCTGAAACGCGTGCGCCGCCGCGAGGGCATGCAGTGGCAGTCGCTCGGTCCGGACACGTCCGGCCGGGCGGACGAGAAGTGATCAAGTACAAGAAAAGAGAGAGGAACTGACATGACGAAACTGATCCACACCCCCATCAAGCGCCGCCAGTTTCTGGCGGGAGCAGGCACCGCCGCGCTCGTCACCGGATTTCCGGCCGTGCTACGCGCGCAGGAGCCGGAGGCGATCCGCCTCGGCCTCGTCCACCCGGTGACCGGGTTCATCGCATTCTCCGGCACCCAGTGCCGTGCGGGCGCCGAAATGGCGATCGCCGACATCAATGCCGCCGGCGGCATCAAGTCGATGAACGGCGCCAAGCTCGAGGCGATGCTGGCCGACAGCCAGGGCCGCCCGGAACTCGGCGCATCCGAGACCGCGCGCCTGATCGAGGCCGGCGCGACCGGCATCATCGCCGGCTATTCCTCGGCGATCTCGCTGGCGACCTCGCAGGAAGCCGCCAAGACGATGACGCCGCACATCGTCGACGTCGGCGTCGCCGACAACATCATGGAGCGCAACCTCGAGAACACGTTCCGCTTCGCGCCGGGCTTCGGCTCGGTGTCGCGTTCGGCCGTCGAGGCCCTGAAGGCGATCAACGCGAATGGCGAGGCCAAGACCGCCGTCATCATCCACGAGGAATCGCTGTTCGGCACCGGCACCGCAGAGCTGCTCGCCAAGGAATTGCCGGGCATCGGCATCGAGGTGCTGGAAGTCATCAAGCACGCCAACCCGACGCGCGACTTCACCAACATCGCGCTCCAGCTTCGCTCGCTGCAGCCGGACCTGATCATCCCGGCCAACTACTACAACGAATACGTCCTCCTCGCCCGCACGCTGCGCCAGCAGCGCATCGCGGCCAAGGGCATCTATTCGGTGCTGGGCGGCGCGGCCTCGAACGTCCAGTTCGTAAAGGAATTCCCGGACGCGGCCGAGAACATCATGGACTGCAACCACTGGTACGATCCGAACTCGGAAGTCGCGGTTCAGCGCCGCGCAACCGCCGAGGAGAAGGGCCTGTTCTACACCTACGAGATTTTCCTGGCCTACAACGCCGTCGCCTTCCTCGCCGATGCGATCGAACGCGCGGGATCGACCGAGAACGAGGCCATCATCGAGGCGCTGAACGCCTCGACCTGGGACAATCACGGCATGCCCTACGGCCCGACCAAGATCGAGAACGGCCAGAACACCGGCGCGCAGGCCGTCAACACGCAGGTTCAGGGCGGCGAGATTCAGGTGGTCCTGCCCGAGGAATTCGCCTCCGCCGAGGTGATCTTCCCGGTTCCGGCCTGATCCGGTCTCCTGAACGAAACGGGCGCGGGGCAGGGCCCCGCGCCGCATCACAGGTTGTGACATGATCGATCCGGTCATCCTGATACCATCGCTGATCAACGGGCTGACGACGGGCGCGCTCTATGCGCTCGTCGCGCTCGGCCTGACGCTGATCTACGGTGTCCTTCACATCATCAATTTCGCCCATGGCGCGATGCTGATGATGGCGCTCTACGGCGTCTTCTTCCTGAACCGCCTGTTCGGCATCGATCCCTATGTGGCGCTTTTGATCGTGCCGCCGGCCATGTTCGCGATCGGCTACGTGCTCCAGCGCGGCATCATCGGCCGCGCCAGCCATGGCCGCGACGAAAACATCCTTCTCGTCACGCTCGGCCTCTCGATCATCATCGAGAACATGGCGCTCTATTTCTTCCGTTCGGACACCCGCACCATCGAGACGCCCTATTCGTTCGAGGTGGTCGAGTTCGCCGGCGCGTTCATCCCGGTCGCCAAGGTCGTCGCCTTCTTCGGCGCGCTGGTGACGGCGGCGCTTTTGTGGGCGTTCATGTCGAAGACCGATCTCGGCCGCGCCATCCGTGCGCTCGCCAAGGAGCGCAAGGGTGCGCGCCTCGTCGGCATCAATGTCGACCACGTCTTCGCCATGAGCTTCGGCATCGGCGTCGCCTGCCTCGGCGTCGCGGCGTGCCTCCTGATGCCGAGCTACTACGTCAACCCGCAGGTCGGCTACGGCTTCGTGCTGATCGCCTTCACGACCGTCGTCCTCGGTGGCATGGGCTCATTCGTCGGCGCGATGATCGGCGGCCTCGTCATCGGCGTGGTCGAGGCGATGGGCGGGCTCTTCCTCGGCGACAGCCTCGGCCAGTTCGGCATCTTCGCCATCTTCATCCTGATCCTGATGTTCCGCCCGACGGGACTTCTGGGCCACAAGGTCTGAGGCGGGCGGATGGTCAACGGCAAGCAACTCGTCGCGCTCCTCGTCATCTTCGGCCTGATCGCCACCTGTCCGTTCTGGATCGTGTCGGCGTCGACCCTGAACACGGTGATCGCGATCCTCTACATCGCGCTTCTCGGCCAGGCGTGGAACATCCTCGGCGGCTATGGCGGCCAGTTCTCCTTCGGCCACGCGGCCTTCTTCGGCACCGGCGCCTATACGGTGGCCGTGCTGCAGATCCAGTTCGGCATCAATCCGTGGCTCGGCATGGTCGCGGGCGGATTGCTCGCCATGGGCGTCGCGCTCTTCGTCGGCTTCGCCTCGTTCCGCTACGGCCTGCGCGGCTCCTACTTCGCGCTGGTGACGCTCGCCTTCGCCGAGGTGCTGCGCATCCTGTCGAACTCGGTCGGCTTCACCGGCGGCGGCGCCGGCATCCTGATCCCGCTCGAGCGCGACATCGCCAACATGCAGTTCGCGAACAACAGAGGCTATTTCTGGCTGATCTGGACGCTGTGCCTCGCCTGCTTTCTCACCGTCTGGTGGCTCGGCCGCTCGCGCTTCGGCGCGTGGCTGATGGCCGTGCGCGACAATGAGGACGCTGCGCGCGCGCTCGGCGTCGACGTGTTCAAGACGAAGATGGGAGCGGTCGCGCTCTCCGGCTTCTTCTCCGGCCTCGCCGGCGTGTTCTACGCGCAGTTCTACCTCTATCTCGACCCGCTTATCGCCTATGGCTCGGCGATCTCGATCGAGTCGCTGCTGGTGCCGATCATCGGCGGCATGGGAACGCTGTTCGGGCCGCTGATCGGCGCGGCGGTGATCCACACGCTGTCGGAGGTCACGCGCCACAATATCGGCGACGTGCCGGGCGTGGCGCTCTCCATCTACGGCGTGCTCCTCATCCTCATCGTCATGTTCCTGCCGCGCGGGCTGATCAGCATCTTCTCCGTTGCAAGGCGCGCGATCTCGAAGAGGAGGACGGCCGATGCTTGACGTCAGCGGCATCTCCAAGTCCTTCGGCGGGCTGAAGGCGGTCGACAACGTGTCGATGAAGATCTCCGAAGGCAGCCTCGTCTCGCTCATCGGCCCGAACGGGGCCGGCAAGACGACGTTCTTCGCCCTCGTCACCGGCTTCCACAAGCCGGACAGCGGCACTGTCAAACTTGCCGGCAACGACATCCTCGGCGTCAAGCCGAGCGACATCGCCCGCGCCGGCATGGTTCGGACGTTCCAGATCGTGCAGCCCTTCGCCGGCCAGACGGTGCGCGAGAACATTGCCGTCGGCGCGCATCTGCGCCACGCATCGCGGCGTGACGCGCTCGACCGGGCGCGCGAAGTGGCGGAGAAGGTTGGTCTCGGCGACCGGCTCGACCAGGATGCGGCCGACCTGACGGTGGCCGGCCGCAAGCGGCTCGAAGTCGCGCGCGCCCTGGCGACCGATCCCAAGCTCGTCCTTTTCGACGAGGTTCTGGCCGGGCTCAACCCGAGCGAGATTCGCGACGTCATTCCGGTCATCCGCGCGGTGCGGGATTCTGGGGTGACGATCCTGCTGATCGAGCATGTGATGCAGGCGGTGATGAGCTTGTCCGAATACACCTTCGTGCTCAATCAGGGCCGGCTGATCGCCGAGGGCGAGCCGCGCGCGGTGGCCGCCGACCAGACGGTCATCGAGGCCTATCTGGGGCCGGGCATGGCCGCGCGGTTGAAGGGCCAGTCGGCGGAGGTGCCGGCATGAGCGGCGAAGCGATCCTCGAAGTCTCCGGCCTGCGCGCCGGCTATGGCGCCGTCGAGGTGCTGCGCGGCGTCGACCTGACCATCAAGCGCGGCGACATCGTCGCGCTCCTCGGCTCGAACGGCGTCGGCAAGACGACGTTCAACGCGGTGCTCTCCGGCCTCATCCGGCCGTGGGCGGGCAAGGTTGCCTTCAAAGGCAGCGACATCACCGGCATCGGCGCGGCAAGCGTCGTCGATGCTGGCATGAGCCTCGTGCCCGAAGGCCGGCTGATCTTCCCGAACATGACGGTGAAGGAGAACCTGATCCTCGGTTCCTACCGCCGCGCGCGGGACAACCGCGACGCCAATATCGATAAGATCGTCGCCATCTTCCCGCGCCTGAAGGAGCGGTTCGAGCAGAAGGCGGGAACGCTGTCCGGCGGCGAGCAGCAGATGCTGGCGATCGGACGCGGCATGATGGCCGAGCCGGAACTCCTGATCCTCGACGAGCCTTCGCTCGGCCTCTCGCCGCTGCTGGTCGAGGAGATGTTCAACCTCATCAAGCGCCTGAACGAGGAGGGGCTGACGATCCTGCTCGTCGAGCAGAACGTCGCCCAGTCGCTGGAAATCGCCACAACCGGCTACGTGCTTGAGAACGGCGCGATCAGCCTCTCCGGTCCGGCCGCGATGCTGATGGACGATCCGAACCTCCAGCGCTCCTATCTGGGGATATGACCATGTCCCGCCCGATGACCCTTGCCGAAAAGATCATCGCCCGCGCCGCCGGTCGCGAGACGGTCACGCCGGGCGAAGTGGTGACGACCAGGGTCGACCTCGCGATGATCCACGATTCCGGCGGCCCGCGCCGGGTCGAGCCGATCCTGAAGCGGCTCGGTGTCGGGCTGTTCGACACGAGCAAGGTCGTGCTGATCTCTGATCACTACGTGCCCGGCGACACTGAGGAGGGCGCGGCGATCCTGGCGCTCACCCGCGCATGGGCGCAGGAGAAGGGCGTTTCCTTCTATGACGGCGAGGGCATCTGCCATGTCGTCCTGCCTGAGCGGGGACACCTGAGGCCGGGAATGCTGGTTGTCGGCGGCGACAGCCATTCGCCCACGGGCGGCGCCTTTGGCGCCTACATGTTCGGCGTCGGCGCAACCGAGATGGCGGGCGTGCTCGCGACCGGCGAAATCTGGCTGAAAGTGCCGGAGACGATCCGCATCGAATGGTCCGGCACGCTCGGCCCGCGCCTGATGGCGAAGGACATGATCCTTGCCATGTGCGGCAAGCTCGGCATGGATGGCGGCCGCTATCAGGCGATCGAATATGCCGGCGAAACGGTCCGCGCGCTGCCGATGCAGGAGCGCATGACCATGTCGAACATGGCCGCCGAACTCGGCGCGCAGGCCGGCCTGATCGCGCCGGACGAGACGACGATGCGCTGGCTCGCCGAGCACGGCGCGACCGAACTGCCGGATGCTGCGGACTGGCAGAGCGACGAAGGCGCGAGGGTTTACGAAACGCATTGCTTCGACGCCTCGGCGCTGGAGCCGCAGGTCGCCGCTCCGCATTCGCCGGCCAATTCGGCCGGCATATCGGACTACGAGCCGACCGGCATCGACGTTGCCTATATCGGCGCCTGTACCGGCGCGAAATATGTCGATTTGAAAGCCGCCGCCGACATCATCCGCGGCCACAGGCTGGCCAACGGCGTCGAACTTCTTGTCGCGCCGTCGTCGAAGCGCGACCAGGAGCGTGCGGAGCGCGACGGCATCATGAAGGTGCTGGAAGACGCCGGCGCCAAGGTGCTGCCGAACGCCTGTGGAATCTGCGCCGGCTATGGATCGGCGCGGCTCGGCGAGGACGTGACCTGCATCTCGACCACGGCGCGCAATTTCAAGGGCCGCATGGGCGCGAAATCCTCCAAAGTCTATCTTGGCTCGCCCTATACGGTCGCGGCCTCCGCCATCACTGGGCGCATCGCGGACCCGCGCGAATTCGGTGGCGCGGCATGAACCGGGCCTTCGTCTTCGGCAACGACATCGACACCGACGCGCTCGCGCCCGGCCAGTATATGGGCGGCGGCATCGAGGTGCTGGCGCAGCACTGCCTCGAAGCTGTCGATCCCGATTTCGCATCGTCGGTGAAGCCGGGCGACGTCATCGTCGCGGGCAGGAATTTCGGCATGGGCTCGTCGCGCGAACAGGCCGCGCAGGCGTTGAAGCATCTGGGCATCGCCGGCATTGTGGCGCGGTCCTTTGCCGGCATCTTCCAGCGCAACGCCATCAATCTCGGCCTGCCGGTCTTCGTCGGCGGCGAAGAGATCGTGGCGATCGGGGCTGGCGACGCCGTGGAGCTCGACGTTCGAAACAGCCGGCTAACGACTGCGTACGGCGCAATCGAACTCGAACCGCTGCCGGACTTCCTGATCGAGATGATTGCCGATGGCGGATTGGTGCCGCATCTCGAAAAACGCTTCGCGCGCGAGCGCATAAACCGAGGAGAACAACAATGACGCGCCTGAAAGCGCGCCTCGGCGACGAAGGCATAATCGTCGCACCCGGTGTCTATGACGGCTTGTCGGCACTGATTGCCGAGCAGGCCGGCGCGGAAGCCATTTATCTCTCGGGCGCCTCGCTCGCCTATACGCGGTTCGGCCGTCCCGACATCGGCCTCGTCTCGATGAGCGAGGTCGCGGACGCGGTCGGCGTCATCTGCGACCGCGTCGAACTGCCCCTGATCGTCGACGGCGACACCGGCTTCGGCAACGCGCTCAACGTGCAGCGCACGGTGCGCTCCTTCGAGCGCATGGGCGCGGCGGCGATCCAGCTCGAGGACCAGACCCTGCCCAAGCGCTGCGGGCATCTGAACGGCAAGTCGCTCGTCTCGACCGGCGAGATGATCGGCAAGATCAAGGCGGCGACGGACGCGCGCGCGGCCGATGACTTCGTTGTCATCGCCCGCACCGACGCGATCGGCGTTGACGGGTTCCAGGCCGGGCTTGACCGAGGCGCGGCCTATGCGGAAGCGGGCGCCGACATGGTGTTCGTGGAGGCGCCGCGTTCGCTGGACGAGATGAAGCAGATCGTGGCGACGCTCGGGAGCCGCGTGCCGCTGATGGCCAACATGGTGGAGGGCGGCAAGACGCCGCCGCTGACGGCGAAGGACCTCGAGGCGCTCGGCTTCTCGCTGGTGATCTTCCCCGGCGGGCTGACGCGCGCGGTGGCGAAGATCAGTCGCGCCTATTTCGACAGCCTCCTCGCCTCAGGCTCCAACGCGCCGTTCCGCGACCGGATGTACGATTTCGCCGGCATCAACGCCGTCGTCGGCACCGACGACCTGCTCGAAGCCGGCAATGCCTATGACGAAAAGAGGTTCATTCCATGATCGATCCCGTTCTCCTGGCGATCCTGAAAGGCCGGCTGGAACAGATCGCCGACGAGATGGACGCGACGCTGTTCCGCTCGGCGTTCAACCCGATCATCGCCGAGGCGCATGACGCCTCGCACGGCATCTACGATGCGAAGACAGGCGACACGCTCGTGCAGGGCAAGTCCGGCCTTCCGATCTTCGTCGGCGTCATGGCCTTCGCGGTCAAGGCGGTGATCGAGAAGGCGGCCAAGAGCGGCGGCCCGAACGATGGCGATGTCTGGATCTTCAACGATCCCTATGCCGGCGGCACGCATCTGTCCGACTTCCGCCTCGTGCGCCCGCTGTTCCGCAATGGCGAGGTGTTCTGCTACCTCGCCTCGGTCGGCCACTGGCACGATGTCGGCGGCAACGTGCCGGGCAACTACAATCCGGTCGCGACCGAGAGCTTCCAGGAAGGGATGCTGATTCCCCCGGTCAAGCTCTACGACAGGGGCGAATTGCGCCAGGACGTGATCGACATCCTGTCGTCCAACTCGCGCCTGCCGAACTCGCTGTTCGGCGATCTGAACGGCCAGATCAACGCGCTCGACCTCGGCGTCAAGCGCATGAACGAACTCCTGTCCGACTATGGCGACGCGACGGTGTCGGGCGCGCTCGGCGAGTTGAAGGCGCGCGCGGCGATGCTGATGCGCGCCGAGATCGACAAGCTGCCGCAAGGCACCATCTCGGCCGAGGACTATCTCGACAATGACGGCATCGTCGACGAGCCGCTGACCATCGCGCTCGACCTGACGATCGCGGACGGCCGCATGGTGATGGATTTCTCGCGCTCTTCGCTCGCCTGCGCCGGGCCGGTCAACATCTCCCGCGCGACGACGATCGCCGCCTGCTACGTGGCATTGAAGCACGTTTTCGGCGACGTGCCCGCCAATGCCGGCGTGCTGGAGCCGGTCGATTTCGTGATTCCGGAGGACAGCCTATTGTCGGTCGTCGCTCCGAAGCCCGTCGGCGGCTACACGGAGACGATCCTGCGGCTGATCGACGTCGTCTTCCAGGCGATCGCCAAGATCGCGCCGGAGCGGTCGAACGGCTGCGCCTATGGCACGATCAATGCGCTGTCGCTCGCCGGCTATCGCGGCGCGGACAAGAAGCGCTGGGTGATGTTCTCCTTCTTCGGCGGCGGCCATGGCGGCCATCCGGAAGGCGATGGATTGAATCACGGCAACGCGCCGATCTCGACCGCGACCATCCCGCCGCTCGAAATTCTCGAGGCGGCCTATCCGGTGATGTTCACGCAATGGGCGCTGCGGCCGGATTCCGGCGGGGCCGGGAAGAGCCGCGGCGGGCTCGGCGCGGTCTACGAGCTCGAACTTCTCGAGGAAAGCGCCGACGTCTTCCTGTTCGGCGAGCGCGGGCGCTTCGCGCCGAAGGGCGTCGCGGGCGGCAGCGATGCGGTGCTGAACGGCTTCACCTACGAGCAGGCCGACGGCGAGCACCACCCGCCGATGGCCTCCAAGATGGTCGGCATCAAGCTGAATCGCGGCCAGAAGGTGCGGCTGGAGACGCCCGGCGGCGGCGGCTACGGCCCGGCTTCCGAGCGGGAGCCGGCGAAGATCGAGCGCGACATCGCGCTCGGCTACGTGACGCGCGAGGCGGCCGATCGCGACTACGGCCACGGATTGAAGAAGGATGCAGCCGCATGAGCGCAAAGCGCTATGTGATCGGCGTCGATGTCGGCGGAACCTTCACCGACATCTTCGTCTACGACCAGATCGACCACACCGTCCAGACGACCAAGATCCCGTCGACGCGCGGCGACCAGTCGAAAGGCTTTGCCGAGGGCATCGGCCGCATCGTTGCCGATTTCTCCGAGATCGCGACAGTCGTCCACGGCACCACGGTCGGCACCAATGCGCTGCTGGAGCGCAAGGGCGCGAAGACCGGCATCATCACCACGCGCGGCTTTCGCGACGTGATCGAGATGCGCCGCCGCGACCGGCCGACGACCTGGGGTCTGTGGGGGCAGTATGCGCCGGTGATCAGCCGCGAGCACCGGCTCGAAGTGAGCGAACGCGTGTTGGCCGACGGCACGGTGCGCGAGGCTGTCAACGACGACGAGGTGCGCGCGCAAGCCGAGACATTGAAGGCGGCCGGCTGCGATGCGGTCTGCGTCTTCTTCGTCAACGGCTATGCGAACGACGCCAACGAGCGGCAGGCGGTCGAGGCCGTCCGCGCCGTCTGGCCGAACGGCTACGTGACGGCGGCGACCGAGATCGTGCCGGAAATCCGTGAGTTCGAGCGCCTGTCGACGGCGGCGCTCAACGCCTATCTCCAGCCGGTCGTCTCGTCCTATCTCGACCGTCTCGAAAAGACGCTGAAGGAGCGCGGCTTTGCCGGCGACATCCTGATCGTCCAGTCGAATGGCGGCGTGATGGCGATCGACACCGCCAAGCGCTTCCCCGTCCGCACCGCGCTTTCCGGCCCGGCGGCCGGCGTCATGGCGGCGCAGGCGATCGCCAAGGCGGCGGGCTTCCCGAACGTGATCACCTGCGACATGGGCGGCACCTCCTTCGACGTCTCGCTCGTCGCGGACGGCGAAAGCGCGCTCGCCGCGCAGACGGCGATCGATTTCGGCCTGGTCGTCCGCACGCCGATGATCGAAATCTCCACCATCGGCGCCGGCGGCGGCTCGATTGCCGGCATCGACAATGGCGGCATCCTGCAGGTCGGCCCGGAATCGGCGGGCTCCGATCCCGGGCCCGTCTGCTACGGCCTCGGCAACGACCGCCCGACCGTGACCGACGCCAATGTCGTGCTCGGCCGCATCAATGCCGACCGCCCGATCGGCGGCAAGCTGGCGCGGCTCGACGTCGATGCGGCGCGGCGCGCGATCGAGACGCATGTCGCAGGGCCGCTGAAGCTCTCCGTCGAGGAGGCGGCCGAGGCGATCCTGAAGATCGCCAATGCCAAGATGGCGGGCGCGATCCGCCTCGTCTCGATCGAGCGGGGACACGATCCCGCCGATTTCGCCGCGATGCCTTTCGGCGGCGGCGGGGCGCTGCATACCGGCGCGCTGATCAAGGAAGTGGGGCTGAAGTCGGCGCTCGTCCCGCGCTTTCCGGGCGTCACGTCTGCGCTCGGCTGCGTCGTCGCCGACATGCGCCACGACCGCGTGCAGACCGTCAACCGGCTGCTCGATGGGCTCGACGCCGCATCGCTCGGCGGGGAGATGAAGCGCGTGAGCGACGAGACCGCCGAACTGCTGAAGGCCGCCGGCGTCTCGTTCGAGCGGGTCGACCGCATCTTCGAACTCGACATGCTCTATCTCGGCCAGACGCACACAGTGTCGGTCCCGCTCGACATGCCTGCGGGCGACCTGACGGTCGATGGGATCCGCGATGCGTTCGAGGCGGCTTACCGATCGGCCTTCGGACGGCTTCTTGCAGGCATTCCGATGCGCGTCATGAACTACCGTGTGGCGGTCGTCGGGCGCCGTCCCGCCTTCGACATGGGCGCGTTCGCGCCGGTCACCGAAAAGACGGCCGGCGAGTGCCTCACCGGCAGCCGCAAGGTCTATGCCGAGGGGGCCTGGCACGAGACGCCGCTCTACGATCGCCTCGCGCTGCCGGTCGGCGCCGAGATCGCGGGGCCCGCGATACTCGAACAGGCGGACACGACGATCTTCGTCGACCCCGGCCTGAAGGGCATCGTGGACGGGTTCGGCAATGTCGTCATCTCGCGGGCGGCGAAGTGATGGCGGCGGGACCGATCGATTTCACTAAGACCGCGCTGCTGATCGTCGATCTGCAGAACGACTTTATCGACCCGAAAGGCGCCTATGGCCGGGCCGGCCAGACGGCGGCGATGATCGCCGAATTGCCCGCGCGGCTGAAGCCGCTCGCCGATGCGCTGCGCGCCAAGGGTGGTTTCGTCCTGTCGACGCAGTTCACGCTGGTACCGGGGCGCGGCGGCGAGCCGATGATCTCGCCGCATCTGAAGGAATTGCGCCCGTTCCTGAAAAAGGGCGATTTCCAGCCCGGGGCGTGGGGCCATCAACTCGCCGACATCCTCCAGCCGGCCGATTTCGTGGTCGAGAAGGTCGCTTACTCGGCCTTCTTCCAGTCACGCATGGAATTCGTGCTGAAGAAGGCCGGCATCGAGACGCTGTTCGTCTGCGGCATCGTCACCAATGGCGGCGTCGCCTCGACGGTGCGCGACGCGCATGTGCGCGACTTCCGCACCTTCGTCCTGTCCGATGGCTGCGGCGCGTTCTCGCAAGCCACCCACGACAATGCGATCCGCGACCTGTCGACCGTGACGAAGGCGATCACCGTCGCCGAGGCGATCGCGATGGTCGAGGGCGCATGAGCGCCGTCCTGCCCGCATCTGCGATGCAGGCCGACGCCGAGGTCGACGTCGCGATCATCGGCGCCGGCGCCTGCGGCCTCGTCGCCGCCCTGCGCGCGGTCGAGGCGGGTGCGGACGTGCTGGTTCTGGAGCGCGACGCCAAGCCGACCGGCTCGACCTCGATGTCGTCCGGTTTCATTCCCGCGCCTGCGACGCGCTTCCAGCGCGCGATCGGCACCGAGGATGACACGCCCACGCGCTTTGCCGCCGACATCCAGGCTAAGACCAAGGACCGAGCCGATCCCGGCCTGATCGCGACCGTGTCGGCGGCGATCGGCCCGGCGCTGGAATGGCTCGCCGACAGCCATGGTCTTGAATGGATCGTGCTCGACGATTTCCTCTATCCCGGCCATTCCCGCCATCGCATGCACGCGGTGCCGGAAAAGACCGGCGCGGCGCTGCTCCAGCGGCTGGCGACGGCGGCCGAGGCGGCCGGCGTCATGGTGGCGACTAGCGCGCATGTCACCGGGTTGTTTGCCGACGAAGAACGCATTCGCGGCGTGCGCATCGCGCGCGCCGACGGCAGCGAGGAACACCTCGCCTGCAAGGCGGTCGTGCTGGCCTGCAACGGCTATGGCGGCAATGCCGACCTCGTCGCGCGGCACATTCCCGAGCTCGATGGCGCCCAATATTACGGTCATGCCGGTAACCAAGGCGATGCGGTGCTGTGGGGGCAGGCGCTCGGCGCGGACATCCGCGACCTCTCCGGCTATCAGGGCCACGGCTCGCTCGCCCATCCGCACCAGATCCTGATTTCCTGGGCGCTGATGATGGAAGGCGGCATCCAGATCAACGCCGAGGGCCGGCGCTTTTCGAACGAGCACGGCGGCTATTCGGAACAGGCCGTCAACGTGCTCGCGCAGCCGGGGCGCGTGGCGTGGAACGTCTACGACCAGCGCATCCACGATTTCGCGCAATCCTTTCCCGACTATCGCGACGCGATGGCGGCGGGCGCGATCCGGCAGGGGGCGAGTGTGGCGGAACTGGCGGAGCGTATCGGCGTCGACGAGCGCGCCCTGTCCGACACGCTGCGCACCGCCGCCGCCCTCCAGCGCGGCGATGCAGCGGACGAGTTCGGCCGCGACTTCACGACCAAGCCCGCGCTCAAGGCGTCGCTTTTTGCGGTGAAGGTGACCGGCGTGCTGTTCCACACGCAGGGCGGGCTGATGGTCGATCGCGATGCCCGCGTTCTCTCCGCGAGGGGGAAGCCGTTTTCCAATCTGTTCGCCGGCGGCGGCGCGGCCTGCGGCGTTTCCGGTCCCGACGTGTCCGGCTATCTCTCCGGCAACGGCCTGCTGACAGCCGTCGCGCTCGGCTACATCGCGGGCCGCAGCGCAGCGCAGTCCTCCTAGCCGGCTTCGTCGAGCGTCGCGCGGCAGGTCGTCAGAAAGGCCTGTGCATTGGCGGCGAGCGACGGCCCGAGATAGCCGCCTTCCTGGATGAGAACCGTTGGCAGGCGAAGGGCGGTGATCCGCCGCGCCATTTCCGCAAAGCCGTCGGAATGGACGTTCACCGCCGCCAGCGGGTCGTCGGCCGCCATGTCGAAGCCGAGCGAGACGACGAGCGCCTCGGCGCCGAAGCTGGAAATCGCCGCCAGCGCCTCGTCGAGCCGCGCGAGCACGACGTCCTGGCTGGTGCCCATCGGCAGGAGGAGATTGAGCGTCGTGCCGAGCCCTTCGCCTTCGCCGGTCTCCTCGGCATGTCCGAGGAAGAAGGTCGGATAGGCTTTCGGGTCGGGATGGAGCGAGCAGAAGAAGATGTCGCCGCGCGCATAGAGGATGTCGAGCGAGCCGTTGCCGGTGTGGACGTCGATGTCGAGCAGCGCGACCTTTCGCCATCTGCGCGTCAGGTGGTGCGCGGCGATGCAGGCATTGTTGAAGAAGCAGAAGCCGTTCGCCGCCGCGGTCATCGCATGGTGGCCCGGCGGACGCGACAGGCCGTAGACCATCGGTTCGCCGTCGAGCACGCGCTCGGCGGCCTCGATCGCCGTCTGCGCCGACCAGTAGATCGCATCCCACGTGCCTTCGGTCAGCGGCGTGGAGGTATCAGTCATCCACCAGCCCATCGCGCCATGGATGTCGTCCGGGCAGCGGCCGCGCCGCACGCCCGGATGCGTGGTCGGGATGGCGAGCGGGCCATCGCCCACATCGGCGCGAAAGCGGCGATGGGCATCGCGGAAGAACTCGACATAGTTGGCATCGTGCACCGCCTTGACCGGCCCGAGGCCATGATCGCGCGGGGCCTCGACGGAAAAACCGTTGGCGAGGAGCATGTCGCGGATCAGCACCGCCCGCTCCGGCTGCTCGGGGTGAGGCATCGCCGCGCCCCGGCGAAAGTAAGTCGCGGGTGCATGGTCGAGTTGCCGTGGATCGAAGATCGCCTTCATGCCTGCCTCTATGGTTTCGGGTCGTGTCGACATGCCGACCTGAACTGCAAAGGCGACATCTGGGGAAGGCTAACCAGTCGGTAGCGACGCTGCAACAAGGACGGGGCCGCCAGTCTGCGCAAAGACGCGACCTGACCGATTGACCAATCCAAATGCGTGGGATACATCCAATATATCGGCTGTATGGAGGATGAGATGATTTCCGAACGCCAGCAAAAATTCCGCGACGAGTTCCGCGCCGAAATTCCCGAGGATTACGACGGCATCGGCCATGGGTTGTGGGCCCTGGGCATTGGCACGGTGGTGATGATCGGCCTCTGGTTCCTGCTCGACCGTCCGTTGACCTGGCTTGAACTCGCCGTTCTGCCGGCCGTCGCGGTCGGCTGGAACGTGGTCGAATGGGTCGTCCACACGCTGGTCCTGCACCGGCCGCGCAAGAACAAGATCGCGCGCGCGCTCTACGTGCGGCACACCTTGACGCACCATCAGTTCTTCACCGCTGAGGCAGCCGAACTGGAAGGCGTGCGCGACCTGTCGATCGTCTTCTTCCCGCTCTTCGCCCTGCCGGCGACGCTCGTCCTGTCGCTGCCTTTCGCCGGCCTTGCCTGGCTTGCGATCTCGCTGAATGCAGGCGTGCTCCTCCTGATGGGCGTCACCTTCATGTACGTCCTGTTCGAGGTCATGCATCTGGGCGCGCATCTGCCGGAGAATGGCTGGGTCAGCCGCGTTCCCCTCCTGAACACGATGCGCCGGCATCACATCGCCCATCACGATCAGCGGCTGATGATGGAGAAGAACATGAACTTCACCTTTCCGCTGATGGATTGGCTGATGGGCACGTCGGACGTCCGCCGCGGGTTCTGGGGCACGATGTTCAACGGCTACGACACGCGCTTCGTCGCCCCGCCGCGCCAGCGCCGCTCGAAGGCGGGCGGATTGCCGATATCCGTGGACGAACGGCGCTAGCGGCAGTCGTCGAATGGATTGCCTGGGAGGAACCATGCAGTATACCGACCAAATATCGGCCGGACGAGGAGTGTTCGATGGCGGACGAGGAGAAGGGTGCGGGCTCGCTTTCGGATCAGGCCTATGCGCGACTGTTCGACATGATCGTCGCTCTGGAACTGCCGCCCGGTGGCGCGCTATCCGAGCAGGAACTGTCCCGCCGGCTGGACATCGGCCGCACGCCGATACGCGAGGCGCTGCGCCATCTGATCCGCGAGGGGCTGGTCGTCAGCTATCCCAATCGTGGTCTCGTGATCTCGGAGATCAGCCAGCAGAGCCAGTTGCGGCTTCTGGAGGTGCGGCGCGAACTCGACCGGCTGATGATGCGGCTGGCGGCGGAGCGCGCGAGCGCGGTGGAGCGCCAGCAATTCGCCGACATCGCCGCCGCGATGCGGGCCTCGATGGCCGGCGAGCCCGACTATGCCGAATTCATGCGCCAGGACGAGCGCTTCAACCGGCTGGTGGTACAGGCCTCGCGCAACGAGTTCGCGGCCAAGGCGGCCGGCCTGATGATGGGCATGTGGGCGCGGTTCTGGAACCGCTACTATCGAGAGGTCGGCGACGTTCCGCTGGTGGCGAAGCTCCATGCCGAAATCGCGGATGCGATCGTCGCGCGCGATGCGGCGGAGGCCGCGAAGGCATCCGACAGGCTGATCGACTACATCGCGGACTTCACCCGGCGCACGCTCGACCACTGATCGACGCTCGACGCGAAGGGGTGATGCGATGAGAGCCTATATCCGCGCCGTCGACGCGATCTCCACGCGCATCGGGCAGGCGGTGTCGTGGCTCATCCTGGCAGCGGTGCTCGTGAGCGCTGGCAATGCGATTGCCCGCAAGGCGTTCTCGCTGTCGTCGAACGCCTGGCTCGAACTGCAATGGTATCTCTACGGCGCGGCCTTCCTGCTCGGCGCTGCATGGACGCTGGCGCGCGACGAGCATGTGCGCATCGATGTCCTGTCGTCGCATTTCTCGCCAAGGCTGCGCACGCTGATCGACCTCGTCGGCCATGTCGTCGTGCTCGTTCCCTTCTGCGCGCTCATCCTTGTGCTCGCATGGCCCTGGGTCGTCCGGTCCTACGTCACGGCCGAACAATCGGCCAACGCCGGCGGCCTGATCCTCTGGCCCGCCAAGGCGCTCGTCCTTGCCGGTTTCGCGCTCCTCCTCGCGCAGGCGCTCGCGCAAATCCTGAAGGGCGTCGTCGTCCTGCGAAGGGGCAGTCATGATTGAACTCATCGCCCACAATCTCGCGCCGATCATGTTCGTGACGGTGATGGCGCTTCTGCTGCTCGGCTATCCGGTGGCGTTCACGCTTGCCGGCGGCGGCTTGTTCTACTTCCTCGTCGGGCTCGAAGCATCACATCTGGCGCCCAACGAAATCCACCTGACGACCAGCCTCCTGTCGGCGAACGTCAACCGCATCTTCGACGTCATGCGCAACGAGACCCTGCTGGCGGTCCCGTTTTTCACGCTGATGGGGCTTATCCTCGAACGCTCCGGCATGGCGGAGGACTTGCTCGACACGGTCGGGCAGTTGTTCGGCGGCGTGCGCGGCGGGGTCGCCTATGCCGTCATCTTCGTCGGCGCGCTGTTGGGCGCGACGACGGGCGTCGTCGCGGCGAGCGTTCTTGCGATGGGCCTCATCTCGCTGCCGATCATGGCGCGCTACGGATACAACACGCCGCTGGCTACCGGCACGATTCTGGGGGCGGGCACGCTGGCGCAGATCGTGCCGCCTTCGCTGGTCCTCATCGTCCTCGCCGACCAGCTCGGCCAGCCCGTCGGGCGCATGTATTCGGCCGCCCTGATCCCCGCTGCGCTGGTCATCGCGCTCTATTGCGCCTGGATCTTCATCGTCACGATCGTCCGCCCGGCCGCGGCGCCGGCGCTGCCGCCGGAAGCCAGGACCCTGGGGCGCGGCGTCGGTTCGCTTTTTGCCCTGATTGCGCTTTCGGTCGTTCTCTACTTCGCCGGGCGCGCCGTCTTCGATCCGATGATGCGATGGGAGAATGCGGTCGTGATGGCCTCGGTCGTCGCAGTCGCGGGCCCGCTCGTCATCGCGCTCCTCAACGGCGCGACGGGCGGTCGGCTGGTCTCGCGCCTCGCCGAGCGGGTCGTCCTGGTAATGGTCCCGCCGCTGACGCTGATCTTCCTCGTCCTCGGCACCATCTTCCTCGGCATCGCGACCCCGACCGAGGGCGGCGCGATGGGCGCCGCCGGCGCGCTTGCTCTGGCCTTCGCCAAGCGGCGACTGAGCTTCGACGGTCTGCGCCAGGCGCTCGAATCCACCACGCGCCTGACGGCCTTCGTCATGTTCATCCTGATCGGCGCGCGCGTCTTCTCGCTCACCTTCTACGGGCTCGAGGGCGACCGCTGGGTCGAGGAAGTGCTGACGGCCATCCCGGGCGGTGAACTGGGCTTCCTGATCGCCGTCACGGCGCTGGTCTTCATCCTCGGATGCTTCCTCGATTTCTTCGAGATCGCCTTCATCGTAATCCCGTTCATCGCGGTCGCCGCGCGCGCGCTCGAGATCGACATGGTCTGGCTCGGCATCCTTCTGGCGCTCAACCTGCAGGCGTCCTTCCTGACGCCGCCCTTCGGATTCGCACTCTTCTATCTGCGCTCGGTCGCACCCAATGCGCCCTGGGTCGACGCGCAGACCGGCCGGACCATGCCGGCGATCCGCTCGGCCGATTTCTATCGCGGCGTGGTGCCGTTCGTCGTCCTGCAACTCGTCGCCATCGCCATCGTCATGGCTTTTCCGCAACTGACGGGAAGCGGCGCCGAGGTGCGACCTCCGGTTCCCGCAACGCAGACGCCGGTGCCCATGCCGCTCGAAATGCCAGGCCTCGCCTTGCCGGACCTCGCGCTGCCCGAAGCGCCTTCGAACTAGGATCGATCGCCCTGAACGCTTGCAACGCAGGCGTTCTTGACGCCTGCACATTACCAGTATATCGGTTGGACATCGGAAGGAGCGATGATGCTTTTGACCCCTGAACTCAGGATCGGCGCCAGAAGGATTGCAGCGCGGGAGCGCGAGACGATGCCGATCGTCAACCCGGCGACGGGCGAGCATCTCTACGCCCTGCCGGTCGCGACCGACGCCGATCTCGACGATGTTCTGGAGGCGGCCGAACGCGGCTTTCGCATCTGGTCGGCCGTCTCCGCCTATGACCGCGCGCGGGTGCTCCATCGGGCGGCCGGCATGATCCGCGACCGCGTCGAAGAGATCGCGCGTGCGCTCACGAGCGAGCAGGGCAAGGCCATCGCCGAGGCCCGCATCGAGGTGAGCAGCGCCGCCGACACGTTCGAATGGTATGCGGAGGAGGGCAAGCGCGCCTATGGGCGCATCGTCGCCGCGCGCGATCCGTCGATGCGCTGGCTGGTCACGCGCGAGCCCGTCGGACCCGTCGCCGCGTTCAGTCCCTGGAATTTCCCCGCGATGCTTTCGGCCCGCAAGATCGCCGGAGCGCTCGCGGCAGGGTGTTCCTGCGTCATCAAGCCGGCCGAGGAAACGCCGACGCCGACGCTGGCCTTCGCCGCCATCCTCGAAGAGGCGGGCCTGCCGGCCGACGTCCTGTCTGTCGTCACCGGCCGCCCCGCCGAGATTTCGTCGAAGCTGATCGCCTCGCCGGTCATCCGCAAGATCAGCTTCACCGGCTCGATCCCGGTCGGCCGCAGCCTTGCCGCGCTTGCCGGCCAGCACCTGAAGAAGATCACGCTCGAACTCGGCGGTCACGCGCCGACCATCGTCTTCGATGATGCCGACCTGGAGCGCGCCGTCGAGACGATCCTTGCATTCAAGCTGCGCAATGCCGGCCAGATGTGCATTTCACCGACGCGCATCTATGTGCAGGACGCGGTCCACGACCGGTTCACCGACGCCTTCGCCCGGGCGGCCGAAGGGGTCCGGGTCGGCAACGGCCTCGACGAGGCCAATCGCATGGGCGCGCTCGTCAGCACGCGCCGGATGGAGGCGGTGGAACGGCTCGTCGCCGATGCGCTCGACAAGGGTGCATCGCTGCGCTCGGGCGGGCGCCGCGAGGGAAATGCCGGCCTGTTTTACCGGCCGACCGTCCTTGCCGACGTGCCAGCGAACGCTTCCGCCATGACCGAGGAGCCGTTCGGTCCGGTCGCCCTCGTCAGTCGGTTCGAGACGATGGACGAAGTCGTCGAAAAGGCAAACAGCCTGCCTTACGGCCTGTCGGCCTACGCCTTCACCACCGGCCTCAAGCGCGCACGGGAGATCGGCAGACGGCTCGAAGCGGGCGTCGTCGGCGTCAACAACACCGCCGTCTCGGTCATCGAGGCCCCGTTCGGCGGCGTCAAGGATTCCGGCTACGGCTCGGAGTCCGGCAGCGAAGGCCTCGACGCATTCCTGGTCACCAAATTCATCAGCGAGGCCGCGTGATGCCGATCGTCCATGTCGAAATCTTCGAGGGCCGCTCGCCGGAGGCCAAGCTCGGCCTTTGCCGTTCGATCACCGACGCCGTCGAGCAGAGCCTCGGCGTGCCGCGCGGCGACGTGCGCGTCATCATCCAGGAACTGAAGCGCGAGAACTTCACGGTCGGCGGCGAGGCGAAGCCGTTGCGCGCCGGGGAGCGATGATGGCGCTTCTCGAACGCCTGCGCGATCGTCTCGGGCCCTCCGGCTTCGTTGCCGACGGCGAAGACCGCGCGCCGTTCGAGCGCGACTGGACGGGCGTCTATCGCGGCGAGGCGGTTGCCGTCGCCATGCCCAGCACGGTGGACGAACTGCGCGCGGTCGTGCGGCTGGCCGCCGAGGCCGGCGTCGCGATCGTGCCGCAGGGCGGCAACACCGGCATGTGCGCCGGCGCGGTGCCGCGCGAGCGGTCGCTTCTCCTTTCGACGAAGCGTCTCGACGCGATCCGCAGCGTCGATCCGCGCGACTGGTCCGTCACAGCGGAAGCAGGTGTCGTCCTTGCCGACCTTCACGCGGCCGCGGCGTCGGTCGACCGCTTCTTCCCGCTGCGACTCGGCTCGGAAGGCAGCGCCACGATCGGCGGGCTCGTGTCGACCAATGCCGGCGGCACGCGTGCCGTTCGCTACGGGGTGATGCGCGACCTGGTGCTCGGGCTCGAGGTCGTGCTGCCGGACGGACGGCTCTGGAACGGGCTTTCGCGCCTGCGCAAGGACGTGACCGGCTACGATCTGCGCCAACTCTTCATCGGCGCGGAAGGCACGCTCGGCATCGTGACCGCCGCGACGCTGCGGCTCTATCCGGCGGAACCTGCAATCGCATCCGCCTTCTGCGGCGTTCCGAGCGTCGCGGCGGCGATGGAATTCCTGGACATCGCGCGCCAAAAATCCAGCGACGCGATCGTCACCTTCGAGATCATGTCGAAGCCGTGCATCGATCTGGCCGCGGCGCATGTGGACGGCGTGCGGCGACCGCTGGCGGGCGAACATCCCTGGCACGTCCTCGTCGAGATCGCGGCCCATGACGGCGCGGCCAGTCTCGAAAGCTGCCTCGTCGCGGCGATGGAACGCGGCGTGGTCGCCGATGCGGTCATCGCCCAGAGCCTTGCCGACGCGGCCGGCTTCTGGCGCATCCGCGAAGGCATCGTCGAGGCGCAGCCGCGGCTCGGCCTGTCGATCAAGCACGACGTGTCGGTGCCGCTCGATGCCGTGGCCGAGTTCTGCGAGCGCGCCGAGGCGGAGATGCGGCGGCAACTGCCTGCCTCCATCCCGCTTTTCCTCGGCCATTGCGGCGACGGAAACATCCACGCCAATCTCGCGCAGGCGCAGACGCCCGCGGCTGTTTTCACCGCTTCCGCAGCCCGGCTGACGGCGGCAGTCCACGACATCGCCGAGGCGCTTGGCGGCTCGATCAGCGCGGAGCACGGCATCGGCTTCAAGAAGCGCGACGAGTTTCTCGCCCGGACCGATCCCGTCGAATTCGACCTGATGAGCCGCATCAAGCGCGCGCTCGATCCTGCCGACAAGATGAACCCCGGCGTGCTGATGCCGCCGATGCAGCAAAGAGAGGCCGCCGAATGAAGACCGCCATCGTCACGATCAAGGGGCCGAAGCCCTTCACCGACGCGGAGATCCGCCAGATCTGGGATTCGACATGCGCGAACTATGTCGGCGTTCCCGGCCTGGTGCGCAAATACTACGTCGTCTCCGAGGACCGCATGACGATCGGCGGCGTCTATCTGTGGGAGACGAAGGCTGAGGGCGAGGCGATCTACACCGATACGTGGCGTCAGTACGTCGTCGACCGCTACGAGGGCGAGCCGCCAAGCGTCGCCTGGTTCGATACCAGCATCGTCGTCGACAACAGGTCCGGCCAGGACGCGATCGAGCGTCACGAGGCCGCATAGGAACCGTCTCCAGCAGGAGACATTTGAGGGAGGAAGGCATGAACAGACGCAAATTCATCGGAGCCCTTGGGCTGGCCGGCGCCGGCGCCGCCGTCTCCACGGCTGGGGCGCAGACGGCGTCTCAGGCGCAGGTCAACTGGCGGCTCGTCTCGAGCTTCCCGAACAGCATCGACACCGTCTTCGACGCACCCGTCGAGATGGCCGATCGCATTCGCGAGGCCAGCGGCGGCAAGTTCGACATCAAGGTCTATGCCGCCGGCGAAATCGTCGGCGGGCTCGAAGTGCTCGACGCCGTGCAGGACGGCACGGTCGAGGCCGGCCACACGATCTCTTCCTACTTCATCGGCAAGGACCCGACCTTCGGCATCTCGACGGGCCTTCCCTTCGGCATGAACGCACGCCAGCAGACGTCGTGGATGATGCAGGGCGGCGGGCTCGATCTCCTGCGCGAGTTCTTCGCCAAGTCGAACATCGTCAACTTCCCGTGTGGCAATACCGGCACGCAGATGGGCGGGTGGCTGCGCAAGGAAATCAATTCCGTCGAGGACCTCGACGGCTTGAAGTTCCGCATCGGCGGGCTTGCGGGCCGCGCGCTGTCCAAGCTCGGCGTGGTGCCGCAGCAGGTGCCCGCCAGCGACATCTACACCTCGCTCGAGCGAGGCACGATCGATGCGGCCGAATGGGTCGGCCCCTATGACGACGAGAAGCTCGGCCTCAACGCGGTCGCGCCCTATTACTACTATCCCGGCTTCTGGGAAGGCGGCGCGCAGGTCGACCTTCTCGTCAACAAGGCGGCCTGGGATGCGCTGTCGCCCGAATACCAGGCGATGCTGACGGCAGCGGCCGCCGAGGCGCATGTCAACCTGACCGCCAAGTACGACGCGCGCAATCCGGCCGCATTGCGCCGGCTGGTCGCGGCGGGCGCGCAGTTGAAACCTTATCCGACCGACGTCATGCAGGCATCGTTCGAGGCGGTGAAGGACGTGATGGCCGAGATCGCGGCCGAGAACGAGGATTTCGCGAAGATCTACGAGCACTACACGGCCTGGCAGCGCGACCAGTATTTCTGGTCGTCGATCGCCGACGCCCGCTACGACGTCTTCATGGTCGGCGCGATGCAGGCCCAGTCGAACCAGTAGCCGAAGTTTGGCCCGCCCGGCTCGACGGTCGGGCGCGCCATCCGGAGCGGAAACGGCATGATGATCTTTGAGGGTGAACGCACGGCGAAGGGCGTGGTCGTCACGGTCGACGGCAGCCCGCTGCCGGACACGGCGACGGACCTTCCAGGCTCTGGCTTCGAGTGGGGCTATGGCGGGCCGGAGCCGCTGCGGCTGGCGCATGCGCTGCTCGCGGCCTGTTTCGGGCCGGCGATTGCGGTCAGTTATCGCGAGAAGCTGCTGGCCGAGGAAGTCGCGCTTCTCGAAAATTGGTGGCAACTCACCGGCGCGGATTTGCAAGCCGCCATCGACGTGCAGTCGAGCATCGGAAAGGGCGTGAAATGAACATACATTCGGTCGATTGGGAGGCTCTGCCCTGGACGCCGGTGCGCCCCGGCGTCGAGCGCAAGGCGTTTTCGGGCAGCGCCGCGACCCTCGCCCTCCACCGCCTTCATCCCGGCCACGAGCCGCGTCCGCACAGCCATCCGAACGAGCAAATCGTCTACATCCTGGCCGGGACCGTCGATTTTCACATCGGCGGCTCCTGCGTGCGGCTCGGCCCCGGCGGACTTGCGGTCGTCCCTGGCGGCGTCACGCACCATGCCGAAGTGGTCGGAGACGAGATCGTCCTCAATCTCGACGTCTTCACGCCGGGTCGCGCGGAATATGCCGAACTCGCAGATGCCGTCTCGGGCGCGTCGTAGGCATCGGCCGTATTCTCGGCGCCTACCGCTTGGTCTTGCGCTTTGGCCGGACCGGGCGGGATCGGGCGAGGCCGCTTGGCAGGCCGCGCAGATAGTGGAGTTCGGGCCGATAGCGCGGTTGGCGCAGCCGGGCCAGGACCGTCCGGACAAGCTGGGCGATCGACCCCAGTCCCATCGTCATTGCGCCTTCAGATAGACGGAATGCTCCGTCGTGTAGAAATTCGCTGCCGACGCCCCGACCGAATAGGCGCCGACGCCGGAATTCTTGATTCCGCCGAACGGCATGTGGTTGTCTGGAATGGTGCCGTGATTGACGTGCAGCATCCCGCTTTCGCTCTCTGCGACGAAGCGCTGGATGACGCCGAAATCCTTGGAGAAGAGCGAGGAGGTCAGCCCGTATTCGACGCCGTTGAGGATGTCGAAGGCTTCGTCGAGCGTCGTGTAGGAGCTGATGCCGATGACGGGACCGAAGATTTCCTCGCGCGCGACGGACATGTCCGGCGTGATGCCGGAGATGATCGTCGGGGCGAAGAAATAGCCTTCCGTTTCCGGATCACCGACCGAAGACGTGCCCCCGGTCAGCACCATGGCGCCCTCGGCAACGCCCGCCTCGACCATCCGGCGAACGCGGGCAAACTGCGCCCCGGTCGTCAGCGGTCCCAGCGTCACGTCGCCTTCGCGCCCGTCGCCCTGCTTCTGCGCCTCGGCGCGGCGCGCCAGTCCGGCCTCGACCTGCGGCCGCAGCGCCTCGGCCACGATCACCCGGCTGATCGCCGTGCAGCGCTGGCCAGCGCACATGAAGGCCGCGCCCGCCACCTGATCGAGGCAGGAATCGAGATCGTCGACATCGTTGATGACGACCGCGTTCTTGCCGCCGAGTTCGAGCGAGAGCTCGGCAAGATTGCCGGCGCCGAGTGCATAGATGCGCTTGCCGGTGGCGACCGAGCCCGTAAAGGTGATGCCTGCGACGCCGGGAGCCGCGACCAGCGCCGCGCCGACATCACCGCCGCCGAGCACGATCTGGAGAAGACCCGCCGGCAGCGTCTCGTTCGCCGCCTCGCCGATCAGGCAGACGGTCGCCGGCGTGAATTCCGACGGCTTTATGATGATCGCGTTGCCGAACAGCAGCGCCGGCGCGATCTTGCGCATCGGCGTCAGGATCGGGAAGTTCCAGGGCGTGATCGCCGCGATGACGCCGCGCGGCCGGCGCGCGACCATGTTCTGGAAGCCGGGCCGCGCATCGGCCATCCGCTCCGCGCCGCCCGAGAGCACATGCGCGGTCATTGCCGCAGCCTCGCCGAGCGACTTGGCGGTCTCGTTGCGCGCCTCGGCGAGCGGCTTGCCCTGCTCGAGCGTGATCGACAGCGCGATCTCCTCGGATCGTGCGGCGATCGCGGTAAAGAACGCGGTGCAGATGCGGATGCGCTCGGCGACCGGCACCTTGCGCCATGCCTTCTGCGCCTGCGCCGCGTTGCGGACGGCCTCTTCAATCGTCTCCGGGCTTGCGGGACGATAGCTGCCGACGCGCTCGCGCGGGCGCGCCGGATTGAACGTTTCGAACGGCTTTGCTGTGCCGTCCTGCCAGGCGCCGCCGACGAGGCAGCCAAAGTCGTAGGGGGGCATCTCAGGCACCGGCTGCCAGGCGCGGCGTCTTAGCCGCGGCTTTGCTTTCGGCCCGCAGGAAGTCGTACAGCGCGGTCCAGTCCTGCCGCCCGCGGCCGGCCTTGCGGGCATCGTCATAGCGCGCCTGCGCGAGCCGTCCGCTGTCGAGCGGCGCGCCGATGGCGGCGGCGAAGTCGACGGCAAGGCCGAGATCCTTGTGCGCAAGGTCGATCATGAAGCCCGGCTCGAGATCTCCCTTCAAAACCTTCGCCGGGTAGGTCGTGCCGAAATGGCCCTGGCCGGCCACCGTTCCCAGCATCACCTTGCGAGCGAGATCGGGATCGAGCCCGCCCTTTTCGGCGAGGATCAACGCCTCCGCCGCCGCTAGATTGATGGTGATCGACATGAAATTGTTGACGATCTTCATCGCCGCGCCCGCGCCGCAGGGTCCGCAATGGATGACCGTGTCGCCCATGAGGTCGAGCACCGGCTGCGCCCGCGCCACGTCCGCCTGGCCGCCGCCGACCATGATCAAGAGCTTGCCCTCGATGGCGTGCTGCTGCTGGCGTCCGACGGGCGCGTCGACCATGGCGAGCCCGCGTGCGCGCAGCCGCTCGGCGATCGACGCGGTCATGGTCGGCGCGATCGTGCTCATGTCGATATAGAGCCCGTCGGGCGACAGCACCTCGGCGATGCCGTTCGCGCCGAAGACGAGGTCGTCGACATGCTGCGAGTTCGGCAGCATGGAGATCACGATGTCCTTGTCGCGCGCCGCATCGCGGGCGCTCGGTGCTGCGGCGATGCCGGCGTCCGACAGCGCGCGCAGCGTGTCGCTGTTGAGATCGAAGGCGGACACCTCGTGCCCGCCGCGGGCGATGTTGCGCGCCATCGGCGCACCCATCGTGCCCGTTCCGATAAAGCCGATCCGCATGAGTGATTCCTCCAGTACCAAGGTCTTTGACATTGCCGATGTTAGCGCTACCATAATCCTGATGTTAGCGCTGTCAATATCGTGCGGAGAGCGACCTGATGCAGATTGAACGGATCGAATGCCTTGTCTTCCGGGCGCCGGCCGCAAGCCCGGTGCGCACCTCCTTCGGCACAATGCACGACCGCCCGGCGGTCCTCGTGCGCGTCGTCGACACGGATGGGGCGGAGGGTTGGGGCGAAATCTGGTGCAATTTCCCCTCGGTCGGCGCCGAGCACCGGGCGCGGCTCCTGCGCGACGTCGTCGGCCCGGTCGCGATGGCCGAGGCGTTCGCCGATCCGGCCGAGCTCTACAAGCGGCTGACGCGGCATTTCGCCGTCCTCGCCATCCAGACGGGCGAGTACGGCCCGCTGGCGCAGGTCATCGCCGGGCTCGACATTGCCGTTTGGGATCTTGCCGCGCGCAAGGCCGGCGTGCCGCTTCACGTCCATCTCGGTGCGGCCCGGAAGTTCGGCTCGGTCGCCGCCTATGCGAGCGGGCTCAATCCCGACCAGCCGGAAAGGCTGGCGGCGACGAAGCGCGCTCAAGGCTACTTGGCGTTCAAGCTCAAGGTCGGCTTCGGCGAGGAGCGTGATCTGTCGAACCTGTCGCAGCTTCGCCTCGAACTCGGCGACGACGTTCGCCTGATGGTCGATGCCAACCAAGGCTGGGACAGCGGAAACGCAATCCGCATGGCCGGGCTGATGGAGCCGCACCGCCTCGACTGGCTGGAGGAACCGATCCGGGCGGACTGCAACGTCGCCGAGTGGCAGGCGCTGGCGGCTGCAAGCCCGGTCCCGCTCGCCGCCGGCGAAAACATGCGCGAAGGAGCCTTCGGCGAGGCCATGGAAGCCGGCTTCCTCGGCGTGTTGCAGCCCGATCTCGGCAAATGGGGTGGGTTCAGCCGCTGCGTCGAGATCGGGCGCGAGGCGCTTTCGCGGGGCATCCGCTTCTGCCCGCACTGGCTGGGGGGAGGGGTGGGACTGCTCGCCTCGGCTCATCTCCTGGCAGCGGTCGGCGGTGACGGCATGGTGGAAGTTGATTCGAACCCCAACCCGTTGCGCGACGAGATGCTCGATGCGCCGTGGAAGGTCGACGGCGGCCGTCTCGCGCTTCCGGGCGGCCCCGGCCTTGGCGCGCTGCCGGACCTCGCCGCCATCGCCCGCCATCAGGTGCCCTTCTGACCTGTCCCGGCGGGCGCCGCGACGCCCGCCGAGACAGGAGGGTCAACCTGCCATGGCTTCCTTGTAGATATCGGCGACGAAATAGTCCGACGCCGGCACCGCGTTCTCGATCCCGCCGGCCTCGACATAGAAGTCGGTCACCTGCTGCAGCCAGTTGACCACGGTGCCGTCGTCATACTTGGCGACCCAGTCGGCCGCCGAGAACATCTCCTGCGCCTTGTACTGTTCGGTCAGATCCGCCATCGGGACGTTCTGGTAGTATTTCTCCTGCAGGATCTTCAACGCCTCGTCGGAAGAGTTGAGGAGATAGTCGTTCGCCGGCGCCCATGCCTTGACGATCTTGACCAGCGTCTCGCGGTTGGAGGACAGGAATTCTTCCGATGCCGCCCAGCCGCCCATGATCGCCGCCTCGGGATAGAAGGCCGACGCGTCGATCAGCATCTTCGCATCCGGCAGGTTGTCGCGCACCGACACGTTGAACGGCACCCAAAGCGCGACCGCGGACACGGCGCCCGAGATGAAGGACGTCACCGCATCCGACATGCGCTGGTTGATGATTTCGACATCTTCGCCCGGCACGATGCCGTTTTCGCGCAGCGCCTTGTCGAGGAAGACGTGCGCCGTGGTGCCGGTCGTCGTCGAGATCTGCTTGCCCTTCAAATCCTCGAAGGTGGACACGCCCGAGGCCGGGTTGACCCAGAGCTGCGCCGTCGCGCGTTCGACGTCGTTCATCAGGAACGCCTTTCCCTGTCCGCGCGCCGGGAAGTTCGAGATCACCGCGCCCGTCGCCAGGACGTCGATCGAACCGCCGATCATCGCCTGGAAGAGTTCGAGCCCGGTGGTGAACTGGGTGAATTCAGGCGCGAGCTCCTGCTTTGCCCATTCGCCCATATGGTCGGCGAGCCAGATCTGGCCGTCGACGGCGAGCGTGTGCAGATAGCCGACACGCACGGGCGACTGCGCGCGTACGATCGACGGGATCGACAGGCCCGTTGCCGCGACCGCCGCGCCGGCGCCCACGAGAAGGCCGCGACGGCTGATGCGATAATCCTTGATAAGCATTCCGTTCCTCCACCTCTTCTTGTTTTCAGTCGGACAGGCGCAGCCGCGCCTGCTGTTCCTGGGCTGCATATTCCTGCATGACCAGTTCCTTGATCTCCGCGCGCAGTTCGGCGAACTGCGGCAGGTCGTGCACATTGTCCTGGCGGGGATAGCCGAAGGGCACGTCGATGATCTTGCGGATGCGCGCCGGGCGGGCCGAGATGACCACGATGCGCGAGGCCAGATAGAGCGCCTCGTCGACCGAATGGGTGATCATGACGACCGTCTTGTTCTCGCTCGCCAGCACTTCGAGCAGAAGATCCTGCATCGCGGTGCGGGTCTGGGCGTCGAGCGCGCCGAAGGGCTCGTCCATCAGCAGGAAAGCCGGGTTGACTGCATAGGCGCGTGCCAGCGCCACTCGCTGGCGCATGCCGCCCGACAGCGTTTTCGGATAGGCGTTGCGGAAGTCGGTCAGGCGCATCAGGCGCATGTAGCGTTCGCAGATCTCGTCGCGCTCTTCCGCCGGCACGCGGTTGGCCGCAAGGCGCAGGCCGAAGGCGATGTTCTCCTTCACGGTCAGCCAGGGAAAGACGCCGTATTCCTGGAACATGACGCCGCGATCGCGGCCGGGCCCGGTGATCGCCGTCCCGTCGAGAAGCACGTGGCCGTCCGTCGGACGGATGAAGCCCGCCATCATGTTCAAGAGTGTGGTCTTGCCGCAGCCGGACGGTCCGACGAGCGCGACGAATTCACCCTCTCGAATGGTCAGCGACACGTCGTCGACGACCGTCAGCGGACCGCGGTCCGTGGTGAAGCGCATGTCGACGTTTTCGAGCTTGATGCGGTCGGCGCCGGGCGTCATGCGTCGATCCTTTCCTGCCAGGCGAGAAGGCGGCGGCTGACCTGGCGCAGCAGCGTGTCCATGATCAACGCGACCGTGCCGATGGTGATGATGCCGACATAGATCGTGTCGAGCTGGAAGAAGGCGGTCGCGTCCTGGATGACGGCGCCGAGGCCTTCCTGCGCCGCGATCAGCTCCGACGCGACCAGCGTCGCCCAGGCGACCCCGAGCGCGACGCGCAGCGCCGTGACGACGTGGGGCAGCGAGAGCGGAATGATGATGCGGCGGAAGATCTCGCCATCCGTCGCGCCGAGCGTGCGCGAAACGCGGATGAAGATCGGGTTGATCTGCGAGATGCCCTCATACATCACGATCACGCCGGAAAAGAACGCGGCGTAGAAGAGGATGATCACCTTGGCGGATTCGCCGATGCCGAAATAGACGATCACCAGCGGGATCAGCGCGATCGGCGGCAGCGCCCGGAAGAAGTTGATCAGCGGATTGACGAAGGTGCGCACCGGCGCATACCAGCCGATCAGGAACCCGACGGGCACCGCGCAGGCCACGCCGAGAACGACGCCCAGCACCACGCGCTGGGTCGACATCCAGATGTCGGTCAGGAAGGACTGCGTCGTCACCAGCGTCCAGAATTTGGCCAGCACGACATGCGGCGCCGGCACCAGCGTCGGCTTCACCAGCCCGGAATGGTGGATGGCATACCAAAGACCGATCAGGATGAGCCATGGCAGGACGGGAAAGAGCAGGCTTCGCGCCTGAAACCTGCGTGGTCCCGATCGCGTGGCGACGGGCGCGGTTTTCACCGCCGTCGGCGCAACATTCGTCATCTGGCCTCCCATGACGCCGGCCGCATCCGGCACGGCACGCACATTGCCTTTTCGGGCGCGGTCCCGTCCTCCGGCCGGCCCCTTTTGCCGTTGTCGCAATCCTTGCGTGGACACCTCGCCGTTGGCCCGGCATGCCCGACGCCGCATTGCTTGAACGACCATTCGCAAAAATGTTAGCGCTAACAATAAGGCGGGTCAATGCGTCACTCGACCGTTTGGGCGACTTATGTTAGCGCTGTCTTCAGGCGGTCGGAGGCTGGTGGCATTGAACGAGGACGCAACGAGACGACGCAGCGCGCGGCAAAAGCACGCCGCCGTGCGCATAGAGGACGTGGCGCGTCTTGCCGGCGTGTCGGCGATCACGATCTCGCGCACCATCAACAAGCCTGACACGGTCAGCGAAGCGACGCGCAAAATCGTCTGGGAGGCGATCGAAGAGACCGGCTACATTCCCAACCAGCTTGCCGGCGGCCTGGCCTCGCGGCGCACGCGCACGGTCGGCGTCATCATCCCGACGGTCGTCAACTCGATCTTTGCCGACAAGGTGCAGGGCATGACCGACGTGCTGCATGCCGCCGGATACCAGCTTCTCCTCGCCAATAGCGGCTACTCGCCGGAAGCCGAAACCGAACTCGTCGCTGCCTTCCTGTCGCAGCGCCCGAGCGGGCTGGTCCTGACCGGCGTCACCCATTCGGACCGCACGCGGCGGCTCCTGCAAAATTCCGACATCCCCATCGTCGAGACATGGTCGATGGATGACGGGCCGCTCGACATGCTGGTCGGCTTTTCCAATCGCGACGCCTCGCATGCGATGGTCGCCTATCTCGCCGGCTGCGGCTATCGGCGCATCGCCTTCGTCTCGGCGCCCGTCCTCAACAACGACCGCGCCGCCGAGCGCCTGCGCGGCTATCTGGAAGCGGTCGACGAATTCGGGCTCGCGCGCGACCCAAGCCTCATTCGCGAGGCGTTCTTCACCCTCGACAACGGCTCGAAGGCTTTTGCCGATCTCGTCGCAGCCGACCCTTCCATCGATGCCGCCTTCTTCGCCAACGACGTGCTCGCCGCCGGCGCGCTCTTCGAAGCCGAGCGCCGCGGCATTCGCGTGCCGGACGACATCGCGATCGCCGGCTTCGACGACATCGACCTCGCAGGCGCGGTCACGCCCGCACTGACGACCGTGCGCATTCCGCGTTACGAAATCGGCGCCGAAGCCGCGCGCCTCCTCCTGGAGCGCATCGCCGGCCGCGCGCCGGACAGGCCCGTCGTCGATCTCGGCTTCGAAATCGTCGCCCGAGGCTCCACGCGGACGCGGTAGCCACTGTAGATCGCCCGATCGGCGGCTGCTGCAGGACCATCGTCTTGCAGTAGCCGTCCTTCATCGATACCCTCAGCCGAGCACTTCGCCGACTGCCTTCGCCATCGTGTCCACGATCTGATCGGCTTCGGACGTCGTCAGGCAGAGCGGCGGGGCGAAGCCGATGATGTCGCCCTGGGGCATCGCCCGGGCGATGACGCCGCGCCTCAAGAGCGCCGCGGCGATGGCGGGGCCGATCTTCCTGGCGGGATCGAACGGCGTCCGCGCGTCGCGGTCGGCCGTCAGTTCCACCGCGCACAGCATGCCTTCTCCGCGGACTTCGCCGACATTGGCATGGCCGCCGAGCGCATCCTTCATCGCCTTGTTGAGATAGGCTCCCGTCTCCTTCGCATTCGCCACCAGCCCAAGCGCGTCGATCAGCTTGAGGTTGGCGATGCCTGCCGCCGCTCCGATCGGGTGGGCGGAATAGGTCCATCCATGGCCGATCGGCCCGTTCTCGTCGGTGCCCTGCTCGAGCACCTTCCAGACCTTGTCGCCGACGATCGAACCGGACAGCGGCGCGTAGGCCGACGTCAGTCCCTTGGCGATGGTGATGAAGTCGGGGGCGATTCCGTAATGGTCGGAACCGAACATCGAGCCGAGCCGCCCGAAGCCGGTCACGACCTCGTCGACGATGAGCAGGATGTCGTGCTTCTTCAAGACCTTCTGGATCGCCGCCCAGTATCCGGCCGGCGGCGGCACGATGCCGCCGGTTCCCAGAACCGGCTCGCCGATGAAGGCGGCGATCGTGTCGGCGCCCTCCTTCGCGATCAGGCTCTCCAGCGCGTCGACGCAATGGGCGACGAAATCCGCCTCGCTCATCGCGCTATCGGGCCGCTGGTAATAGTAGGGGGCTTCCGTATGCACCACGCGCTCGACCGGCAGGTCGAACTTGTCGTGGAAGAGCTTGAGGCCCGTCAGCGACCCGGTGACGAGGCCGGAGCCGTGATAGCCGCGCCAGCGCGAGATGATCTTCTTCTTCTCCGGCCGGCCGAGGATGTTGTTGTAGTACCAGACGAGCTTGACGTTGGTCTCGTTGGCGTCCGAGCCGCCGAGCCCGAAATAGACCTTGGACATGCCTTCCGGCGCGCGCTCCAGCACCATCCTGGCAAGGGTGATGGACGCTTCCGTGCCGTGGCCGGCATAGGCGTGGTAATAGGCGAGTTCCTTGGCCTGCGCCGCGATCGCCTCGGCGATTTCCGGGCGCCCGTAGCCGACATTGACGCAATAAAGACCCGCGAACGCGTCGAGCAGGCGGTTGCCGTCGCGATCCTCGATGAAGACGCCCTGGCCGCCGGTGACGATGCGGGCGGCCGACTCGCCGCGCGCGTGCTGGGCGAGATGCGTCGAGGGATGGAAGAGGTTTTCACGATCCCACTGCGCGAGGACGTCATTGGTCAGCATCTGGTGTCTCCATTGAACTCTTGAGGTCGGTCACGCCGTCTCGCGGCAGATGTATCTGAGGTCTGTATAGGCTTCGAGCCCGTGCCGCGACCCTTCGCGGCCGAGCCCCGCCTGCTTCACCCCGCCGAAGGGCACCGGCGCGCCGGTGATCTTGGTGCGGTTGACGGCGACCATTCCGAACTCGAGCCGGTCGCAAAGACGCGCAATGCGCGCTTCGTCGCGCGTGTGCAGGTAGGCGACCAGGCCCGTCTCCGTCCGGTTCGCTCTTTCAAGCGCCTCCGCTTCGCTTTCGAAGGGCGCAAAGGCGGCGATTGGTCCGAACGTCTCTTCGCGAAAGATGAGGGCGTCATCCGGAACGTCTGCCAGGACGGTCGGCTCGAAGAAGAGCGGACCGGCCCGGTGGACCCCGCCGCCGGTCAGCAGCCGCGCGCCTCGCGCTAGCGCATCGGCCACGTGCTCCTGCTGCTTGGCGATCGCCCGCTCGTTCATCAGGGGGCCGATGTCGGCGTCGTCCATGCCCGGCCCGACGCGCAGCGCCTTCACCTTCTGCGTGAACTGGGCGATCACGCGCTCGTAGATCGGCCGCTCGATCTCGAACCGGTTCGCGGCGAGGCAGTCCTGGCCCGACGTCGCGAACTTCGCCGAGATCGCGCATTCGACGGCGCGGTCGACGTCGCAGTCGGCGAAGGCGAGGAATGGCGCGTGGCCGCCCAGTTCCATCACGAGCCGCTTGATGGTCGGGGCGGACTGGGCATAGAGCAGCCGGCCGATCTCCGTCGATCCGGTGAAGGAAACGACGCGCACGGCCGGCGAGGCCGTCATCGCGCCGACGATCTCCGGCGCGTCGCCCGTCAGGACGTTGAAGACGCCGGCCGGGAAACCCGCGCGCTCGGCGAGTTCCGCGAGCGCCAGCGCCGAAAACGGCGTCTGCGACGACGGATGCGCGACGACGGTGCAGCCCGCGGCAAGCGCCGCCGCGGCCTTTCGGGTCAGCATCGCCGCCGGAAAGTTCCAGGGCGTGACGAGCGCCGCGACGCCGACCGGCCGGCGCGCCACACGCATGTCCGCATGCGGCAGGTGCGAGGTGACGCTCTCGACATTCAGCCGCTTGGCTTCCTCGGCGTAGAATTCGACGAAGGACGCGGCGTAGTCGATTTCCCCGCGCGCTTCCGAAAGCGGCTTGCCCTGCTCCTGCACCATCAGGAGCGCCAGATCCTCGCGGGCGGCCCGGATGAGCTCGTACCAGCGCCGCAGGATCTCGCTGCGCCTCGACGGCAACGCCGAAGCCCATGCCGCAAACGCCCGGTGGGCCGCGGCAATTGCCTGTTCAGCGTCGAGTTTGGTCAGCGCCGGGACGCTGCCGACGCGCGAGCCGTCGGCCGGATCGACCACGTCGATGGCGCGGCCGCTACGGCCCGCCGTCCACGCCCCGTCGACATAGGCGAACTCACGGAAAAGGCGCGGATCGGCGAGGTGCGACAGGGAGGCTTTCTGAAACATTGCAGCAGCGGCTGGCATGGGCGACACCATCATGAGAGAGGGCTCGACTATCACCGCGATGGCGCCCGCAATTCTTCGGTTGTGGGCTGCTGTTGCAGACGATCCTTCGCAAATGCCGCCGATCGACCGACTAAGCTTCGCCGCCCAGGAGGAGGTCGAGCGGAAGCCGGGCCGACTGCTTGACGGGCTTGGTCACGACATAGGTGAAGTAGCGCGCGAGCCCGCAGCGCGCTTCGAGCAGATGGTCGACAAGGCGCTGGTAGGCGTCGATGTCGCGCGTGACGATCTGCAGGAAATAGTCGAACCCGCCGCCGACGGCCCAGCACGAGACAACTTCGTCCAGCGGCGCGATCGTTCGTTCGAACACCGCGAAGTCTTCGGCCCGGTGCTGTTCAAGCTCGACAGCCATGAACACCACGATATGCGCCGCGATCTTGCGCAGCGAGACCTCGGCGCGGTAGCCGACGATGATCCCTGCATCCTCGAGCCGCTTCAGCCGTTCCCAGCACGGCGCCGCCGACAAATTGATGCGGCTGGCGAGTTCCGCCTTGGAGATGCGGCCTTCCTCCCGCAGGATGGCGAGTATCCTGAGGTCGCGATCGTCGAGCTTCAGCATGGCTCCGATACCTGTCTGTTGATCGCCCGTTGCAGGGCAGCGCGCGAGGCGGCGTCGTCAGGTCAGGATCGAAGATCCCGATCCGCTCCTGCGCCCGGCTTCGACGGCATAGTTCGCGATGGCGGTGTCCTGGGCGCCGGTCCCGGTGAGGTCGCAGATCGTGATCTGGTCGTCCGACACACGGCCGGGGCGTTCGCCGGCAACGATCTCGCCAAGCTCCGGCGGCGCGCCGCCATGCCACGTCCCGGCGGCAATCGCGCTACGCAACTCGCCCAGCAATTCGCATTGGGAAACACGGTCGCAGACATAGAGGTCGGCCTTGGCGAGCGCAGCCGGGTCGATCTCGTTCTTGCCGGCCTGGTCGGACCCCATCGCCGTCACGTGCAGCCCGGGATGCAGCCATTCGGCGCGCAGCACGGGATGCTCGGCCGGCGTGGTCGTCACGACGAGCTGGCTGGCGGCGACGAGTTCGGCCGGATCGGCCACGGCCTCTGCCTGCACGCCGAGCCTCGCGCCAAGGTCGGCCGCGCAGCCTCGCGCCTTCTCCTCGTCGCGTCCCCAGACCAGAAGCCCGCTGAAGGGCCGCACCAGATGCGCGGCTTCCATCTGCAGCCGGGCCTGCACGCCGGTGCCGATGACACCTGCCGTCTCGACGTTTCCCGGCGCCAGATGGCGCGCCGCCACGGCGCCGGCGGCGGCAGTCCGGATGTCGGTCAGGTAGCCATTGTCGAGAAGCAGGGCCTCGACGAGCCCGGTCTTTGCCGAGAACAGGATCATCAGCCCGTTGAGGCTCGGCAGGCCGAGCTTCGGATTGTCGAAGAAGCCAGGGCTGACCTTGATCGCGAAACCGTCGAAGCCGGGAATGTAGGCCGTCTTCACGTCGACTTCGCCATTCGCCTCGGCGATGGCCATCGATAGGATCGGGGGCATCACCACATTGCCCGAGGCGAGCGCGGCGAACGCTCGCTCGACGATGTCGATCGCCGGAAGGTCGAGCCGCACCAGCTTCCTGAGGTCGGCTTCCGTGAAAATGGTTACTTCACGCGGCATAGGCGTGCCCCTTCAATTCGATGTCGCCGAGCCTCACGCCGCGTCCCGAGACGATGTCCGTGAAAATTCCCATGTCGACATTGCGGCCCGTGACGATGGTTGCGAGGGGGCCGCGTTTCAGCGACACCTTGCCCGCCATCACCGCCGCCAGGCCGACCACGCTCGCGCCTTCGGCGACGAGCCCGTCCTCGAAATAGAGCGCCTGCATCGCGCCGTATATTTCCTCCTCGGTGACCAGCACGTAGTCGTCGAGAAGATCGCGGCAGATCGACAGGGTCAGCCTGTTGTCGCGTCCGATACCACCGCCAAGCGAGTCGGCGAGGCTGGCAACCTCCTCGACCTCGACCGGAGCGCCCGCGCGCACCGATTGTGCCATCGCCGCGCCGCGATCCATCGTGATGCCGATCACGCGGACCGCCGGCTTAATCGCCTTTGCCGCGAGCGCGACGCCCGCCGCAAGACCGCCGCCGGACAGCGGAACGAGGATCGTCTCAAGGTCTTGCCGATCTTCCAGAAGTTCCAGCCCGATCGTGCCCTGGCCGGCGATCACCAGCGGGTCGTCGAAGGGCGGAATCTCGACCAGCCCCTCGTCGCGCACCAGCCGCAGGCTTTCCTCCTGCGCATCGTCCTGGCTTCGCCCGACGATTCGGACCTCGGCGCCGAGCGCCCGGATGCCGTCGACCTTCGCCTGCGGCACCAGCGCGGACATGCAGACGACCGCGCGCAGGCCTCGCGCCCTGGCTGCATAGGCGACGCCCCGACCGTGATTGCCGGTCGAGCAGCAGGTGACGCCGGCTGCGCCGGCCGCAATGTTCGCGAGCGCATTGAGCGCGCCGCGCAGCTTGAACGCGCCGATCGGCTGCGTGGTCTCCAGCTTCAACAGGAATTCGTTGCCTGCCACTTTGTTCATGTGCGGGGAGGGCACGAGCGGCGTGCGCACCGCCAGCCCGGCGATCCGCTGGCGCGCGGCGAGGATGTCGGCGAGCGTCATCCTCAAACGGCCTCCTTGACCGCGCTCAAGAACTGCTGCGTCCGCTTCTTCCGCGGATTTCCGAACAGCTCCTCCGGCGTGCCCTGTTCCTCGATGTGACCGCCGAAGAAGAAGCAGACGCGGTCGGAAATGTCCTTCGCGAATCCCATCTGGTGCGTGACCATCAGCATGGTCAAATTGTGCTCGCCGACCAGTTGGCGAATGACGTTGGTCACTTCCCCGATCACCTCGGGATCGAGCGCCGACGTCACTTCGTCGAAGAGCATCACCTTCGGCCGCATGGCCAATGCGCGCGCGATGGCCACGCGCTGCTGCTGCCCGCCCGACAGCCGCGAAGGGTGCTGGTTGCGTTTGTCCGCCATGCCGACCAGCGCCAGAAGCTCTTCGGACCGCTCCTGCGCCTGTTTCTTCGACAGGCCGAGAACGTGGACCGGCCCCTCCATGCAGTTTTCCAGCGCGGTCATGTGCGGGAAGAGGTTGAAGTGCTGGAAGCACATGCCGATCTTGGAGCGGATCTTGCGCAGGTGCCGGTTGTCGGCCGGCACCAGCCTGCCGCCGCGCTCCATGTGGGTCAGCGGCTCGCCATCGACGTAGATGACGCCGCTGTTGATCGTCTCCAGCGTCATCAGCATGCGCAGGACGGTCGTCTTGCCCGAACCGGACGGCCCGATGATCGTGACCATCTCGCCTTCGGCGACGTCGAGGTCGAGCGAATCCAGCACGACGAGATTGCCGTAGGACTTGGTGACCTTCTTGAAGCTGACCATCGGAACTTTGTCGCCTTCGAGCCGCAGCGGCAGGCCTGAGATGTCTGCTTTGTCCATCAGCTCAATCCGAGTTTGCGCCGCGTCCATGCCTCGAAGACCCGAATGAGGGCTGCGGTCGGCAGCGAGATGAGAAGGAAGATGAGGCCGACGAGCGTGAAGGGCTCGAGAAAGCGGTAGGTTTCCGAACCGATCGCGTTCGCCGTGTGCATGAGTTCGGCGACGCCGATAACCGACAGCATCGGCGTGTCCTTGAAGATGCCGACGAGATAGTTCCCCATGCCCGCCAGCGACGGCGGCAGGGCCTGCGGGAGGATGACGCGAAAATAGGTCCGCGCCGTCGAAAGGTTGAGCGACTTGGCCGCTTCCCATTGTCCCTTCGGAACGCTCTCCAACCCACCGCGATAGACCTCGGAGAGATAGGTGGCGTAGTGGAGGCCGATGGCGATCATTCCGGCGGTCCAGGGCGAAAGCCGGATGCCGAATTGCGGCCCGACATAGAAGACGAAGAAGATCTGCAGGACGAGCGGCGTCGAGCGGATGAACTCGACCGTCTCGCGCACCGCGATCGTGAGCGGCCGGAACGGCGTGCGCTGCGCAAGCGCCAGCACCAGCCCGAGGACCACGGCGATGGCGTAGCCGAGCCCCGCGGCGATCAGCGTGTTGCCGGTCGCAGCGAGCAGGCGGGGAAGGATTTCCCAGGTAAAGTCCCAGCGCCAGTCGAGCATGGCCTCAGGCCCTCCCCATCTTGCGCATCATGAACTGTTCGAGCCAGCGCATGAACGGCGTGATCATGAACCGCGCCAGGACGTAGTAGATGACCAGCGCGGTCCCGAACGCCTCGGCCGACATGAAGGTGGTGCCGTTGATCTGCTTGACCTGGAACATCAGGTCCGTGACCGAGATCAGCGCGACGAGCGCGGTGCCCTTCAAGAGCTCGATCAGGAGATTGCCCCAGGACGGCAGCATGAGGAGCACGGCCTGCGGCAGGATCACCCGGCGCATGCGCTTGGCCGGCGACATGTTGAGCGCCAGCGCCGCCTCCCACTGGCCTCGCGGCACCGACTGGACCGCGCCGCGCACGAGTTCTGCGCCATAGGCGCCGAGATTCATGCCGACGGCCACGAAGCCGGCCGTGAATTTCTCGAGCGTGATCCCGAAAAGCGGAAGCACGAAGAAGATCCAGTAGAGCTGGACGAGGAGCGACGTGCCGCGGAATATCTCGATATAGACCGTCGCAACGCCGCGCACCGCGACATTGCGCGCCATGCGCATGAGGCCGGCGGCCAGCGCGATCGCCATGGCGAGCAGCGCCGCCAGGACGGTCAGCGCCACCGTGATCAGCGTACCGCTGGCGATGCGGTCGCCATACTGGCTGAGAAATTCGAGATAGGACATGTCGCTCAGCCCTTGCCGAAGGCCAGAGGGGCGCCGGATGGACCGGCGCCCTCGAGGAATGGCAGGTGGGCCAGGCGGCCGGCCTGCCTTCGATCATGTCAGCGGTTGGCGCAGACCCATTCGGTGGTCTGGTCGCCCGGAAGCGAGCCTTCGCCGTAGCCGTATTCCGCCACCGCGGCCAACATCTCCTCGGAGCCGACATATTCGGCGAGCGCGGTGTTGAACTTGTCAAGGAATTCCTGGTCGGCCTCGCGGAAGCCGATGCCGGCCCAGTTGAACGAGTCTTCCGGCATCGCGCTCGGGTCCGAGGCCTCGACGGCGCCGCCGGAGCTGTCGGCGAGCTGCTTCATGGTGAAGTAGGTGCCGGCGCCAGCGTCAGCGCGGCCGGCACGCACCGCGGCGAGGATTTCGGTCGGCCCCGGAACCTGCATGATGTTGGCGTCCTCGACGCCCGCGGCCTTGGCGGCCTCGATGTTGGAATAGCCCGAGCCGGTGACCATGATGGCCTCGTTCGCGACGAGGCTTGCATAGTCGCTGACGTTCTTCGGGTTGCCCGGCGCGACGATGAAGCCGTCGCCGACGGTCGCGATCGGCTCGGAGAAGGCGATGTTCTCGCAGCGGCTGGCCAGAATGTTCATGCCGCCGGTGACGATGTCGAAACGGTCGGCGTTCAGGCCCGGAATGAGGCCGCCCCATTCCGTCTGGACCGGCTCGATGTTCTCGTAGCCCATGCTCTTGAGGATATCGATCGTCATGACGTTGACAAAGCCCTTCGGGGAGCCGTCGTCGCCGGGATAGGCGAACGGGATCTCGTTCGCAAAGCCGATGCGGATCGGCTCGCCGCTCTCGGCGCGTTCCATGAGCGATTGGGCGCTCGCGGTGCCGGCGAGGCCGGCCGCGAGAACGGACATGCCAAGGGCGGCGAGGCCCTTGCTGATTGCGCTTTTCATCAGGCTGCTCCTATGTTCCACCAGTTATATGTTCTTATGTTGTGCACAACATCATGTCAGGCGAGATTGTGTCAACGGAATTTTCTGGCTTAGGGCTGAAATTCCGCTACCAAATAGCCCGATGACGATTTAGTTGTACACATGATCGTGTCGGTGTGCGCCGCTGGCGCTTGGAGGTTCTATGCCTGCTGTGGAATTGCCCTTTTCGCGAAACGAATATGCGCGGCGGCTCGCCAAGGTCCGCAGCGCGATGGAGGCGAGGGGGGTCGACGTGCTGTTCGTCGAAGACCCCTCCAACATGGCCTGGATCACCGGCTATGACGGCTGGTCGTTCTACGTCCACCAGGGCGTCGTCGTCTTCCATGACCGCGACCCGATCTGGTGGGGCCGAGCGCAGGACGGCAACGGCGCGCTGCGCACCGTCTGGATGGGCTCCGATTGCATCCAGCCCTATGGCGAGCAGTACATCCAGTCGTCGGTCCGCCATCCGATGCAGGACCTAGCGGCGATCCTGACGCGCGAGGGCTTCGCGGCCAAGAAGATCGGGCTCGAACTGGAGAACTACTATTTCTCCGCCAAGGCCTACATCACGCTCACGAAGGAACTGCCCAACGCGCAACTCGTAGACGCGACCGGGCTGGTCAACTGGCAGCGCACGGTCAAGTCCGACGAGGAGATCGTCTTCGTGCGGCGCGCCGCGCGCATCTCCGAGGCCGTCATCGACGGCATCGTCGAGCGCATCGAGCCCGGCATGGCCAAGAACGAACTCGTCGCCGAAATCTACCGCGACGCCATCCGCGGCGCCGACGGCCATTGGGGCGACTACGCCGCGATCGTGCCGATGCTGCCGAGCGGAACGGACGCCGCCGCGCCGCATTTGACCTGGGACGGGCGTCCGCTCGTCACCGGCCAGGCGACCTTCTTCGAGATTTCGGGCTGCTACCGCCGCTACCACGCGCCGTTCTGCCGGACGGTCTTCCTCGGCAAGCCGCCGCAGCATCTCGTCGATGCCAGCAAGGCGCTGGTCGAGGGGCTGAATGCCGGCCTCGAAGCCGCCCGGCCCGGCAACCGCGCCTGCGATGTCGCCAACGCCCTGCACGATGCGCTCCTGAAGGCCGGCATCAAGCGCGACGCGCGCTGCGGCTACCCGATCGGCATTTCCTATCCGCCGGACTGGGGCGAGCGCACGATCTCGTTCCGCAAGGAGGACGAGACCGTTCTGGAGGCCGGAATGACCTTCCACTTCATGCCCGGCATCTGGATGGACGATTGGGGGCTGGAGATCACCGAGAGCATCCTGATCCGCGACGGCGGCGGGGCGGAATGCCTGTGCGACCGGCCGCGCGAGCTCTACGTCAAGGATTGACGCTGTGGACGACCTTGCCCGCACCAAGGCGATCCTCGCCGACCTCATCGCCTTCCCGACCGTCTCGGCGGACAGCAACCTGCAGCTCATCACCTATGCGGGGGACCTCCTGTCGAGCGCCGGGGCGCAGCTTTCGGTGTCGCTCGACGCGAGCGGCACCAAGGCCAACCTCTTCGCCACGATCGGGCCAGAGCGTGACGGCGGCGTGGTCCTGTCGGGCCACACCGACGTCGTCCCGGTCGAGGGACAGGACTGGACGAGCGATCCGTTCGCCATGAGCGAGCGCGACGGCCGGCTCTTCGGGCGCGGCACCTGCGACATGAAGGGCTTCATCGCCGCGTGCCTTGCCGTCGCGCCGCGCTTTGCCGCGCTCGACCTTGCCCGGCCGCTTCATTTCGCCTTCACCTATGACGAGGAGGTCGGCTGCCTCGGAGCCCGCGCGCTCGTCGACGAACTCGCCAAGGCGGGCCTGCGGCCGGCCGCAGCCATCATCGGCGAGCCGACCATGATGGGCGTGATCGAGGGCCACAAGGGCTGCTACGAATACACGACGGAGTTCACCGGGCTGGAGGGCCACGGCTCGCAGCCTGACAAGGGCGTCAACGCCGTCGAATATGCCGTCCGCTACATCTCGCGGCTGATGGCGCTCGGCGAGGAGCTCAAGGGCCGCGCACCCGCCGGCAGCCGCTTCACCCCCCCTTGGACGACCGTGCAGGTCGGCCGCATCGCCGGCGGCAATGCGCGCAACACCATCGCCGGCCAATGTTCGGTCGAATGGGAAATGCGCCCCGTCCACACCGACGACAGCGACCACGTCAAGCGCCAGCTCGGCGCCTATGTCGACGAGGAGCTGCTGCCCGCCATGCGGCACGTCTGCAAGGACGCTTCGATCGTCACCCACGTGATCGGCGAGGTGCGCGGCCTTCTGCCGGTCTCGCAGTCCGAGGCGCGCGACATCGTCTTCGAACTGACGGGCAACCACGAGGCAGAGCTCGTTTCGTTCGGCACCGAGGCCGGATTGTTCCAGGAGATCGGCATCTCCTCGGTGATCTGCGGCCCCGGCTCGATCGCACAGGCGCACAAGCCCGACGAATTCATCGAGATCAGCCAGCTTGCCGCGTGCCTCGAAATGCTGGACAAGCTGCAGCACTCCCTCACACAAGGAAAGTCCGGCAACTGAGACACGCGAGTTTCGCCCCCATGGCCGACGCCGGCGCCGCCAAGCCTGCCGACGAGGGCGTGCGCGGACGGTTCGAGCGCATCTACCAGGCGCTTCGAACCCGCATCTGCATGCTGGACTACGCCCCCGGCAGCCGCCTGCGCGAGGAAGACCTGGCCGAGGAATTCGGCGTCTCGCGCACGCCGGTCCGGCGCGTCCTCGTCAAGCTCGAGGCCGAGGGCCTGCTGCGCTCGGTCCATGGGGTCGGCACGATCGTCACCGACATCGACGTCGACGAACTCGCGCAGGTCTACGAACTTCGCATCGAACTCGCCGAACTCGTCGGCAAGCTGTCGCCCGTAACGGTCGACGAAGCGCTCGTCGCCCGCTTCCAGGACATGCGCACGCGCTGCGACCAGCTCGTCGAGGAGGGAGACCCGCGCGAATTCTCGCGCATCAACATGGAGTTCTTCCACCTCTTCACCGCGCTGACGACGAACGAGCCCCTGCGCGCGATCAGCGAGCGCCTCTACTACCAGACAGCGCGCATCTGGCTGAAAACCGCGGCCCGCCTCGAGAGCTTCGACGAACTCCTGAAGAACGAATTCGTCACCTTTCAGCGCGAGGTCGCCGACATCACCGAAGCGGTCGAACACGGCGACCTCGTCGCCGCCAGCCACGTCCGCCGCGCCCACATCGCCATGAGCTTCCGCCGCATCCGCCTCGCCGCCAGCGGCGAGGAAGCGAGCATCTAGCACGCAATTGGGCGACTCCGGCTGCCCGGCTTGTGGTGACGGGCGAACCGACCGTAGACAACGCACCATACGAACGGTCGCGCATAAAATCGGCGGCCGGATCTATTCGCCCTACAGACGCCGGCGCCTGCTCAGATTCGCGCCTTGGTGGTGCGCGGCGTTGCCAAGAGCAGGCTGGTCTCGCTCCCCGTGATGCCCTGCAAAAGCCGGATGCGGCGCAGGATCGAGTCGAAATCGGTCAGTGAATTTGCGCTGAGCTCGACCACCAGATCCCAGCGGCCATTGGTGGTGTGGATCGCCGAGACGTCCGGAAATCCGCCGAGCCCCTTGATGGCGCGCGCCGTCGAGTGCCCCTCGATCTCGATCATCATGATGCCGCGCACGGCCTGATCGACCGCGTCGGCGCGCAGGATCACGGTATATCCGATGATGTCGCCCGCCGCCTCCAGCCGCTCCATGCGAGAACGCACCGTGGCGCGCGACACGCCGAGTTCGGACGCCAGGTCGGAGATCGAGCGCCGGGCGTCGTGACGGAGCATCGTGACAAGCTTTTGATCGAGAGCGTCCATTGGCGACCAGAACGGTTGAGCAAACTGCCGATTTGATAAGCCATTTTGCTTCTCTTGCCAAACTTCACGCTTCATTCCGCCACTCGGCCGCGGTTCAATCTCCGAAGAAGGCGGAAGGGTGGTTTTGATGCGTTTGAGGATCGTTGGCGCGCCGGTGCAGGACGGCGCGGGCCGGATGGGCTGCGAGATGGGACCGAGCGCGCTTCGCACCGCTGGCCTCGTCGCCACACTGGAGGAACTGGGCCATGAGGTCGACGACTGGGGCGCGGTGCGACCGGCTGCCGCCAAGCCCGCCATCCACGGCAACGCCGCGCTGAAATTCCTGCCGGAGATCGCCGCGTGGACGGCTTCGATCTCCGAGACCGCATTTCTGGCTTGCGCCGATGCGATGCCGATCTTCCTCGGCGGCGACCATTCGATCAGCGCCGGCAGTCTGTCGGGCGTTGCACGCCGGGCGGCGGAAAAGGGCAGGGTGCTGTTCGTGCTCTGGCTCGACGCGCATGCCGATTTTCACACGCTGGATACGACCGCGAGCGGCAATCTGCATGGCGTGCCGCTCGCTTATGCCAGCGGCCAGCCGGGCTTTTCCGGCTACTTTCCCGACCTGCCGGTGCGGGTCGATCCCGAACGCATCTGCGCAATGGGCTTGCGAAGCGTCGACCCTGCGGAGCGGACCGCGCTCGATGCGGCGGGCGTGACCGTCCACGACATGCGCGCCATCGACGAGCACGGCGTCGGCAAGCTGCTGCGCGCGTTTCTCGACCGCGTCGAGGCGGAGAACGGGATGCTGCATGTCTCGCTGGACGTCGATTTCCTCGATCCTGCGATAGCGCCTGCCGTCGGCACGACCGTGCCCGGCGGGGCGACGTTTCGCGAGGCGCATCTCGTCATGGAAATGCTGAGCGACAGCGGCCTCGTCACCAGCCTCGACCTCGTGGAACTCAACCCGTTCCTCGACGAACGGGGACGCACGGCGACGCTGATGGTCGACCTCACCGCCAGCCTGATGGGGCGGCGCATCATGGATCGCCCCACCCGGAGCTTTGCGTGACATCCCGCCCTTATTCCCGCAATGGCGGGCAAGCCCAAGGAGCCCCGCAATGAGCAATCCCTCGCGTCTGGCAATCGTGCCCTTCGTCAGCGTCGACAACATGATGAAGCTCGTGCTTGCGACGGGCATCGAGCGCTTCCTGACCGAACTGGCCGCCTATATCGAGGACGATTTCCGGCGCTGGGAGAAATTCGACAAGACGCCCCGCGTGGCCTCGCACAGCCATGACGGGGTGATCGAACTGATGCCCACCAGCGACGGCCAGATGTACGGGTTCAAATACGTCAACGGCCACCCGAAGAACGCGCGCACCGGCAAGCAGACGGTGACCGCCTTCGGGATGCTGGCCGATGTCGGTTCCGGCTATCCGATGCTGCTGACGGAAATGACCATCCTGACGGCCTTGCGAACCGCCGCGACGTCGGCGCTCGCGGCAAAGCACCTCGCCCGCAAGGATGCCCGCACGATGGCGATCATCGGCAATGGCGCGCAGGCCGAGTTTCAGGCCGTGGCGTTCAAGGCGCTGATGGGCATCGATCGGCTGCGGCTTTTCGACATCGACCGCACCGCTTCGGAAAAATGTGCCGGCAACCTGACCGGCATGGGCATCGATGTCGTCATCTGCGCCAGCGGACAGGAGGCCGTCGAAGGCGCCGACATCATCACGACGGTCACCGCGGACAAGCAATATGCGACGATCCTGACCGACAACATGGTCGGCGC
>JAESGM010000280.1_pt1 | contig 73672 bp, 63 predicted proteins | sample 9269721 | NCBI WGS metagenome assembly JAESGM01 (sample SAMN15720920, study PRJNA650825) | algae metagenome | isolation source: Komarekiella atlantica HA4396-MV6 and co-occurring heterotrophs from... | place: USA: Theobald House, Kauai, HI | collected 2009-07-29
GAGATCGTGGATGAGCTCCAGATCGCGCGAGCGAATGCGATGCGCCAGCGCCCCGATCGGCGGATAGCTGGTGATGCCGCTGTCGAAACGCGCCGTCCCGCTCGTACCGTCGATGACCTCGCCGAGCAGCTCGACCTCGACCGCGACAGGATTGGAGCCAGCCTCGTTCCAGACCGTTTCCAGCGCGCGCATCTCGTAGACCAGCCCGACGACGCGGCTTTTCCCGAGATTGATCGAGATCAGACGGCCGATTGCGCAGCCATCCTGCATGCCGGGCACCGTCCCGGGCGCGCTTGCCGCAATGGTGGCACGCGAGCCGGAGCAGGCGATCACCCGGCCGAGCGCCCGGTCGGCCGGCTGGTTCGCATCGCGCCGGTCCGGCGTGATCCTCGTGTCGAACTGCCGGTGGTCGGCGGGAAGCTGCATGACAGGTCTTGAAGCGCCTCGAGGAGATGTCCGAGGCTAGTTTCCAGGGCTTAACAACAGTCACGCCGCAGTCTGCGTGTATTTTTATGAGATACACGCATTGCGTGCCGCAACTGATCAAGAACGCTAACGGTTTCGATCACATTGCTTGCCTTGAACCGACGCCGGCTGAGGCGTAGACGGCAAGGGAGGATGGGGGCGACGATGACCAAGAACCGCTTGCGCCTGGGCGTGAACATCGACCATGTCGCGACCGTGCGGAATGCGCGCGGCGGCGCCCTGCCCGATCCGGTCCGTGCCGCCCTTCTTGCGGTGGCCGCCGGCGCCGACGGCATCACCGCCCATCTGCGCGAAGACCGGCGCCATATCCGCGATGCCGACATGCAAAGGCTCGCGAGCGAACTTTCCAAGCCGCTGAATTTCGAGATGGCCGCGACAGCGGAGATGATCGGCCTCGCCGAGAGGTTCAAGCCGCATGCCGCCTGCCTCGTGCCAGAGAAGCGCGAGGAGCGCACCACCGAAGGCGGGCTCGACGTGGTCGGGCAGGCGGATGCGCTCGCTGCTCCGATCGCGCGACTGAAGGCCGCCGGCTGCCGGGTCTCGCTGTTCATCGAGGCCGACGAGGCGCCGATCGCGATGGCGGCCAAGCTCGGCGCGCCGGTGGTCGAGTTGCATACCGGCACCTGGTGCCATGCCGTCGCCGATGGCCATGCCGACAAGGCGGAGGCCGAGTTCCAGCGGCTCGCCAAAGGCGCGGCCTTCGCCGCCTCGCTCGGGCTGGAGGTCCATGCCGGCCACGGGCTCGACTACGACACGGCGCGCAAGCTCGCCGGCGTTCCGGACTTCGTCGAGTTCAACATCGGCCATTTCCTGGTCGGCGAAGCGATCTTCGTCGGCTTCGAAACCGCGATCGCGGTGATGCGGCGGGCGATGGACGAGGGACGAGCGGCCAGCTAAACCGACCGGATGATCCTCGGCATCGGCTCCGATCTCTGCGACATCCGCCGCATCGAGAACTCGCTCGCCCGCTTCGGCGAGCGCTTCACGCAGCGCATCTTCACGGCGGGCGAGCAGGCGAAATCCGACCGCCGCGCCACCCGTGCCGCCTCCTATGCCCGCCGCTTCGCCGCCAAGGAGGCCTGCTCAAAGGCACTCGGCACCGGCATCAGGTCCGGCGTATTCTGGCGCGACATGGAAGTGGTGAACCTGCCGAGCGGGCGGCCGACCATGCGGCTGACCGGCGGCGCAGCGGCACGCCTCGCCGAAATGCTGCCGCCCGGCCATGAGGCGGTCGTGCATGTCTCGCTGACCGACGATCCGCCCTTGGCCCAGGCCTTCGTGGTGATCGAGGCCAGGCCGATCCAGGCCTGACCTCGGATAGTGCAGTTTTACTCGGCGGGCGCCGGAGTCACACCGGTGATCTCGCCCCGGGGTTCCTCGCTCAGCCAGCGATAGATCACGCCGCCGAGCGCGCCGCCGATGATCGGCGCCAGCCAGAACAGCCAGAGCTGCTGCAGGGCCCAACCGCCGACAAAGAGCGCCGGGCCGGTCGAGCGCGCCGGATTGACCGAGGTGTTGGTCACCGGGATGCTGACCAGGTGGATCAGGCAAAGCCCGAGCCCGATCGCAAGCGGGGCGAAGCCGGCCGGCGCCTTGCCGTGGGTCGCGCCCATGATGATGAACAGGAACATCATGGTCATCACGACTTCGGTCAGGAAGCCCGAGGCCAGCCCGTATTTACCTGGCGAGTGCTCGCCATAGCCGTTGGAGGCGAAGCCCTTGGCGAGATCAAAGCCTGGCGCGCCGACTGCAATGCAGTAGAGCACGGTCGCGGCGATGATCGCGCCGACGACCTGGGCGACGATGTAGGGAACGACCTGTCCCGCCGGAAAGCGGCCGCCAGCCGCGAGGCCGACGGTGACGGCAGGATTGAGATGGCAGCCTGAGATGTGGCCGATCGCATAGGCCATGGTCACGACGGTCAGGCCGAAGGCGAGCGAGACGCCGAGCAGGCCGATTCCAACTTGTGGGAAGCCGGCAGCGATGACGGCGCTGCCGCAGCCGGCGAAGGTCAACCAGAATGTGCCGATGGCCTCTGCGACATATTTCTTCGTGCTCATGTCGATTCGCCCCTAGGTTGCGGGTCACGAAACTGTGATCCTCGCCGAACCCAGCGTCAATCAGGTACGGATACTGCGGCCGCACGGGGCGGACGGACAGTCACGCAAGGATCGCGAACTCGGTTCCCTAACGGCGCTCCATGGGAGTGCTCGCAACCGCGCCTTGCATCCAGGAAAGCCCCAACCCCTTTCCGGAGCCGCGCCAAGGGAGTATCGGCTCAATGCGCGCCCAGCCGATGCAACCGCCGTCCACCTCTCCTATATCGCGCCTGCGTTGTCCGACGCCCGATAGTCGGCTAGACCGCGCACTCGAAACGCAGCCAGCAGGAGCCACTTGTGGCCAACGACGCCGAGATCAAGAGCAAGTCCAAGGACGAAGGCGGCATCCTCGAGACGATCAAGGTCGTCGTCCAGGCGCTGCTGATCGCCCTGGTGATCCGGACCCTGCTGTTCCAGCCCTTCAACATCCCCTCGGGCTCGCTGATCCCGACGCTGCTGATCGGCGACTACCTGTTCGTCTCGAAATACACCTATGGCTATTCGAAGCACTCGATGCCGTTCAGCCCGCCGCTGTTCCAGGGCCGGATCTGGGCGGCCGAGCCGAAGCGCGGCGACATCGCCGTCTTCAAGCTGCCGAGCGACAATTCGACCGACTACATCAAGCGCGTGATCGGACTGCCGGGCGACCGCATCCAGATGATCGACGGCGTGCTGTACATCAACAACCAGCCGGTGAAGCGCGAGCGCATCGCCGACTTCGTCACCACCGACGCCTGGGGCCGCGCCGCCAACGCGATCCAGTATCGCGAGACCCTGCCGAACGGTGTCAGCCACCAGATCATCGAGCGCGAGGGCGATACCGGCACCTTCGACAACACCCCGGTCTTCACCGTGCCCGCCGGCCATTTCTTCATGATGGGCGACAACCGCGACAACTCGCTCGATTCACGCGACCGCAGCGTTGGCTACGTGCCGTTCGAGAACTTCGTCGGCCGCGCCGAGATCATCTTCTTCTCGATCGATGAGGGCGCGTCGGCCTGGCGCATCTGGGAATGGCCCTGGACGGTGCGCTGGAACCGCATGTTCTCGACGATCAAGTGAGCAAGACCACCGATAGCGGCCGCAAGCTGCCCGAGCTCTCGCGGCTCGAGGACAGGCTCGGCCACCGCTTCCGCGACCGAGCTCTGCTGGAGACGGCACTCACCCATATGAGCGCCGATCCGCGCCGGCTCGCGAGCTATCAGCGGCTCGAATTCCTGGGTGACCGCGTACTCGGCCTCTCCGTCGCCGACATGCTGTTCACCACCTACCCGCAGGCCGAGGAAGGCGACATGTCGCGCCGCCTCGCCGATCTCGTGCGCAAGGAGACCTGCGCCGAAGTCGCCAGCGCCTGGGATGTCGGCCCGCATTTGCGCCTCGGCGAAGGCGAGATCCTCTCGGGCGCGCGCAAGAACAAGGCGATCCTGGCCGACGCCTGCGAGGCGATCATCGGGGCGGTCTTCATCGACGGCGGCTATAATGCGGCGCGCAAGCTGGTCGAGGCCGGTTTCGGCGAGCGGCTGCTGAAGCCGGCGACGCCCTTGCGCGACGCCAAGACTGCGCTGCAGGAATGGGCGCAGGGCCAGGGCCATCCGACACCGACCTATGCCGAGCGCGGCCGCTCCGGCCCGGATCACGCCCCGATCTTCCGCATCATCGTGCGCATCGGCACCTTGGCGGAAGCGGAGGCCGAGGGGCGCTCGAAGCGGCTGGCTGAACAGGCAGCCGCAGAAGCCTTCCTGCGCCGGCAGGGACTGTGGAACGATGCGATGGAGAGCGAGCATGGCTGAGCCTAACGAGGCGACCCGCTGCGGCTTCGTCGCGCTGATCGGCGCGCCCAATGCCGGCAAGTCGACGCTGCTGAACCAGCTCGTCGGCGCCAAGGTCTCGATCGTCTCGCGCAAGGTGCAGACGACCCGCACCCAGGTGCGCGGCATCGCGCTCACCGGCCCGACGCAGATCATCTTCGTCGACACGCCCGGCATATTCGCGCCCAAACGCCGGCTCGACCGCGCCATGGTGACGAGCGCCTGGGGCGGGGCGACCGATGCCGACCTGATCGGCGTGCTGATCGATGTCGGCCGCTTCGATCATGAGGAGAACACTGCGCTGCTGGAGAAGCTCTCCGAGCTGAAGCAGCCGAAGTTCCTGATCCTCAACAAGATCGATACGATCCCGAAGGAGAAGCTTCTCGCCATCACCGCGGCGGTGAACGAGCACACCAGCTTCGAGACGACCTTCATGGTCGCGGCCCTGACCGGCTATGGCGTCAAGGACATCCTGAGCTGGCTCGAGACGCGGATGAAGCCCGGTCCCTGGCTCTATCCGGAAGACCAGATCTCCGACGCGCCGCTGCGCTTCCTCGCCGCCGAGATCACCCGCGAGAAGATCTTCGAGCGGCTGCACGACGAATTGCCCTATCGCTCGACCGTCGAGACCGAGAGCTGGCAGCAGCGCCCGGACGGCTCGGTCCGGATCGAGCAGACGATCTATGTCGAGCGCGAGGGCCAGCGGAAGATCGTGCTCGGCGAAGGCGGCCAGACGATCAAGGCGATCGGCCAGAAGGCGCGCATCGAGATCGCCGAAGCGGCCGAGGCGAAGGTGCACCTCTTCCTTTTCGTCAAGGTCCGCGAGAACTGGAGCGACGATCCGGAGCGCTATCGCGAGATGGGACTCGACTTTCCAAAAAGCTGAATACATGCGACTTCGCACGCACAAATGGCAAAATTCGATCGCAACCTTGCGCGGTACGCCGCATTCACCACATAAACGACGAAAGACCGCTCGATTTGCGGCATAGGCCTGACATTATTCAACCTTGATCCGTGCCGATTCTTATTGATCGACTCGATTTAAGCTAGGAGCCATTACATGGCAGGTGAACCGCGCATCGCGCTCTTCATCGACGGAGCCAATCTCTATGCGACGTCGAAGCAGCTCGGCTTCGACATGGACTACCGACGATTGCTTAAGGAATTCCAAGGCCGCGGCAATCTGATCCGAGCTTTCTACTTCACGACACTGGTGGAGAGTGAAGAGTACACCTCGATCCGCCCGCTGGTCGACTGGCTCGACTATAACGGTTACAGGGTCATCACCAAGGCGGCGAAGGAATTCACCGACGCGACCGGCCGCCGCCGCGTCAAGGGCAACATGGACATCGAGCTCGCCATCGAGATGCTCGAGCTCGCCCCCCATCTCGACCACATCTATCTGTTCTCCGGCGATGGCGACTTCCGCCCGCTGGTCGAGGCGGTGCAGCGCAAGGGCGTCAAGGTTTCAGTGGTCTCGACCATTAATACCAACCCACCGATGGTCGCCGATGATCTGCGCCGGCAATGCGACGAATTCGTCGAGCTTGCCAGCCTGATGCCGAAGGTCGGACGCGACCCGTCAGAGCGGGCCGCACGGGCGCCTGCAGCCGGCAATCCGGGGCTGGAGCGGCGATACGGCATCCGCCAAGGCGACGAGCCGCCTGAGGGCTGAACCTGCCCTGCCCTATCGCGTTGTCGCTGGAGGAGCAGCGGCGTTGAGCCGCGGGCACTTGACCGCGACCGCGGCTCGCGCAAGCTCTGTTTCCGCAACGACACCCGGAGGGCACGCCTTGGAACGCCGCAGCTTTCTCACCGGCCTCGCGGCCGGTTCCGCCTTCGTGATTGCCCGCCCGGCTTTGGTCCTGGCGCAGGCGGCCCCAGCCCCGGCCGCGCCGCCACCAGTCTTCACGCTGCCGAAGCTGACTTACGCCTATGAGGCGCTCGAGCCGGTCATCGACGCGCAGACCATGCGCATCCACCACTCACTGCACCATCAGGCCTATGTGAACGGCGCCAACGCCGCCGCCGGCCAGTGGGACGCGTTGAAGACCACGCCGATCGAGACTGTGCTCGCCGATCTCAGCGCCGCGCCCGACAATGTCCGCACCGCCGTGCGCAACAATGTCGGCGGCCACTGGAATCACAGCTTCTTCTGGGAGCTGATGACGCCCGGCGGAGCACAGCAGCCTGGCGCAGAACTCAAGAGCGCGATCGACGGCGCTTTCGGCTCGATGCTGGAGCTGGTGCAGAAGGTCAACCAGGCTGGCGCGACACGCTTCGGCTCGGGCTGGGCCTGGCTCGTCGTCGACAAGGACAAGAAGCTCGCGATCATCTCGACCGCGAACCAGGACACGCCGCTCGAGCTCGGCGCCAAGGCGGTGCTCGGCGTCGATGTCTGGGAGCACGCCTACTACCTGAAATACCAGAACCGCCGGCCGGAATATCTCGCCGCCTGGTGGAAGACGGTAAACTGGGACAAGGCGAACGAGAACTTCAAGAAGGCGATGGGCTGACCCTACGGAACTTGTCCCTCGCTTTCCCGTTACGATTGTAATGGGGAAGCAAGGGACAGTTCATGCCGGATGATGTCTGCGATATTGCCCGCGCCTGCTACCAGGCCTATGTCGACAAGGACCGGGCAGCGCTTGAAGCCTTGATTGCCGAGGATTTTCATTTCAGCAGCCCGCTCGACAATCGGCTCGATCGCAAGACCTATTTCGAGCGCTGCTGGCCGAACAGCGAACGCATCCGTGGCTGCACGATCAAGCATCTCATCCCGATCGGCGAGACGGTCTTCGTGACCTATGAAGGCGAAGGTATTGGCGGAAAGAGCTTCCGCAATACCGAGATCCTGACGATCCGAGGCGGCAAGATCGCCGAGGTCGAGGTCTATTTCGGCTGGTCTCTACCCCATCCGGCGCCGGACGGATGCTTCGTCGAGCCTAACGAGGCGGCCGGATAGGCCTAGTTTACGGTGCCCTACCCGCCCGTCTTCAGGATTCGCGCCTTGTCGCGGTTCCAGTCGCGGGTCTTCTCGGTCTCGCGCTTGTCGTGCAGCTTCTTGCCCTTGCCGAGGCCGAGCTCGACCTTCGCCCGGCCCTTGTCGTTGAAATAGACCTTGAGCGGGATGACGGTGTAGCCCTCGCGCTGGATCGCGCCCATCAGCTTGTTGATCTGACGGCGATGCAGCAGCAGCTTACGCGGCCGGCGGACATCGTGATTGAAGCGGTTGGCTTCGAGATATTCCGGGATATGGGCGTTGAACAGGAAGAGCTCGTTGCCCATCGGCCCAGCATAGCTCTCGCCGATCGTCGCCTTGCCGCCGCGCAGCGACTTGATCTCGGTGCCCTGCAGGGCGATGCCGGCTTCGAGCGTCTCGGTGATGGCATAGCTATAGCGCGCCTTGCGGTTGTCGGCCGCAAGCTTGTAGCGCTCAGGATCAGGCTTACTCATCGAAACACTCCGGCAACCGGCGCTCGCAGTATGGCGACGCCAGCTACCTCACTTAAGCATTCAGCAGGCCGGCGTGAACCATGGCGCTGCGGATGACTTCGCCCGTGGCCGGGGTGACCGGCATCAGCGGCAGGCGAACCTCTTCCTCGATCCGGCCGAGGCGCTTCAAACCGTGCTTGGCGCCGGCGAGGCCCGGCTCCTTGAAGATGGCGTCATGGAGCGGCACCAGCCGGTCCTGCAGCTTCAGGGCGCCAGCATAGTCGCCCTTCAGGGCGCAGGTCATCAGCTCGGCGCAGAGCTTGGGCGCGACATTGGCAACGACCGAGATGCAGCCATGGCCGCCGGCGGCCATATAGGCCAGCGCCGTCATGTCCTCGCCCGAGAGCTGGATGAAATCGGGCCCAAGGACGTGGCGCTGCTGCGAGACGCGGGCGAGATTGGCGGTGGCGTCCTTCACTCCGGCGATGTTCTTCAGCTCATAGAGCCGCGCCATCGTCTCGACCGACATGTCGACCACCGAGCGCGGCGGGATGTTGTAGATGATGATCGGGATACCGATCGCATCGTTCACCGCCTTGAAGTGCTGATACATGCCTTCCTGGGTCGGCTTGTTGTAATAGGGCGTGACAACCAGCACGGCATGCGCTCCAGCCTTCTCGGCGTGCTTGGCCAGCGAGATCGCCTCGGTGGTGTTGTTCGAGCCGGCGCCGGCGATGACCGGCACCCGGCCCTTGGCCTGGTCGAGCACGATCTCGGTGACGCGGCCATGCTCGTCATGGCTGAGCGTCGGGCTCTCGCCGGTGGTGCCGACCGGAACCAGCGCGGTCGAGCCGCTCTCGATCTGCCAGTCGACCAAAGCGCGCAGCGTCGTCTCGTCGATCTTGCCGCCCTTGAACGGCGTCACCAGCGCGGGCATCGAACCGGTGAGTGGCGCATGCTTGGTCATGGACGGTCCTGAAAACGACAAAGTTCGGCGTGAAACGGGCGACAGACATAGCCTTTCAGCCGCAGTCCGCAAAGCCGGCAACCCATCAAAAATCGTGGCGGCATGGTTAGGACTTCATAAAGCTCCATCCTGGAGCATGGCCTTCTGCTACCGATCCGGCTTGCTTGGGGGGACCCCTTGATGGCGCTATCGCCGGGCCGACGGTTCTTCGGAGCCGGCCTGACGCTTATCCTGGTGACTGCCGGACCCTGCTCTGCGGGCCCTGACGGCTCACATCCATTGCAGATCGAGCGCTTGGCCAGGGTCGATACGGGCGCCGATAGCGGGCCTGCGAGCGTCGATATCGGCGTCACCGCCTCACTCGCCCCGCAGAACGACCCACCCGCATCGCCCGTGCCGCCGGCAGAGATCGCCCGGCCGGAAGAACGCATCGATCTCGAGCCGCTGAAGAAGGTTGTCGCGGCCTATCGCGCCGGCAAGCTGGAGGAAGGCGACGCCATCGCCCGCCGCATCGACGACAAGGCGGTGCGCGGCATGCTGGAATGGGTGGCGCTGCGCAGCCTCTCCAATGTCGTCAGCTTCGAGCGCATCGCCGAATTCCTCGACGAATTCCCGAACTATCCTGGCACGGCACCGTTCCGCCGACGGGCCGAGGCAGCGCTGGTCACCGACCGGCGCTCACCAGAGACTGTGCGCGCCTTCTTCCATGGCCGCGAGCCGATCAGCCCGGCCGGGCGCGTCGCGCTCGCCCGCGCGCTCGCGGCTGAAGGCAAGCAGGACGAGGCGCTGGCGCTCGCGCGCCGAACCTGGCTGAAGGACCATCTCGGCGCCGGGCTCGAAAAGATCGTGCTCGACAATTTCGGCGACAAGCTCACCACTGCCGACCATCGCCTGCGCGCCGAGCGCTATCTTTTCGCTGGAAAGAGCGAGGAGGCGCTGCGCAACGCCGCCCGCGTCTCGCAGGACTATGTCGCGCTGGCCAAGGTCCGCCTTGTCAGCGGCAAGTCCAAGGGACCGATCGCCCAGAAGCAGATCGACGCCGTGCCGGCGGCCCAGAAAAAGGATATCTCCTTCGCCTTCCTGCAGGCGCAGCAGGCGCGCCGCTCCGGCAAGCCCACTGACGCCGCCAAGGCGATCGCCGATGTTCCGCGCGACCCGGCCTTGCTCGGCGATGGCGATGGCTGGTGGGAGGAGCGCCGGCTGATCGCCCGCAAGCTGCTCGACGAGGGCGACGCCAAGGGCGCATACGCGGTCGCCTCCGGCCATGGCGCCGAGGACACGGCCGAGCGCATCGACGCCGAATGGCATGCCGGCTGGATCGCGCTGCGCTTCGAGAAGGATGCCGAGCGCGCGGCGAAGCATTTCGGCGAGGCCGCCAAGATCGCGGAAACGCCGATCTCGGTAGCGCGCGCCACCTATTGGCAGGGCCGCGCCGCCGATGCACTGAACAAGAGCGAAGAAGCGAAGACCTACTATAGCCGCGCCGCCGAGCACCCGGTCGCCTATTACGGCCAGCTCGCCCGCGCCCGGCTCGGCCTGACCGACCTGCCGGTCCGGCGCACCATGGCGGCGCCGCTGGCGCATCTGCCAGGCTTCAAGGCGGCGAAGCTGCTCTATGCGATCGAGGCGCCCGATCTCGCCGGCCAATTGCTGATCGATCTGTCGCAGCGCCTGCACGATACCGCTGCGCTCGAGGCCATCGCCGACATCGCCCGCCAGCGCGGCGACGCCAAGACGCTGCTGACCATCGGCAAGATCGCGCTGCAGCGCGGCTTTCCGCTCGACGAGGCGGCCTTCCCGACCTTCGGCGTGCCGGACTTCCCGTCGGTCGGCGATCCGATGGAACGCGCCATCGTCCACGCCATCGCCCGCCAGGAAAGCGCCTTCGATCCGGCCGCGGTCTCGCATGCCGGCGCGCTCGGCCTGATGCAGATGATGCCGGCGACGGCGCGCGAGACAGCGCGGCGGGCGCAAATGCCGTTCGAGCTCGACAAGCTGACCAAGGACCCGCTCTATTCGGCCAAGATGGGCGCGGCCCATCTCAACGACCTGCTCGGCGACTGGCGCGGCTCCTATATCCTGACCTTTGCCGCCTACAATGCCGGCTCGGGCAATGTGAAGAAGTGGATCACCGCCTATGGCGATCCGCGCCTGCCCGAGGTCGATGCGGTCGACTGGGTCGAGCGCATCTCCTTCACCGAGACGCGCAATTATGTGCAGCGGGTGATGGAGAACCTGCAGGTCTACCGCCAGCGCCTCAACCAGCGCACCGCCTATATGATCGACTACGATCTCAAACGGGGTGGCAAGCGCGACTGAGCGCACTTGCCGACCGGAACCGGCGAAGCGCGATGGGCCTTGCGTCGTTCTTCTGCTTGGCACTTGCCGGGGCTCATTTCCTGCTCCTGCTGCAATAGAGTGGAGCCACAACATCGTGATCGAACCACCAGTAGCGAGCCAAGACCGCCCGCTCAAATCGTCCTTTCGACCATTCCAGCAACTGCGCCTTTCTTCAGAATATTGAAATAATCCATGACTATGTCTTTATGACTATACTTTCCAATCTCGTTTCCTCGCGGATACCCAAGCGAATTTCTGTCAACCTGCTTCATGACATTGCCCAGATGGAAGCACTGCAAGGCATAGATCGTGGGCCCGGCCGGATCTGCCCGGCCGTCAACGGCAGAAGTAAATACTGACTGAAACAACTGGACAGCCGCGATCGTGCGGGGGCCCGAAAGCCCGTCGATCTTCAGTGTCGGCCGCGTTATCGCAGCAAGCCAATCGTTGAGCAGCGCCTGCACGATCCTGACATCTTCTTGCCGGTTCATGCCGCCCCGGCCCACCGACCCATTCAACGGGGAAGAACGCGGAACAATATCGTCGAACGCCTTGAGGATCGCAGCAGCCTGAACACGCGCCGCGCCAAGCGAAGTGGTCTGCGCCGCCGTGACGCCAAGCTTTTGCACGGCGCCGAACCGTTCCATTTCTCTCGGGATAGGAACTGGCACCGGATCGGGCCTCGGGATCGGAGGAACCGGGAGCGGAGACGGCAGTTCCTTAGGCGGCTGAGGCGCCGGAAGATCGGGGATGCCGCCCCGTTTGATGATGATGACGACAATCGCAGCGATGATCGCTGCGATCATCGCCAACATCAGAAGAGGAAGAAGGAGCCCCTCGATGCAAATCTGATAAACTATCAACCCGTCCTGCACTGCTTGTAGTGAAAAAACGCTTTAACATCGAAACCAAAAAGATTCCCCTTGAATACCTTTACCTGTTTATCAACCTTCCATACGGCGCCACGCACGTATGGCAGCTTCATTTTCCCATAATCGGTCTCCAGCGACTTTATCTTTCGGCGCCCGGCAGACCGACCGCTGATCGAGTTCGGCTTGACCTCGTAGAATTCTGCCCGGGTCGGAGATTTGTCGATCGGCGGATCGTGCGTCAGCAGATCCGGTACCTTAAGGCGTTTTACGCTGATCGCCGATTGGCTATTGTCATCCAGCGATCCATCGGCTTTCGGCCTGAACACGTCAGGATTATTCTTGATGAGGAAGCCCGTATGGAGTTGCTGATTGCCAAATAAAAGCGAAATATCTTGAAAATCCTTGTCAGATGCCGGCCAGAATTTCGTTCCTCCGAAAAATCTGAGATACTCCTGTCCAATAAAAGTTTCAGCAATGAGCCCGAACGCCTTTGCAGTGGGCGAAACCGTGACTTCGCTAGGAGCTGCGCAAACCATTCATGCACCTCATGGCTTGAAGCGCGATATAGGCGACGACTAGCAGCACGAACGAATGGGAGCATATCGATTAAAATAACGACGATCTCCCATCAGAACATTACTTTAGGAAATGACCGGAGGCAGTCAAGCTCGGCGCTGGTCGGACACCCGACGGAGCGAAGCTGGAGCGTCGCAAACGCTGCCCGATGCCCCAAGCAAAGACCGCACCGAAGTCGCCAGTCGATATCCGCGAGCCTCATCCTAGGAGGCGTGGCAAACTATGTACTATGAGGCGTCGATCACAGCTCGGACCAATCCATGAACTCCGATACCGGCTTCCGCTCCCTCCTCATCAGCGCCCGCGACGGGCTGAAGCTGCATGTGCGTGAATACGGGCCGCAGGCGGCGCCGAACCTGCCGATCGTCTGCCTGGCTGGGTTGGCCCGCACCTCCGCCGATTTCCACGAGCTCGCGCTGGCGCTGGCTGAGGACGGGCGGCGGGTGCTGGCGCTCGATTATCGCGGCCGCGGCCGCTCCGATTATGCCAAGGACTGGCACGACTACGACATCCGCGTCGAACTCGACGATCTCATGCAGGTCCTGGCGGCGACCGGCGTCGAAGAAGCGGTCTTCGTCGGGACCTCGCGCGGCGGGCTCCTGACCATGGCGCTCGGCACGGCCCGGCCTGCGGCGATCCGCGGCGCCGTCCTCAACGATGTCGGGCCGGTGATCGACGCGCGCGGCCTGCTGCGGATCCGTGGCTATGTCGGCAAGCTACCGACCCCGCGCAGCTTCGCCGAAGGCGCCGAGATCCTGAAGCGGCTCTCGGACCAGCAATTCCCGCTCTTCGGCGAGGCCGAATGGGAGATCATGGCGCGCCGGACCTGGACCGAGCGCAATGGCGCGCTGGTGCCGGACTATGACCCACGCCTGCTGAAGACGCTGGAGGAGCTCGACTTGGAGGCGCCTCTCCCCGAGCTCTGGCCCTATTTTGCGGCCCTGAACCATGTCCCGGTGCTGGCGATCCGCGGCGAGAATTCCGACCTGCTGGCCGAGAAAACGCTGGAAGAGATGGGGCAGCGCCATCCGCGCTGCGAGACCTTCACCGCCCCGGGCCAGGGCCATGCGCCCCTGCTCGGCAGCAAGGACATGGTCCGCCGCATCGGCAAGCTGATCGCGAAGGCCGAGAAGCAGGCGGCCTAAGCCGCTCAGCGCTTCTTCTTGCGGCGCTTCGACTTGACGGCCCGCGAATGCTCGGTTTCGCCGCCAGCGGCGAGGATCTTCGCCTCAGCCTGCCATTGCTCGGCGATGTCGCGGCCCGGAAAGCCGGTGTGATGGGCGAGGAAGCGCAGTTCGTCCGGTCCCAGCGCGACGATCTGGTCGAAATGCCAGATGCCGAGGCTGTTCAGCGCCTCAGCGATCACCGGGCCGACGCCGTCGATCAAGCCGAGATCGTCCGGCTTGCCGCCGCGCGCGCCCGGCAGGAGATTGCCCGGGCGCTTGCCTTCGAGCGCCACGCCGGAGAGCGGAGCCGGCGCGACCTCGATCGTCGTCGCGGTCCGTGCCAGGCCGGCCGCCTGTGCCACCCAGTCCTCGCGCTCAATGCGGCCGGGGAAGGCGAGATAGGTGCCGACCCATTCGACATTTTCGGGCGTCCAGCCGGCGATCTGGCTGAAATGCCAGATGCCGAGTGCGTGCAGGCGTCCCTCGTTCTGAGGTCCGATGCCCTTGATCAGCTTGAGATCATCGGCTTGTCCGCCGCGGGCAGCGGCGAAGCCGGCCGGGCGCTTGCCGGCGATGGCATCCTCGTTTTCGACCTTGGGCATGGGGGCCGGCTCGGCCGCGCCCGCGCCGGCAGCAGCCACCGGCACGGAGGGTGATGGCAGCGCCGGAGACGGCTGCGGCAGTGCAAGACGCGGAGCCGGCGCAGCGAGCGCCGGCAATGCCTCGCCTTCGCCAGCGAACAGGCTGCCGATCAGGCAACCGGCGGCATAGGCGAGCAGATAGAGCAAGGCCGTCTCGATCCAGAACGCCGCCTGATCGTTGATCAGCCGGAACCAGACCAGGCCCGCCAGCGCGGCCCAGAGGATCGCAACGGCCATCACCGGCCCGCTGGCGAAGCCGCGCGGGCCGCCACGGCCGGTCAGCCAGCCGAAGACGAGGCCGATCGCGAAGGCGGCGAGGAGAAACCAGGCGAACTGGGTCGCGAGATAGAGCATCGCCGCCTCCTACTTCGCCACGGTGAACTGGACGCGGCGGTTCTTCACCCGCGCCTCCCCGTCGCCATGGGCGACCAGCGGCCGCTCAGTGCCATAGCCCTTCACCTCGAGCTGGGCCGGGCCGATGCCGCGGCGGATCAACTCCTCGCGGACGCGCAAGGCCCGCCGGCTCGACAGGTCGAGATTGTTGAAGCCGCTGCGCTCGCCATCGAGGTTGGCGTGGCCCTCGACCGTGACGCGCGAGGTCGGGCATTGCTTGAGGATGGCGGCCGCTTCGGTCATCGCCCGCTCTGTCACCGGATCGAGCGTCACGACCGCGGTCCCCTGGCCGAACATCACGTAATAGCGCTGGGTCAGGGCATCGAGCTCGTTCTGGCAATTGCTCGGCGGGTCGATGACGCAGCCGGTCTGGCGCATGCCGACCTCCGCCTTGCCGGAAAAGCCCTGAGGCAGGCCGCTCGCCAGATTGGTCTCGACCTCGTCGCGGATCAGCGCCCGGCAGGTCAAGCCGCGCACAGTGACCTCGCGATCGACCAGGCTGGCCGAGCCGAGATCGAGCCGCAGCAGATCCTGGACAGCGCCGCGCGCCGCGACCCCGAAGCCGATCGGCGCCGCCGGCAGGATTTCGGTCTCGTCACTGACACGGCCGCGCAGGGGCGAAGCCTCGATCAGCGCTGCGATCGCCTCCTTGGCAGCGGCATCGGGCAGATAACCGTTGAGATAGCCGCCTGATTTGTCGATCGAGGCCGTGAAGCCATAGCTGCGCAAGGTGAGCGCCGGCCGGCCGGAGACGGAAAGGCCTGCCGGCAGCGCCCTACCCTTCCACGCCTCCTCCAGAGCTTGCCAGCCGGCCTTGTCCGCCGCGGAGCCGGCAAGGCTGAGCGCCGAACCGGCCAGCGAGACGCTGCCCTGCGCCATCCTGCCGAGGAGGCCAAGCGCGAAACGGGTCGCCTCGCCATAGTCCGCGCCGTTGCGTGAAATCGGCTCGATCACGGTTCGGTCGACGACCTCGCCACCCGAGAGCGCAGCACGCGCCGCCTCGAGCGCCACCGCCTTGGCCGCGGCGTCAGGCGCGGCGCCGGACAGGACAATGCCGGCCTCGGATTTCTCGGCACGCCATTGCAGCGGCCGCGGCGCGACGGGCGGTGCAGGCTGCGGCACGGGCTGAGGCTCTACGGTCACGGCAGGAGCCGGCAGGCTGGGAGCCGGAACGACCGGCGCCGGCAGCTGGGACGCCGGAGCAGGCACATTTGGCATCGCAAGGGCGGCCGAACTCGAATCGGTCGATGGGGCGGGCGCCGGCTCGCTCTTCGGGGCCGGCGGCGGAGGCGGCGGGCAGGTGATGCTGGCGAGCGCGACTGAGTCGGGACCATCGCCCTGCGCGATGTTCAGCTTCAGCGCCTCGCAAGCCTCGTGATTGTCCGGCCCCTGCCCGGAGATGCGGTAGGCGTCGCCCTCGATCTCGGCCTTACCGCTGGGCAGCCGAGCGAGATCGGCGATGGCGCGCGTTACCCGAGCAGCAAAGGCCGGAGGCTCGCCGGCGGCCGGCAGCATCCGGTCGCTCACCGCACCTGAGGCCGGAAAGGCGCGCCCAAGCAACGCTCCGATCTCGCGGCGCACCGCGTCGGAAGGATAGTAGCCCGTGACAGTGACAGAGCCGGAGGCGCTCTTTTCGGCGCTCCAGCGATAAGGCGCTATCGTCGGCGGGTTGAGCATGCAGTCGACGCGCGTGAAACCTTTCGGAGCAGCCGCGGCAGCATTCTCTCGCAGAGCCTGGAAGCCCTGCGGCGTCGCGGCGGTGCCTTCGACGCAATAGCGGGAATCGTCGAGGGCGACCTTGCCGCCGGAAAGCTGGCCGAGATCGCGCATCAGCCCGGCCGCAAGCTCGGCAAAGCCGGGCGGTGCACCGAAGGCGACCTTCTGCTGATCGTCGATCTTGAGCTGCGGGCCGAGCATCCGCGCCGCGGACAATGTCGCGGTGGCCGTCGCCTCGTCCGGCACGAAACCGGACAGCGTCAGGAGATTGTCCTGTCGTGTCGCCGACCAGCTATAGGGCTTCTGGGCGATGACCTGCGTCAATCCGCCGAGCACACGCCGGACGCCGAACTCGGATTGCAGCTGAGCGAGCGCTTTGCTGGCGCCGTCCGCGGTGACGGCCTCGCCATCGAGATAGACGTCGCGGCCGCTGACACGGACGGACACGCCGCGCGCGCCCGAAGCGGCTCCCGCCACCGCGCTTGCTGCAAGGGCCCTGACCTCGATGTCACGGCGCACCGGCTCGGTGTTCAGCGCATTGGCGGCCGCCCAGATCAATGACAACGGAACAAGCCCCCAGAGCCAACCGGCCTGTCGCGCCATGCCGAAATCCCCGCCTCGTCCCAAGGATCACGCGCGTCGAATCCCGACGCCCGCGACCCGCTCCAATCACGCCCTATCGTATGCCCAAGTCAAGCAAGGGACCGCTCGCCCCTTGTGAGGGTCAGACCGGATTTCCACGCTGCGAAAGCGGGCCGAAACGAAAAAAGCCCCGGGTTTCCCCGGGGCTTTCCTTGAACGATCCGAGGATCGATCAGAAGTCGCGCTGGATGCGGAAGCGACCAGCCCAAGCGTCGTCGTTCTTGATGCCGAGGCCGACAACGCGGGCGCCCGCATTGTTGACAGGCAGGACGCGCGAGGCGAGCTCGGTGCGGGTGTAGAGGACTTCCACACCGATATCGAGGCCCGAAACCGGCGACCAGATCAGGTTACCAGCAACGATCAGCTCCTTGGGATCAAGCGAGCGGATCGGAGCGCCAGCGGCATAGACACCAGCCGGAGCGTTGTAGCCGAGCTTCAGCTCGGAGTACGAAGCGACGAGCTCCGAACGCAGCTGCGGGGTCCAGAAGTGACGGAAGGCGGCCAAGATCGACCAGCCGGTCGAGTTCTTGACGTTGCCGAGCGGGGTCACGCCGATATCGGCAACCAGGAGCTGGTTACCAGCAACCGAGGAGGTGATCCGGCCCGTGCCGTACTGACCACCCCAGCCGAGGTAGCCGAGCGCGCCGTCAGCATAGGCGGCCTGCAGGAACAGGTTGTCGCCAGCCGCAAGCATCGGCAGGTTGATCTTCACGCCGCCCTGGATGGCCCAGCCATACTCGTCCGCACCGTTCTGAGCGCCGACAGCAGGACCCGCAACGATCAAGCCGGTGGCCGGGTTGACTGCGAACGTGCCAGCAGCAGCAGCGGTCGCAACGACCTTACGCTGGGTGATAGCACCCGACAGCTGAGCCGAACCCCAGCCCTGATCGACGCGCAGCGAGGCGACGACATCCGGGAAGTCCTGACCAGCGAGGACGAGGTTGTTGCCAGCGAAGCGGCCGATAGCGCCGTTCTCACGGGTACCGGTGCCGGTGTTGCGATCTTCGAGCGAGACCGTGGCCGAGAAGCCCGAACCGAAGGTGGCGGTGTAGGCCAACAGGTTGAGGCGCGAGTCAGCCGTACGGAACGTCGAGAAGGTGTAGTCGTTGGCGTAGAAGTCGAAGAACGACTGAGCGCGACCAGCGGTGATCGGGCCGAACTGGATGAAGGCCAGATCGAGGTTCGACGCGGTGGCGGCAGCGGTGTTACGAGCGGTGCCCGGAGCGATGATGCCCTGGTTGCCGTTCGTGGTGCCGGCGTAGAAGCCCGAGCTGACGGTCAGCTCGTAGCGGAAGAACGTACGCAGCGTGCCGTAGGCGGTCGCGGTGCGGGCGTCGACGTTCAGACGACCGCGCGAGCGGGTGCCGTAAGCGTCCTGGCCGTTACCGAAACGGGTGCCGACAGTGTACTCAGCGCGAACACGACCACCGACGCGAAGGCAGGTGTCCGTACCCGGGATGTAGAAGAAGCCCGCGCCATAAGCGGAGCAAACGCGAACGTACTCGACCGGAGCGGCCTTCCGCGAAGGAAGGTCGGCGGCCTGAGCCCCGGCAACCGCGGCGATGCCGGCGGCGGAACCGAGGAGGAGGCTCTTAACGAGCTTCATTTGTTTACCTCCAAAAGAGTTTCGAGACCCTCGGGCGTCGGCGTGTTCCAGTCCGGTGGCCCCAGGAGACCTGTCCGGCGAACCCGCTTATCCCGGTCTTTCGCCCGCGTCCCCGAACCGTTCGGAGGCGAAGACGAAAAACAGCGACCGGGAACGTCCCGCCGCACAGTCACCATTACGAATGCCCGGCCTGCGATCAACCACGATCACGCCACAGTCCCCGCCGCGGACCCGCTTTGCCCCCCGGTGTTGCAGCCGAGACACGCTTTGACCGCCGAACTTAAGAGAGCGTTAACCGAACCGGGTGGTTTGGGGGCATTCAGAGCCGTCGGCTGGTCAGCTCGCCCGCGAATCTGTGGCGCCGTTTCGCGGATTGAGTCGGGACGTCAGTATTCCCACTCGGCCCCGACGCCGACCGCGGCACTGCCGTCGGCATTGGCGTCAGCCTGGAGCTTCAGGCGGCGCGTCAGGTCGATTCCAACAGAGACGCCGCTGTCCTCGGGCTTGGCACCGGCCTTCACGCCGAGGGTGACGTTGTTCGAGATCGCGCGCGAGACACCCACAGTCGGCCCACCCGGGCCCATCTGGATATCGAGATTGTCGACGCCGAGCGAACGACGAATCTTCTCGAAGACGTCGTCGCCGCCGGCACCGGAGAACTGCGCCGCAGTCTGGGCGAGTTGGAGCGCCTGGAAGGGCGAGAGCGAGCCAGAGGCGCGCGCGAAGAGCAGCCGTGACAGCACCTCGTCCGGCGGCAACTCCGGCGAGGAGGTGAAGGTGAACTCGGGCGCCGAGGCCTCGCCGGAGACGATGATTCGTGCCGTGACGTCGGCGGCGCGAGTCTCGGCGACGAAATCGAGCGTCGGCATGACGTCGCCTGAGAAGGTGACGCGGCCCTTGCTGAAGTCGAGACGCTGGCTGGCGAGATTGAGCCGTCCGCGCCTGAGATCGAAGCCACCGGTCAGCTGCGGCGCGCCGGAGGTGCCGCCGACGCGCAGATCGCCGCCGAGCTCGGCATCGATGCCGCGGCCACGGATGAAGACGCGCCCCGGCGCCGAGACGATGATGTCGAGCACAGCGTCGAAAGCCGGTGTCCGCGCGCCCTTGCGACTTGCGACAGCGCGCGCCCGGCGCTCGGCGGCGAGGCGGGCTGCCGCCTGCCCCTTGGCATTGATGTGGCGGATGCCGTCGACCGGCCGCAAGCTCGACGGCAAGCGATCGGGCACCGAGACCTCGATGGTCACGACATCGATGCGCCCGCCGATGCGCGGCCGCTGGGCCAGCGGACCGGCGAGATCGAGATTGAGGTCGGTGACCGCCCGGACCAGCCCGCTGTCGACGAGCTGGGCGCGCCGGCCCTCGATGCGAATCGTGCCGGGGAAGCCGGCCTCGGGGTCGAGCTTGACGTTGCCGCGGGCCGAGAGCGTGCCGCCGCCCGGCGTCTGCGCTGCGAAGCGCTCGATAACGAGTTCAGGCCCATTGGCGGTGACGCGCGCTTCGAGCCCGGTCAGCTTCACGCCCTGAAGCGCATCGCTGAAGCTGCCGCCGGAGAGCGTCGCGCCACCGGAGAGACGTGGCGCCGACAGCGTGCCGCCGGCGCGCAGGTCGAGCGCGAGCTGGCCGGTCAATCGCCTGCCGTCGGCGGCGAGCTGGGCGTTGGCGAGTGCCGCATCGGCGCGGCCTTGCACAGAGAGATCGAGAGCGCCCTCGCCGCCGAGCGGCGCCGTCCCCTTCGCCCTCAGACTGAGGAAGCGGCCGGCATTCAGACTGACGTCGAGGCTGGTCTGGCGGCCATTGAGCGCGCCCTGCCCCGAAATCTCGATCGGCGGCAGGCCAGCCGAGCGGGTCTGCGGCGCAACGAGGCGAGCAATACGCACCCGCCACGGGCCGGTCGGCGCCTCTGGCGTGCCCTTGATCGTCGCCTCGGCATCAAGCGTGCCGGAAAGGTCAAGCGTCGGCGAAGCGAGGCGAGCAGCCGAGAGCGGTACGTTCTGCGCGGTAAAGCGCAGGTCGAGCGCCTTGCCGGCCTCGCCGTCGAGCGTGATCCGGCCGCCGTCGAGCGCGATAGCGAGATCGCGGATGGATACGCCGCCATCGATCGCGGTGAAGCTCGCGGGCTTGGCCAGCGCGATGCGGCGGCCGTCGCGGGTCGCGGTGAAGCTGGCGAGATCGAAGCGCAAAGGATCGGCGACCGAGAGCCGCCCCTTCGAAGCGAGCGAGAAGCCACGCGCCGTGGCGTCGAGGCTGATATCGCTGGCATCCGCACCGCCCTTGGAGACGAGGCGGATCGCGCTCACCGGCTCGCCGGCGACGACGGCGCGATCGATCTGGACAGTACCGTTGATCAGCGGCTTGCGCAGCGCATCGACGATAGCGACATCGGCATCGAGCCGGTCGATGGAAAGGCTAGGCGCGACAAGCTTCTGCGCGCTGGCCTTCAGATTCAGATTCTGGCCGCCGGTCGGGCGCGCCAGCATCACATCGGCCTCGATCCGGCCACCGAGCTTGGCGAGCGCCAGCGCCGAGAGATCGTCGAGATTGCGGGCCGCGAGCTTGAGATTGCCCTCGGCGAGATTGGCGGCGTCGAGATCGAGCGCGCCGTTCAAGGTGACCGAGCCGATGGCGATGGCGAGCTGCGGCAGGGCCCAGCCGCCCGGATCGCGCTTGGCAAAGCGCAGGCCACCGGTCGCCGGCCGGCCATCGACCTCGCCGGAGAGCTTGACGTCGCCGGAGAGCGCACCCTGCAGGTCGTGTAAGGTCGCGTCGAGCGCAAGGCGCGGGACCGGGCGGCCGAGCGCGGTCGCGTTGGTGATTCCGGCCTTGAGCGTCGCGTCGAGCTTGTCGAGCGGCCCGGTCAGCGTCGCATCGAAAGCGCCCTGCCCCGACAGCTTCGGATCGGCGCGGCGCAGATCGGGAATGGCGATATTGGCGCGCAGGCTCGACCCTTGCGCGCCAAGCGCGCCGTCCGCCGTCGCCGCGACATGGGTGCCGGCGATGCGAAAGCCGTTGACGACGAGGCCACCGCTGCCGGGCACCCGGATCTCGCCACCGAGCGAGAGCTTGCCGGCGAGCAGGCGATCGAGCGCCTCCTGGCCAAGCGCCAACGCCTCGGCGCCGCCATCGAGCTTGACAGCGTAGAGCCGCTTCTTCGGCTCGGCATCGACATTGGCGGCGACCGTGGCGGAACCTTTGAGCGAGCGGCCGGCGAGCGCACTGAGCCGCGAGAGATCGGGCAACCGCGCCTCGACCTTGCCGAGGATGCGGGCCGGACCAAGCTGGCCGACATAGCCGAGCTCGGCCCCGCCGAAGGCGAGCTTCAGCGTCTCGAACTCGCCGCCACCACCTTCGGAGGCCGTACCACGCAAGGTGAAGCGCAGGCGGTCACCGATGAAGCGCGCCAGGCCGGGGTCGGCGAGCGCGACGCCGGAAGCCTCGCCATCCGAGACCAGCACGGTGCGCGTCCTCGGATCGTTGAGCGCGCCAGTCGGCGTCGCGGTGAAGGTGAAATCGAGCTTGCCGAGCTTGCCGGCCGGAACGCTCGCGCCTTCCGCCTGCAGGCTGGCGTTGACGCGCGGGCCGGCTGCCGGCCCGCGGATCGTCGCGTCGAAGGCGAGCTTGGCGATCTCGGCGCCGGAAGCGACGGTGCGGCCGCCGGCATTGGGACGAGCGGCGGCAGTGACCTTGAAGTCGAGATTCTTGTCGGCACCGTAGAGCCCGTTCACGTCGAGCCGGGCCAGCGCCGAGACCAGCGCCATCTGGTCGACCGAGAGAGCCCCATCATCGGCGAAGGCAACCGTGCCGTCGAGCCGGGTCGAGCCCTCGAACACCGGTGCGACCGGCGGCGGCATCAGGCCGGCGATGCGCGAGTCGAGCGCGAGCAGCAGCCGGCGCGCCGTGCCCTGCCGGCTGAGATCGGCCGTGCCGTTCGCGCCGATGGTCGGCCCGGCGGTGAAGGCCAGCGTCGCCCGAAAGCGGTCGAGCGGGCCGTCGCCATTGAGGTCGAGCTTGACCGGCGGCCGGTCCGGCAGATCGGCAATGGTCGAGATCAGGCCGCCCGCCGGCTCATCGAGCTTGACCGCAAGCTGGAGCTGCGTCGACTGAGGCACGAAGCGCAGGGTGACGTCGAGCGTGCCGCCCATGTCGAGCCTGCGCCCGGCGAGCCGGAGATCGAGACCTTCATTGGGCGGGCCGAGACGAGCGGCGCCAGTCGCCGAAAGCCGCGCCGGCGCGCCGATCACGGTCGGCCCCAGCGCCAGCTCGCCAAGCTGGAAGGCCTCGATGATCACCTTGAGCGGCAGTTCCGGCAGGATCGGCGCGTTGTCGGCCGGCGGCGGGGCGCCAGGCTCGGACACCGGCCGGCGCAGGATCTCGAGCTTGCCGATCTCGAGCCGGTTGACCTCGAGCCGACGCAGCAGCAGGGCCGAGCGCGTCCAGATCAATCGCGCGCGGTCTAGCCGAAGCCAGGGCCCGTCGCGATCGGAGATGACGATGTCGCGGATCGAGGCGTCCGAGGAGAGCGCGCCATCGACCGCGCCGATCGAAACCTGGCTGCCATCGGTGGAGAGCGCCTTCGAGATCAGGTCGGCGAGGACGCCGCGTTCGCCGGCGTTCTGGGCGAAACCGCCGAGGCCGGTGACCAGGACCAGCGCCACGGCGATGACCAACGCCGCGAGGCCAGCGAGCAAACGGGAGATGCGGAGCGCGCCCATCAGAAGGCCTGCCCGATGCTGATATAAAGCGCGACCGGCTTGTCGCCCTTGCGCGGGTTGAGCGGGGCGGCGACGTCGACCCGGATCGGCCCTATCGGCGTGTAGTAGCGCAGGCCGAGACCGGCGGCGTACTGCATCTTTTCCTTGAAGTTGGGGAACTGGGACGCGAAGGCCATGCCGGCGTCGAAGAAGGGCACGATGCCGATCGTATTGGTGATCTTGATGCGCGCTTCCACCGAGGCCTCGAACAGGCTGCGCCCGCCGGTCAGCTGGAAGAGCGGCCCGAGCGGCGAGAGCGAGCGATAGGCATAGCCACGCACCGAGCCGCCGCCGCCGGCATAGAAGCGCCGCGTCGCCGGCACCTCGTCGAGATCGGCGCCGGCGACCGAACCCAGCCCGATCCGGCCGGCGAGGACATAGCGGGCATCGTCGTCGAGAGCGTAGTAGCCGGAGATCGAACCCTTGCTCTGGATGAAGGACGCATCGTTGTCGCCAAAGGCGGCAAAGGGTGTGACCGATGCGGCGACCCTGATGCCGCGGGTCGGATCGAGCAGGCTGTCGGTCGAATCGTAGCGAAGCGACAGCGGCACGCCGACGATCATGTAATCGACCTGGCCGAGCACGTCGCTGGTCTGGCCGCGCTCGGCCTCGATGCCGGCCTGGATCGAGAAGACGTCGCTGAAGCGATGGCGGATCGCGGTGGTGACGTTGGCGTAGCGCGCCGTGTAGCCGCCATAGCGGTTGGTGCCGACGCGCTCGCGCACGGCGGAGGCGTCGATCAGCAGGTCGTTGCGGCTGCCGCCGAGTGCCGGCTTCATGAAGCTCGCCGTGAAGCGGCCGCCGAGATCGCTGCGCTCGAAATCGCCGAAGCTCTGGATCTTGGTGCCGTCGATGCGCGGCGCCAGGAAGACCGAAGCCTCCAGCCGCAGGCTCTCGGCACCACCGAACAGGTTGCGGTGCTCCCAATAGGTCTTCACCGCCGGGCCATCGATCGTCGAATAACGAGCGGAGAAGCCGAGCAGGCGCTTGGGCCGCTCGTTGACCTCGACGAAGACCGGCAGGTTGCCGGCCCCGTCGAGGCTCGTGCCCTCGCGGATTCGGACCGAGCCGACAGCGGGGATGGTCGCTATCGACTTGCGGGTATCGGTGAGTGACTTGGGCGAATAAGGGTCGCCGGGCTCCAGATAGATGAAGGAGCGGATCACCTCCGGCGGGATGTCGCCGGTCTCGGTCACCGAGACATCGCCGAAGCCGGCGACGGGGCCGGGATCGACGAGGAGCGAGACGTCCATCGTCTTCGCGGCATGGTCGACGACGGGGCGGACCTCGACGACGCGGGCGAGCGGCCGGGACTTGCCGCGCCAGTAATCGACCAAAGCGGCCTGCGCGGCGCGGATCGAGGAGGAGGTGGCGGGGGCGCCCGGCACGAGGCCGGAGACCTTGCCGGGATCGGAAATCACAGCGCTGGGATCACGACGTCCGCTCGGCACGATCTCGACATTGCGCAGCGAGAAGAGCGGGCCGGGATCGACGGTGACCACGACCGGCGCCGGGGCGCGGTTGCGATAAGCGTCGGCCTTGCGCGCGAAACCTGGCGGCGGCTCACCGACCTGCGTCACCGCGACGCCATCGACGGCGATCGCGACCTGCGCGTTGAAATAGCCCTGCGCCCAGAGCGCATCGATCAGCGGGTTGACGTCGGCGGCGGCGCGGCGGCCCAGCGTCTCGCCATCCGGCGGCGCATCCTCACGCAGACGATAGAGCAGAGAGGCATCCTGCAGGCTGCGCTTCAGCGCACTGGCGCCGGGTACGTCACCGACCTCGAACGTCAATTCATAGGGCAGCGTCGACGCGCTGACCGGCGGCGGCTTGTCCTTGCTGCCGAAGAGGTTGAAGACGTCGAGCGATGACAGGTCGAAGGCGCGCGCCGGCGAAATCTCACCGGCAAGCATCGCCGCGAAAGCAACCAAGCCTCCGCCGGCAATGCCGATCCTGCCCCTTCGCCATGACCGCATCAAACCTCCAACGCAACCGAACTAGAACGCAGCGAATGCGTTGATTTTGTGATCGCGCCTCCAGTTGATCACAATTCGACGCTCGGGATTAGCGCACCATCAATCCAAAATCTGAACGAATCGTTGGCTTATCGCCCGCGGGCGAAAGCCTCAATCGGCATGCTCAGCAAGCGCGAAGGAGATCGCGGTGACGGGGTCGAGCCGAGCGATCACCGGCCCAACTGTCGGCGCAAGCACGCCGCCGCAGAGGCTGCCGGTGGTGATGATCTGGCCAGCCTTGAGCGGGCCGAGCGGCCCCTCGACCGAGCGGTTGGCCCAGGCGAGAGCCGTGACGAGCGGATCGCCATTGGCGTGCAGGGCCTGGCGGTCATAGAGAACGTCGCCGTCGAGCTCGACCGTGCAGGTCAGCGCCGGTACGTCGTCGAAGATGCTGAAAGGGACCTCGGGGCCGAGCAGATAGCCGCCATGGCCCATCGCATCGGCGAGCCAGAGCGGGAACGGCACATTGGTCCAGTCGGCGATGCGGCTCTCGACGATCTCGATGCCGACCAGCGCGGCGTCGCAATGGTCGATCAGCTCCTCGCGGGTGTAGGGCTGGCCGGGCCGCAGCGGCATGTCGCGGCCGAGCCGGATGGCGAGCTCGATCTCGACGCGCAATTCGGCGCCGTGCACGCCGCGATAGGTGTCCCCCGATTTGAGATAGGGCCCCTGCATCAGCCCGGCCATCGGCCGGCCGCCCTCGCCGAGTGAGACCTTCCAGCCGGCGAGCGGGTAGCCCATGCCCTGGTTGACCTCGGCCTGCGCGGCAAAGCCGGCATCGACATCGGCGGGGACAGGCAAGGTCGCGATGTCGACCAGCTTGTGGCCGCGGCGGGCGGCAATGAAGGCGCCAGCAAGAGTCTCGGTCGTCGCAGCCATGGTCGTCTCGTCCCCGTCGTCAGCGTGGCGGAACCGCGCCGCCTCGTCCTCTCTGGCTACAGCATCGACCGGCTTCCGGGAACCCAGGATCGGGCCCGCCTGGTTCAACGACGCTATTTCCGGCTGGCGAGCACGACTCCGAACACCGCGACGGCCATGCCGACGAGCTGGATCGGCGTCAGCGTCTCGCCGAAGAGAATCCAGGCCTCGACCGCGACCGCCGGCGGCACGAGATAAAGGAAGGTCGCGAGACGCGAGACCTGGCCGCGGCGGATCAGGACGAGATAGAGCCCGATGCCGCCGAGCGACAGCGCCAGCACCGACCAGGCCAGCACCAGGCCCATGGTCAGGTTCCATTCGATCCGCATCGGCTCGAGCCAATAGGCGAAAGGCAGCGTGAATAGGACGGCAGCGATGTACTGCACCGCCGTCACCGTGCGCAGATCGCCCTCGACAATGCGGGCCTTCTGCCAGAACGAACCGAAGGTGACGGCGAACATGCCGACGACGTTGACGATGATCGGCAGTGCGATGGCGGACAGCGCTTCGGGCGCGACGCCGACCAGCTTCGGCTCCAGCACCAGCGCGATGCCGACGAAGCCGAAGACGATGCCGAGCCAACGGATCGGGGAGATGCGCTCGCGCACGAGCAGAGGCGCGAACAGCGCCGTCAGGACCGGCTGCAAACCGGCGATCAGGCCGGAGACGCCGGCCGGCAGGCCGTGGCGCACCGCCCACCAGACGCCGCCGAGATAGATCGCATGCAGCAGGATGCCGGCGATGGCGCAATCGATGATGGCGCGCCGCGTCTTCGGCCAGGGAGCGCCAACGGCGATGGCAAGAACGGCAAGGGCGAGCCCGGCACAGGCGAAGCGAACCGAGAGGAAGGTCAACGCATCGGAATAGCGGGCCGAGTAGCCGGCAACGATCCAGCCGCTCGACCAGAGCAGGACGAAGAGCGCCGGCGACAGGCGCAGGAAGAGCGGAGAATCGAACATCGCAGGAGCTTTCTAAGCGCCTGATAGGCTGGATTGCAGCAGTTGTCGCCGCATGCGGACGCTGTAGCGGCATGTTTGGCGTGCGCCCTTCCTTCTCCCCTCGGGGGAGAAGGTGGCAGCGCGAAGCGCTGACGGATGAGGGAAGGTTGGGCACGACTTGCCCTCGCCTCACCCAGTCGTACTGCCCTCATCCGTCTGCTGCGCAGACACCTTCTTCCCCGAGGGGAGAAGGAGGACACCGTGCCGTTCTCGCCTTGCCAGCCGCCCGGAAGCGGTGACAATCACCACTGCCCCGCCGAGAACCGCATGTCGCTACGTTCCGTCCCTGCCCTCGCCTTCGAGCGCTTCATCGCCCATGACGGCTGGGCGATCGCCAGCCATATCGCGCTCTCGGTGCTGATGTCGCTGTTCCCCTTCCTGATCCTGATCACCGCGCTCGGCGGTTTCTTCGGCTCGCAGGCGGCGGCCGACGAAGCGGCACAGTTGCTGCTGGAGGCCTGGCCACGGGAAGTGGCGGAGCCGATCGCGCGCGAGGTCCGCTCGGTGCTGACCGCGGTGCGCAAGGACGCGCTGACACTCGGCGCGATCCTGGCGCTCTATTTCTCCTCCTCGGGTGTCGAAGCGGTCAGGATCGGCCTCAACCGCGCCTACGAGGCCTATGAATGGCGCAGCTGGTGGCGCACGCGGCTGGAATCGATCGTCTACGTGGTCGGCGGCGCGGTATTCATGCTCGCCTTCTCGCTGCTCGTCGTGCTCGGCCCGCTGATCTGGCGCGGCGTCGTCGGCTTTGCCCCTGCCCTGGCGCCGCTCGGCTTCATGCTCGCCTTCCTGCGGATTGCGGGGGCGACCGTGCTGGTCGTGCTAGCGCTCGCCGTCGCACACAAGCTGCTACCGGCCCGGGCGCCGCATATCGGGGCGATGTGGCCCGGCATCCTGATGACGCTGGTGGTCTGGCTGATCGGCGGCGTCGGCTTCGGCTGGTATCTCGATTCCTTCGCCGGCGCCTATGTCACCACCTATGCCGGCCTCGCCACCGCGATGATCGCGCTCGTCTTTCTCTATTGGCTGGCGGCGGTCTTCCTCTATGGCGCCGAGCTCAACGCCGCGATCGCGCTGGTCAGGGCGCCGGAGAAGTCGACCGGGGATGTATTAAGCGGGTTGTGAATGGCCGGCCGGCACCGCCATCACGGCGTGAGCGCGGCGAGACCTTCACGGTAGCGGCGGCTGCCGGCGAAACTCTCGCCGGTATCCATCTCGACCTCAAAATCACCCGAGGGCTTGCCGGCGATGCGCCGGATGCGCCCCTGATTGACCAGCCTCGTGCGGTGAATGCGGGAAAAGCCGAGCGGGCGCAGACGTTCCTCCTCCACCTGCAGCGTCGCGCGGATCAAGTGGCGCTTGCCGCTCGCGAGGCAGTATTCGACATAGTTCCCGGCCGAGACGACTGCAACGATCTCAGCCGGTTCGAGCCGCAGATTGATCGTGCCGTCGCGCAGCCAGAAGCCTGATGATGGAGCGGCCATGACGGCTGCAGCCTGCGGCTGCGGACGACGCCGCCAGAGCTCGAACAGCCAGAACACCGTGGCGAGCAGCAGGTAGACGAGAATATCCTTGCGCAGCTCGTAGAACAGGTTGCCGGCGGAGAAGCCGAAACTGTAATCGCCGGCGCCGGCGGCCCAGTAGCCGAGCTTGCGCAGCAGAACCATGCCGCCGACATGCGCGGCCGAGAAAACGAGAATCGCAGCGGCGTGCAGCGCCCCAAGGAGCCATGGTCGGTGGGGCCAGGTGAGCGAGACCAGCACCAGCCGATGGACGAGCGGCGCCAGGGCGACGACCATGACGCCACTCGACGCCTCCCATAGCAGGGGTTGCCACAGCGGAACGGCGCGGCCGAGGCGGGCGAGATCGTGCCAGGTCGAGAAGGCGTTGACGAGGCAGGTCGCGGCCGTGCCGAGCGCAATTGCGAGATAAGGCAGCCAGCCCGGCAGACGGCTGGCTCCGCCGTTCGTCACGGCTGCCCCGCCGCTCGTCCCGGCTCGCTGGCTTTCGTCACGGAGCATCGGCTGCTCGTCCCGCACTGTCTCGACCTTTGCGCAGGCATCCCGGCCTGCTCGGAGCGAGCAAGGGATAGCCGCCATGACTGCGCAAACCGATCATTCGCCCCCACAGAGTGCCGAACGCCGGCTCGATCTCGACTGGATCAGGATCGCCGCCTTCGGCCTGCTGATCCTCTACCATGTCGGCATGCTCTATGTGTCATGGGGCTTCCATGTGAAGAGCGTGCACCGGCTGCGCGAGCTCGAGCCGCTGATGCTGCTGCTCAACCCCTGGCGGATGGCTTTGCTCTTCCTGGTCTCAGGCGCAGCGACGCGGTTCATGCTGGGCAAATACGAGGTCGGCGCCTTCGCGAGGCGGCGCTCGGCGCGGCTGCTGATCCCCCTCGCCTTCGGCATGCTGGTGGTGGTGCCGCCGCAATCCTGGGCCGAGGTCGTTGAGAAGCTCGGGTTTTCCGGCGGCTATCTCGACTTCTGGTTCGGCCACTATCTCGCCTTCGACCAGAGCTTCTGCCGGATCGAGACCGGCCGGCAGGCCTGCATCATTTTGCCGACCTGGAACCATCTCTGGTTCGTGGCCTATCTCTTTCTCTACACCATGGCGCTCGCCGGGCTGATCGCGCTCTCGCCTGGTCTGCCTGGTCGTGGTGAGCGATTGCTAGAGCGCGCTTTGCCCGGCCTGCTCCTGCTGATCGGGCCGGCGCTGCTGCTCGGGCTCAACCGCTTGCTGATCTTCCCGGCCTTCCCGCCTAACCACATCGTCGTCGGCGACTGGTACCAGCACGTCCTCTACGGCTTCGTCTTCCTGTTCGGCTTCCTCGCCGCGCGCTCGCAGGCGCTGGCGGAGCGGACCGAGCGGCTGCGCTGGCTCGCCCTCGCCCTCGCGGTGGTAGCCTTCCTCGCCATGCTCTGGCTGCGTGCGCAACCGCCAGGCGAATTGCGTCGCCTTGCCGGTCCCTTCGTCTACGGGCTCGACCAATGGTGCTGGATCGTCGCCATCCTCGGCTTCGCCCATCGGCACCTGTCGCGCCGTGACGGGCCGGTACGGCGTTATCTCGTCGATGCCGTGTTCTGCTGGTACATCGTCCACCAGACCGCGATCATCCTCGCGGCGCACTGGCTGAAGCCGCTTGCCTTGCCGGCCGGGCAGGAAGCGGCGCTGGTCATCGTAGTCACGGCGCTGAGCTGCGCCGCGAGCTACGAGATCATCAGGCGTATCAGCTGGCTTCGACCGCTGTTCGGCATCGCGGCGGACAGGCGCAAGCGCCTGCCCGCCCCTAGCCTTCAGCCCTCCAGTGCCTCGACCACGTCCTCATAGGTGCGCAGGCCGGTGCGCGGGGCGTAGACCAGCACGGCCATGTTGCCGGGCGCATGCTCGTTCTTCCACATCTTGTGGTGGGCGAGCGGGATCTTGTCCCAGGGGAAGACCTCGGACATGCAGGGGTCGACGCGCCGGTCGATGACGAACTGGTTGGCGGCGCTCGCCTGCTTGAGATGAGCGAAATGCGAGCCCTGCACGCGCTTCTGCCGCATCCAGACATAGCGGGCGTCGAAGGTGATGTTGAAGCCGGAGGTGCCGGCGCAGAACACGACCATGCCGCCACGCTTGGCGACGAGGCAGGAGACCGGGAAGGTCGCCTCGCCCGGATGCTCGAAGACGATGTCGACATCCTTCTTGCCGGTGATGTCCCAGATCGCCTTGCCGAACTTGCGGGCTTCCTTGGTCCACTCGGCATATTCGGGCGAGTTGACCGTGGGCATCTGGCCCCAGCAGTTGAAGTCCTTGCGGTTGATCACGCCCTTGGCGCCGAGGCCGAGCACATAGTCGCGCTTGGTCTCGTCGGAGATTACGCCGATCGCGTTGGCGCCGGACGCCGCGCAGAGCTGCACGCCGAAGACGCCGAGGCCACCCGAGGCGCCCCAGATCAGCACATTGTCGCCCGGTTTGATCGTATGCGGGGCGTGGCCGAAGAGCATGCGATAGGCGGTCGCCAGCGTCAGCGTGTAGCAGGCCGATTCCTCCCAGGAGAGGTGCTTCGGCTTCAGCATCAATTGCCGCGACTGGACCCGGCAGAACTGGGCGAAGGAGCCGTCCGGCGTCTCGTAACCCCAGATGCGCTGGGATGATGAGAACATCGGGTCGCCGCCATTGCACTCCTCGTCGTCGCCGTCGTCCTGGTTGCAGTGGACGATGACCTCGTCGCCGACCTTCCAGCGCTTCACCTTGGAGCCGACGGCCCAGACGATGCCCGAGGCATCGGAGCCGGCGATGTGCAGCTGGCCCTTGTGCACGTCGAAGGGCGAGATCGGCTGGCCGAGACCGGCCCAGATACCGTTATAGTTGACGCCGCCGGCCATCACGAGGAGCAGCACCTCCTCCTCGCCGATCGACCAGGTCGGCACCACCTCGACCTTGAAGCTGTCCTGAGGCGGGCCATGGCGCTCTCGGCGGATCGTCCAAGCGTACATGTTCGCCGGGACATGGCCGAGCGGCGGCAGTTCGCCGAGCTCGTAGAGATCCTTCAGCGCGGGCTTCGCGACGGGTTGCAGCTGTGCCATCGGCTCATTCTCCCTTATCGCCACGCCTCTGATCCGGTGGCGTTGCCGGCATCATGCAGACCAATGCTGCGCTGCGCCATACGCCTATCGAATTATGCCGCACCGCAAAAAACAAGTGGAAATGCGGAAGGTTCCAGCAGAACCTCAGCCGGCCCTCCCCGCCGCCAGCATGTAGTTGACGTCGAGATCGCGCGAGCGCGACCAGCGATCGGCCAGCGGACTATAGGCGACGCCCTCACGGGCGAAGACCTCCAGGCCTCCGGTTTCGATCGCCGCCTCCAGTTCGTCCGGCGTCACGAACTTCTCCCAGTCATGGGTGCCGCGCGGCAGCCAGCGCAGGATGTATTCGGCGCCGACGATAGCGAGCGCATAGGATTTCAGCGTGCGGTTGAGCGTCGCCATGACGAGCAGGCCGCCAGGCTTCACTGCCGCGCAGCAGGAGGCGACGAAGGCGTCGACATCGGCGACATGCTCGACCACCTCCATGGCGAGGACGATGTCGAAGCGCTCCCCGGCGGCGACCACGGCCTCGATCGTCTCCTCGCGATAGTCGACCGCGATCCCTGCCTTCTTGGCATGCGCCCGGGCGACGGCGATGTTGGTCGTGGCCGGGTCAAGCCCCGTCACCTTCGCCCCAAGGCGCGCCAGCGGCTCGGAGAGCACGCCGCCGCCGCAACCGATATCGACGAGGCTCAGGCCTTCCAGCGTCCGCAGTGATTTCGGATCGCGGTTGAAGCGCTCGCAGGCGAGATCGCGAATGAAGGCGAGGCGCACCGGGTTGAACTTGTGCAGGACCGCCATAGGCCCTTTCGGATCCCACCAGCTTTTGGCCAGCGCGTCGAAGCGCGCGACCTCGGCGGGGTCGATGGTGGAGCCTTCGCGAGCCGCTGCCGTCATCGTTTTTGATACCCTGTTTATGCCCGTGCCGACCATGGCTGCATTGACACCGTCCGCGCCGCCCGTCATCTACACCCGCCCTTCGCTAGGCGCGAGGGGACGTTTCGTCCCGGCTCGGCCGGGCGCATAATAGAGAGCCTTAAGACGTCATGGCCCGTCTGGTGATGAAGTTCGGCGGCACATCGGTCGCCACTGTCGAGCGCATCAAGAACGCGGCCCGCCACGTCAAACGCGAATTCGACGCCGGCAACCAGGTCGCGGTCGTGGTCTCGGCGATGTCGGGCAAGACCAACGAGCTTGTCGCCTGGTGCAAGGAAGCTTCGCCCGCCTTCGACCAGGCCGAATACGACACCGTCGTCGCTTCGGGCGAGCAGGTCACCTCCGGGCTGATGGCGATCGTGCTGCAGGAAATGGGCCTCCCCGCCCGCTCCTGGCAAGGTTGGCAGATCCCGCTCTACGGCTCGGACGCGCATGGCTCGGCCCGGATCGAGGGCGTCGACGGCGCCGGCATCCTCGCCGGATTCGACCGCAACCGCGAGATCGCGGTCTGCTCCGGCTTCCAGGGCGTCAACCCGCGCAGCCATCGCATCGTCACGCTCGGCCGCGGCGGCTCCGATACCAGCGCGGTAGCGCTCGCCGCCGGCCTCAAGGCCGATCGCTGCGACATCTACACCGATGTCGACGGCGTCTACACCACCGACCCGCGCGTCGTGCCCAAGGCGCGGCGCATGGACAAGGTTTCATTCGAAGAGATGCTGGAGATGGCCTCTCTCGGCTCGAAGGTGCTGCAGGTACGCTCGGTCGAGATCGCCATGGTCCAGCGCGTGCCGACCTATGTGCGCTCCTCCTTCGACGACCCCGACAACCCCAATCCAGGCACCCTCATCTGCGACGAGGACGACATCGTGGAACAGCAGATCGTCACCGGCATCGCGTTCTCGCGCGACGAAGCCCAGATCACGCTCCGGCGCGTGGCCGACAAGCCCGGCGTCGCCGCGGCGATCTTCGGGCCGCTGGCCGACGCCAACATCAATGTCGACATGATTATCCAGGTCGTCTCCGACGACCAGGCGACCACCGACATCACCTTCACCGTGCCGACGGCCGACTATGAGCGCGCCCGCAAGCTGCTCGAAGACCGTCATAACGACATCGCCTATCAGGCGCTGCAGGGCGCGACCGACGTCGTGAAGATCTCGGCGATCGGCGTCGGCATGAGGAGCCATGCCGGTGTCGCGGCGCGCGCCTTCCGGGCGCTGGCCGAGAAGGGCATCAACATCCGGGCGATCACCACCTCCGAGATCAAATTCTCGGTGCTGATCGACGCCGCCTATACCGAGCTCGCGGTCCGCACCCTGCACTCGCTTTACGGGCTGGATGCGGCCTGAGATCAGGGCCAACACCCGGCGGCGCTGCCTCGTCCGCGCCGCCATATGGTCACGAAATGACCTGATCGCGTTCAGCCTCACATCCCATTCGGGGTGTTCAATCGTCCTTCCGCAACCGATGGAAGGACACGTCATGCGTATGATTACGATCGCCGTTGCCAGCGCCGCCACGATCCTGGCCGGCGCCGCCTATGCCCAGGCGCCGTCGACAGAACGCCCTGCGGCCAAGCCGCCTGCCTCGTCGCCCGAAGCTCCAGCGAATGCGCCGACCATCACATCGGTGAAGGTCGTCGAGATCGACGAACTACCCGAGGCGACCAAGGCGCAGGTGAACCAGCTGGTGGCGACGCGCACCGCCGACGAACTCGAAAAGCTGCGCCAAGCCATCGAGAAGGCGCCGGCGGTGAAGTCCGCAGTCGAGGCGAAGGGCTTCTCGCCGCGCGACGTCGTGCTCGCCCAGGTCAACAATGACGGCGAGCTGACGATCGTGACGAGGAAGACAAGCTGACCGGAGACGGTCGGCGCATCAACCTCAAGCCTAGGCCCAGAAGGGCGTCGCAGCCTCGAATCTCCGCCAGCGGCGCTTGAGCTTGCGGCCGGCCTCGATGGTCTGGCGGGACTGCCAGCCATGCACGGCGCCGGCGGCGAAATGCAGCTCCGGCCTGGCCTTGCCGCCACGCAGGTCGGCGATGAGGTGCTGCGTCGTCGCCGCGTCATTGGCAAGGCCGAGCGCCTCCTGCAATCGCGACAACCGCCCGAGATATTTGCGCGCCGCCCCGCCGTCGTGCAGCGGCAGGAAGAACTCGGCGGTGTAGCGCAGCTTCTTCAGCGCCAGCCGCAACTGGTGGCGCGCCTCCGGGGCAAGGCTGCCGAAATGGCGGCCGCGCTTCAACGCCTGGCGATGGGTCCGCGCCAGTACCCGTTCCGCGAAATCGGAAGCCGGCTCGGCCAGCACTGCCATGGCCTCGCTGGGAAGGCCGCCTCGCCAGCCGCGTCGCTCGATCAGGGCGCCGAAGGACAGCAGGAAACGGCTGGTTTGCGGATTCGCCAGCCTCTCCTCGATCGCGCCATAGCTCACGGCCTGAAATGGCTCGGCCGCCTTGCGCAGCACCGACAATCCGGCATCACCCAGCCCTTCGGCTTCAATATCCGGCACGGTCTGGGTGATGAAGACATCCCAGTTGCGGGCGGGTCCCAGCACATGGCCGAGACGCTTGGCCTCCCGTCCGATCGGCTCGAACGCGGGCGATGCGACCTCGCGTTTCAGCACCGACAATGCCGAGCGCAGGCGGCGCAGCGACACCCGCATCTGATGGACGCCCTCGGGTCCCGAGCGCGTCGCGACAGGAGCGAGATTGCCGAGGAGCTGCTTGTAGGTGTTGCCCAGGATCGCGGCGATCGCCGCGTCGGCATTGTCATGCGCGCCGAACTCGACCGGCTTTGCCTTCACCGCCCGTGGCAGCCGCGAAAACGCAAGCCCGTAGCCGCGAGCCGATTTGCTCTGCGTCGCGACCTGCAGCGGGGCGACATCCAGCATGGCCAGCCCGAACTCGTAAAGCACAGCCGCCTCGCCCTCTTTCAGCTCGAGCTCGACCTCGCTGACCGGCAGACTGTTCTCGCCAACCTCGATCGTGCCGTCGTCGAAGGCGATCTCGATCAGTGCGCCGGCATAGTCGAGCCGGCGCAGACGCCGCCTGATGCGCGTGGCGAAGACTGGCACGAGCTGCCCGGCCGACAGGCTGGCGAGCGGCTCGCCAATCTCCGCCAGAGGCAGCAAAGCGAGGTCGAGCGTGCCATCAGGAAGCGCCACCTCCCATTCGTCGCGCGCCAGTGGGTCGCCCGAGCCCGACCGCTTCAGCGTCTGGACATGGCGCTTGCCGCTGCGGCGCACGCGCAGCGACAGGCCGTTGCGGTCGAGCAAACGGTCGGGCGTGTCGTAATAGACCGCGTCGAGCCGGCGGGTGATGCCCTGGTTGCGGGCATGGCGCTCGATCAAGTCTGCGCCGCGCAATGTCTCCAGCGCTGCGGGCGAAGCGGCGAGCTTCAGCTCGATCTCGCGCGGCGGCGGCTTCTGCGGCGCAGGAGAGGCTGCCTGATCGGGTTGCGCGACTTCCTGATTCGGCACGGCGTCCAAGGTTTCTCTCCACTGGGCGTTGCGTGACGGAATGGTGACGGGGGTATCGCCGGCGGCAACTTGGCACCACTCCGCCCGGATGTGAACCCGGGCGGAGTGGTTAGAACGTTACAGCGCCCGGAGGATCGCGGCCTCGACCGGAGAATAGGCGCCATCGGGGCGGTCAAGGCTGAGCGGCTCGCGCGGCAGCAAGGGAGGCTGCGCCATGAAGCGTGGCGTCGTGCCGCGATGTGGCTGGGCGGAATGCACCAGGAAAGGATGGCAGAGATAGACCGTGCCGGCCTCCCCGGTCGCCAGCACCTCCTCGCGCGCTCCACTGCCGGCGAAGCCATCCGCAGCCAGCTCGCGCAGCGACAAGCCAGCCTCGCCCGCCGGCGCAAGCTGCCGGGCAATGTCGTGATGCGACCCCGCCCGGATGAGCGTCGGCGCATCGGCTTCGCCGACATCCGAGAACAGGAAGAGCATCAGCAGCGCCCTGCCCTTCGAGGCGAGATTAACCCGCCAGTTCATGAAGTCGGGATCGTCGAAGCCGAAGCTGACATCGACATGCCAGCCGGCATCGCCCGGATTGTCAGGCGATGGAAAGCGTACCGGGAAAGTGCCCATGGCGCGGCAGGGCAGCCAGCGCCCGGCGCCGACGAGCTGATCGAAGGCGCCGTGCAGGCGCGGCGTGTTCGCTGCGGCGACGAAGGGCGCGTCGCTGTACATGCCGAGTCGAATCACCGGCTTGGTCCAGCTCGCCGGATCGTTCGGATCACAGCCGAGATCGCGCCAGAGGATGGCGCGGGCTTCCTCGGCGAGCGCTTGCGGAAAGGCATGGTCGAGCCGGACGAAGCCGCGCTCGACGAAATGAGCGACCTGCGCGGCGTCGAGGACGCGCGCACCGAATTCAGGGTGAGTCATTGATGGACGTCTTTCGCTATCGACCAGCCGAAGCGCCCGCCGTAGGGGCAGGCTGGCGAGGGACCTTCGGATGCGGAGCACCCGTTTGCAGTACCGGAGCGCGAGGCACACCCGGGACTGCAGGAAGGTCAGGCGAGGAAGACGGCGAACATCATCATTGTGCGAGCTATATCGCAGCCCCTCCTTCAGCGATCAACCCAGGAGCGACCGTCTGGGCCGAAAGGCGCGCTGGCCAAGCCGGCTTATGCGCTGCCACCATGCGTGCCTTCCCGGATTCGGGCCCGGACACTGAATGCGGATCGCCATCCTTTCCGACATCCATGCCAACCGCGAGGCGTTCGAGGCGGTGCTGGCGGCCGTGCGCCGGCTCGAGCCCGACCGGCTGGTGCTGCTCGGCGACCTCGTCGGCTATGGCCCCGAGCCCGGATTCTGCGTCGATGCGGCGCGGGAACTGGTCGCGGCCGGCGCGATCGCGATCCGCGGCAATCATGACGAAGCCGCCGTACACGGCCCCTCCGGCATGACGCCCAATGCTCACGAGGCGGCGCTCTGGACCAGCGCGCAACTCTCAGCCGAGCAGAGCGCCTTCCTCGCCGACCTGCCGCTGACAGCTGAGCTCGCCGGCGTGCTCTTCGTCCACGCCAGCGCCCACGATCCCACCGCCTGGCACTATGTCCGCGACCTGCGCGGCGCCGAAGCCTGCCTTGCTGCGACAGACGGAAAGACCGTGGTCTGCGGCCACACCCATCTGCCGACGATTTTCTACGCGAGGGCCGGACGCGAGCCGGTGGCGTTCATCCCCTTGCGTAACGTGCCGGCGCCGCTCTCGGCCGTGCATCGACATGTCGTCGTGGTCGGCGCCGTCGGCCAGCCGCGCGACGGCGATCCGGCTGCCTGCTTTGCCCTGCTCGATACCGGGGCGCGCGAGGTCACCATGGTGCGCGTGCCCTATGACACACAGGACACCGCGCGGAAAATCAAAGCGGCCGGCCTGCCGGACTGGCTCGGCCTGCGCCTGCAGATCGGCAGATAGGAGCGAGGATGGAACGGCCTCACACCGGCTCGGTCATCGATGGCTTCAAGCTCGGCGAGCGACTTAAGGCTGGCGGCATGGCGACGCTCTGGCACGCCACGCACCCGGATCATCCCGGACCGCTTGTCGTGAAGCTTCCGGTGCTCGATCCCGGCGCCGATGTCTCGGCCATCGTCGGCTACGAGACCGAGGTGCTGATCCACAAGCGCCTGTCGGGCCCTCATGTGCCGCGCTTCGTCGCGGCCGGCGATCTCGCCCGCATCCCCTTCATCGCCATGAGCTTCGTCGCCGGGACAAGCCTGGCCGATCAAATCAAGCAGGCTCCCCTGCCCTTCGCGGAGGTCCAGCGCATCGGCATCGCGATCGCGGTCGCGCTGGCCGAGCTGCACCGGCAAAACACCGTCCATCTCGACCTCAAGCCCGAGAACGTGATCCTGACCGACACGGGCGCGGTGCTGCTCGATTTCGGCCTCGCCCGCCATGCCGAGCTGCCGGACCTGCTTGGCGAGGAAAGCTCCGAGCCGATGGGGACATCAGCCTATATCGCGCCCGAGCAGGTGCTGGGCGAGCGCTCCGACCCGGCGAGCGATCTCTTCGCACTCGGCTGCCTGCTCTACCAGATGGCTTCGGGCGAGGAGCCGTTCGGACGGCCGAAGACCGTGCCCGGCATGAAGCGGCGGCTCTATCACGCGCCCAAACCGCTGCGCGCCGTCAACGAGCAGGCGCCGGCCTGGCTCGAGGCGGTCGTCGCGCGCTGCCTCGAAGTCGATCGCGGCCGGCGCTATGCCGATGCAGGCAAGCTCGCCTTCGACCTGCGCCATCCCGAGCAGGTCACCATCGCGCGCAAGCGCCCGACCGCTGGGAAACGCGGCCTCGGCAAGCGGCTGATCGACCTGTTCCAGAAGCGCGACGAGACTGATGTCACCGGCGCACCGACGGTGGCGCGGCGCAAGGCCGGCCCCTCGCTCGTACTCACCGCCGTCGATCTCTCGGAAGGGCCGGACGCGCTCGCCGCGGCGATCCTGGCCGAGACCAGCCGGCTGCTCGCTGCCCGCCCGGATTCCTCGCTGGCCTGCCTGACGGTGATGAAAACCGAGATCCTCGGCGAGACCAAGACGGTCGATGCGCATGGACGCTCGCTCTATATAGGCCGGCTGGTGGCGCTGAAGGACTGGGCGCGGCCGCTGCATCTGCCGGAAGACCGGGTCAGCTACCACGTCATCGAGGCGGTCAGCGCCGCCGACGCGATCCTGCGCTATGCCGAGCACAACGACATCGACCATATCGTGCTCGGCGCCCGCTCCTCTTCCGCCGTTCGCCGCCATCTCGGCAGCGTCTCGACCAAGGTGGTCGCCGAAGCGCATTGCTCGGTGTCGGTGGTCCGGGTGAAGGGTGGTCCCGAGGAAAGCTGATTTCCGGCAACGGGCCGAGCCTGGGTCGCGTCGCCCACGTCCAAGGCCAGTCTCGACTTTTGCGCTCCCGAAGTGTTCGCTCACGTGCGGCGGCAAGCGCAGAAGGAGCGGCAGCATGACAAGCCACCTCTCGTTGGATGAGCTGTATCGTCAGGCCAAGGCCGAGGGCGCCAAGCTGGTGGTCTACGCTGGCGGCGATGCGCCATCGCAAGCCGGCATCTACACCACCGGCTTCTCCAGGCGTTTCCCGGACATCGACATCCAGCTGACGGTCGATCTCAGCAAATATCACGATGCCCGTATCGACCAGCAGCATCTGCGCGGCGATGTCAGGGTGGACGTCGCGCATCTCCAGACCCTGCACGATTTCCCATATTGGAAGGCGCAGGGCTGGCTCGCGCCGTTCAAGGCGCCCGGCTTCGAGGCGCTGCCGGCCGATCTGCGCGATCCCGATGGCTGCTATTATCCGATCCTGGCCTATGGCTTCAGCAATGTCGTCGATACCGCCCAAATCCCGGAAGCAAAGGCTCCGCGCGAGGCGAGCGACTACCTGCGCCCCGATTTGAAGGACCGCATCGTGCTGACTTACCCGCATGACGACGATGCGGTGCTCTACATGTTCGAGCAGATCATCAAAAAGCACGGCTGGGGCTGGCTGGAGGGCTTGCTGAGGCAAAACCCGCAATGGGTGCGCGGCACACAGGCGCCGCTGGAGGTGGTGGCAGCGGGCAAGAAGGCCGCGACCTTCACCTCGTTCTATTACCTCAAGCCGGAAGCTGGCAGCGCGATCCGCTTCCTCCTGCCGCGCGAGGATTTCTTCCAGAGTTGGTACCAGACCGCAGCGATCTTCAAGGCTGCGAAACACCCCGCCGCGGCACGGCTGTATGTGTCCTACCTCTTGTCGGACGACGCGCAGAACGCCGTGCCGCAATGGCCCTCGCGGCTCGACATCGCGCCCGCGCCAGGCTGGAAGCATCCGCTCGAATACGGGAACAGCTCTCCGGCCGGCTTCCGCGAATTCATGAGCGACCGCGGACGCGTCGAGCGCCTGAAAGGGATCTTCGAGCAATGGATTGGTCCGGCGGTGGGCGACAATCCGACCGGGGTTCCGACGACGAGCTTCGATCGCTGACACGCGTCATGCCGTGGCCGAGCACGTGGGGCGAGTCGACGCGCGTTGACCTCCCCGCCGCTCCTCCCGAATATGCCGGACATGCAGGCAGCCTCCTCCGCCCCGCCCGAATTCGATCCCGCCCGGCTGGATGCCTTCCTGCGCTCCGCCTTGCCCGACCGCACTGAGGGCCGCATGGCGATCGAGCGGATCAGCGGCGGCCAGTCGAATCCGACCTTCTTCGTCTCCTATCCCGATGCCGGCACCAAGCTCGTGCTGCGCAAGAAGCCGCCGGGGCCGCTGCTGCCCTCGGCCCATGCAGTCGAGCGCGAGTACCGTATCCTGAAAGCGCTCGCCGGCTCGCCCGTGCCAGTGCCGCCCGTCCTGCTGCTGCACGAGGCCGATGATGTCGTCGGCACACCGTTCTATCTGATGGAGCGGCTGGAAGGCTGCGTCTTCCACGATACCGCCTTGCCCGGCGTCGCTCCCGACGAGCGGCGTGCGATGTACTTCGCCATGGCCGAGGCGCTGGCGGCGCTGCATGGCTTCGACTGGCAGGCAGCGGGCCTCGGCGACTTCGGCAAGCCCGGCAACTACTATGTCCGCCAGCTTGCGCGCTGGGGCCGGCAATGGCGCGAAACCCGAACGCGCGAGATCCCGGCGATCGACCGATTGATCGACTGGCTCGGCACCAATCTCGACGAAACGCCGGACACCACCATCGTCCACGGCGATTTCCGGCTGGGGAACCTGATGTTCGCGCCAGATAAGCCCCAAGTCGTCGCCGTGCTCGACTGGGAGCTCTCGACGCTCGGTCATCCGCTCTCCGACGTCGCCTTCTCCTGCCTGCCCTGGCATTCGACGCCATCCATGTATGCCGGCATCGTCGGGCTCGATCGCGAAGCGCTCGGCATACCCACCCAGGGCGAGTACATCGCCCGCTACTGCGCCGCCGCCGGGCGGGCTGAGGGGCCGAGCCGCTTCCATCTCGCCTTCTCGCTGTTCCGCTTCGCCGTCATCCTCGACGGCATCGCGGCGCGGGCGAAGGCGGGGAACGCTGCCGCCGAGAACGCCGTCGCGGTCGGCGCGATGGCGGAGAGCTTTGCGCAGCGCGCGCAGGCGCTGATCGACCAGACGAACTGACGAGGGACGCCATGGATTTCGCCTATTCGGCCAGGGTCGAGGAGCTGCGCGCCAAGCTGCAGGCCTTCATGGACGCCCATATCCAGCCGGCCGACGCCGCCTGGAAGCACGAGGTCGAGGCTGGGCGCTATCCGACCGCGCTGGTCGACGGTCTCAAGGCCAAGGCCAAAGCCGAGGGGCTCTGGAACCTGTTCCTGCCGGCGCTCAAGGCCGACGAGCCCGGCACGCGGCTGAGCAATCTCGAATACGCCCCGCTCGCCGAGATCATGGGCCGGATTTACTGGTCCTCGGAGGTGTTCAACTGCAACGCCCCCGACACCGGCAACATGGAAATCCTGCACATGTTCGCGACGCTTGAGCAGCGCGAACGCTGGCTCAAGCCGCTCATGAACGGCGAAATCCGCTCCTGCGTGGGGATTACCGAGCCGGGCGTCGCCTCCTCCGATCCGACCAATCTGCAGACCACCATCATCCGCGACGGCGACCATTACGTCATCAACGGCCGCAAATGGTGGACGACCGGGGCGCTGCATCCCAACGTCAAGTTCTGCATCGTCATGGGCCTGTCCGACCCGCGCCCGGATGCCGATCCGCACAAGCGCCACAGCATGATCATCGTGCCGATGGATGCGCCCGGCCTGACGGTGATGCGCAATCTGCCGCTGCTGAACCATTATTCGATCGAGGGCCACACCGAGACCGACTTCACAGATGTCCGGGTGCCCGCCACAAACCTGCTCGGCGAGGAAGGCGCAGGGTTCGCGCTGGCGCAGGCGCGGCTCGGGCCGGGGCGCATCCACCATTGCATGCGCACGATCGGCCAATGCGAGGTCGCACTCGAACTGATGGTCGAGCGTGCGCTGGGGCGAAAGGCCTTCGGCCGCAACCTCGCCGACTACGCCAATGTCCAGGACTGGATCGCCGAGGGGCGGATGGAGATCGACCAGGCTCGCCTGCTCTGCCTGCGCGCCGCCTGGATGATGGACAAGCATGGCAACAAGGCCGCCCGCACCGAGGTCTCGGCAATCAAGGTCGCCGCGACACGGTTGCAGACCAAGATAGCCGACCGGGCGATGCAGGTTTTTGGCGCTGGCGGGCTCTCGAACGATACCCCGCTCGCCTTCATCTACAGCTGGGGCCGAGCGCTGCGCTTCATCGACGGGCCGGACGAGGTCCATTTGCGCACCATCGCCCGCGCCGAGATCAAGAAGCGCAAGGAGAGCAATCGCAGCACATTTGCGGAGCAGGGTGTGGTGCGGCCCTGGGTGAAGGGAACGGAATCCTGAGCCTGGCCACCTCGGCCCGGACTGCCGTTCCTTGCCGACCGCTCAGCGGCTGAAAATGCCGTGGAAGCGGCCGAGGAAGCTGCGCAGGCGGTCGTTCTCGGGGTTGTCGAAGACTTCGGCAGGCTTGCCCGCCTGCGCGACCCGGCCCTGGTCGAGGAACAGGACGTGGTGCGAGACCTCGCGGACGAAGAGCATCTCATGGCTGACCAGCAGCATGGTCATGCCGGATTCGGCGAGAGACTGCATCACGCCGAGCACCTCGGCCACGAGCTCCGGATCGAGCGCCGAGGTAACCTCGTCGAAGAGCAACAGGCGTGGCTGCATCGCGACGGCGCGCGCGATCGCGACGCGCTGCTGCTGGCCGCCCGAGAGCTGATAGGGGTAATGGTCGCGGCGCTCGGCAAGGCCGACGCGCCCGAGCCAATGATCGGCGACCTCCCTGGCCTCGGCAGCGCTCTTGCCCTGCACCTTGGTCAGGCCGAGCATGACGTTCTGTCCGGCGGTCAGATGCGGGAACAGGTTGAACTGCTGGAAGACCATGCCGATGCGGGCCCGCTGGGCCGAGATCTTCGTCTCGCTCAGGCGCCTGCGGGTCTCGCCCACCATCCGGTAGCCGATCGGGTCGCCGTCGAGCAGGATTTCGCCGCCATCATGCTCCTCCAGCAGATTGACGCAGCGCAGGAAGGTGGTCTTGCCCGAACCCGAAGCGCCGATCAACGAGACGACCTGCCCCTGCCTGACGGTGAGATCGATCCCCTTGAGCACTTCAATCTCGCCGAAATGCTTGCGGACATTTGTGGCCTGGAGCAGGGCTGGCTCGGTCATCGGCAGTCGCGTCCTGTTCAGTAGCGCAGATAGGAAGTCTTGCGTTCGAGCAGTGCACCGAGCTGCGCCAGCGCAAAATTGATGACCAAATAGAGCACCATCGCCAGCAGGTAGAACTCGACGATCATATAGTTCCGCGCCATCTGCTGCTGGGCCGAGAGCAGCAATTCGACGACGCCGATGATCGAGAGCAGCGTCGTACCCTTGACGATCTCGAGCCCGGTATTGACCCAGGGCGGCAGCATGCGCCGGAAGGCCTGCGGCAGGATCACGTAGTACAGGCGCTTGCCAAAGGTCAGGCCGATCGCCTTGGCCGCCTCCATCTGTCCAGCCGGCACGGATTCGACCGCGCCGCGGAAGTTCTCGGCGACATGGGCGGTGGCGAAGGCGCCAAGCGCGATCACCCCGGCCCAGAAGGCGGCGACGTTCACGCCGAACAGAGCAAGCCCGTAATAGGTGAACAGGATCAGCACGAGCACCGGGATGCCGCGCATCAGGTCGACATAGAGCCGGGAGAGCAGCTTCAGCCACCACCAGCCATAGGACAGCGCGACGCCCATCAGGATGCCGCAGACCGTCGCCATGACGATGCTCAGCGCCGAGCTGAGCAGGGTCACGCCGAGGCCGGAGAGCAGAGAGGCGCGGGCCTGCCAGGCCTCGAACAGGAAGGTGCCGGGAGCCATCGAGAAATCCATCGCCGGCTCCCTAGCGGATCGAGGCGTAGCGGCGCTCGACCATGCGCAGCAGGATGGCGATAAGATAGGCGGTGGCGAGATAGAGCGCGCTCGCAGTGAGCCAGACCTCCATGACCCGGAAGGTGTTGGCGTTGATCTGACGAGCGGTGAAGGTGAGCTCCGGCACGGCGATCGCGGCGGCGAGCGAGGTATCCTTGAACAGCGAGATCAGGTTGTTGCTGACCGCCGGCAGGGTGATCCGGAACATCACCGGCAGCACGACATAGGCCTGGCGCTGCCAAGGCCGCAGGCCGATAGCCTTGGCGGCCTCGACATATTGCTTCGGGATCGAGGAGAGCCCGGCGCGAAAGACCTCGGACATGTAGGCGCCGGCATAGAGCGAGAGCGAGAGCACGAAGCTCTCGGTCTTGTTCAGGAAGGTGATGTCGAATTCGGGTAGGCCGAAATACAAAAAGAAGACCAGCAGCAGCAGCGGCGTGCAGCGGATGAACTCGACATAGGCCCAGACCGGGATCGAGAGCCATTTCTTGCCCGAAAGCCGGGCATAGGCGGTGACGATGCCGATGATGCAGCCGATCGCCAGCGAGATCACCGCCAGCCAGAGCCCGAGCAGGAGCGCGTCGGTCAGCTTGTCCCAGTTCCGCGCGATGACGGACCAGTCGAAATGATAGTCGATCATGTCGGTCGCGAGGTTCCCGAAAGCGGCGGGCCGCTGCTGCGGCCCGCCATCGCCACGGTGCGATCAGGCGAATGCGGGATCAGGCGAATTCCTGCGGGAAGCCGACCTTGGGGATCGGCAGGTCGATGCCGAACCATTTCTTGTAGGAGGCGGCGAAATAGTCGAAGTCGACGCCCATCATCGCCTCCTTATAGGCGGTGTTGACCCAGTTCAGCCAGGTCGGGTCGCCCGGCTTCACGGCCGAGGCATAGGAGTTAGGCATCCACCCGAAGCCGGAATCGACGAAGCGGCCGGGCGCCTGCTGCATCAGCCAGCGCATCGCCGACTGGTCCTGCATCGAGGCGTCGATGCGGCGGGCGTTCAACGCCTGCATCGCCGCATCCGGGCTGTCGAAGGCATCGACCTTGGATCCCGGCAGAGCCTTGTGGATCCATTCCTCAAGGAAGACGTTCTGCATGCCGCCGACCGAGACCTCCTTGCCGGCCGCCTTCAGCTCCTCGTAGTTCTTGTACTTGCCGCCGCGCGCCAGCATCAGCAGGCCGACGCCCTCGCGATAATAGGGAATGGTGAAGTCGACCTGCTGGGCCCGGCCCGGCGTCACCGTCATCCATTGCACGACGATGTCGACCTTGTCGGTGACCAGGCTCGGGATGCGGGCGTCGGAGCCCTGCAGCACGAATTCGACCTTCTCGTAATCGTCGAACAGTCCTTTCGCCAGGAGCTTGGCGAGGTCGATATCCATGCCGACGAGCTTGCCGCTGGCATCCTGGAAGTGCCAGGGCGGATTGGTGCTTCCTGTGCCGACGATCAGCTTGCCGCGCTCCTTGACCGCATGGAGCTTGCTCCTGGCCGCCGTCTGGGCCTGCGCGGAGGTGGGCGTCAGCAGGCCGGTCGCTGCCGCGCCGATCGCCGCGCCGGCAAGGCCGAGGCCGAACAGGCTGCGGCGCTCCAGCGTCAGGGCCGCCTCGTCTTTCGGGGGAGTGGCGCCGTCCACGTTTCCGTCGTCATGAATGCCCATCACGAACTCCCCTCTTTTGATCCGCGTTGCCTGCAGACTTCAGCCTGCAGCACCATGAACGTTGCAAGAAAATTGCCAGCTGCAAAGCCGGATAATTCAACCTCACTCTACGGAAGATCCGGCAGCCTCCAGCGCCGCCTCGCAAAGCCCGGCGACCCCTGCGATATCGGCGGAATCCGCGACCTTGTGGGTTCGCACCGGCATCTCCTGGTAGACCTTGCCGTCCTTGAAGCCGTGCCCCGTCACCATGCAGACGACGCGCGAGCCCGGCGGCAGATCGCCCTGCGCCAGCAGGCGCGGCAGCGCCGCGATCGGGCTCGCGCCAGTCGGCTCGGCATAGACGCCTTCGCTGCGGGCGAGCAGCCGCATCGCCTCGCGCAATTCGTCGTCGCCGACCGCGATCGCCAGGCCACCGCTCTCGCGGACCAGCTTCAGCGTATAGGTGCCGTCGCGCTCATAGCCGATCAGCGGATCGCTGATGCCGGAGGCGATGGTCTGCGGCGTGCCCCAGGCCGTCACCTCCCCGGCCCCGGCTTCGAAGGCCTGCACGATCGGTGCGCAGCCCTCTGCCTGCACGGCGATCAACCGGGTCGTCGCGCCGGCATCGGCGATGCCCTGCCAGACGCCCTTGACCAGCGGGCCGCTGCCGGTCGGCACCAGCACATGGCTCGGGGCGCCGCCGAGCTGCTCCACCAGCTCGATGCCGACGGCGGTGAGGCCGGCGACGGCATAGGGGTTGATGAAGGTGGTGGTCAGGTTGGCGAAGCCGTGACGCTCGGCGAGGGCCAGCGCAAGATCGTAGGAGCGGCTGTAGTGCCCCTCGACCAGCAGCAGGATCGCGCCATAGGCCGCGATCTGCGTCACTTTGCCGAGCGGGGTATGCGCCGGCACGATGATCACGGCCGGAATGCCGGCGCGAGCAGCATAGGCGGCGGTCGCGGCCCCCGCATTGCCCGAGGAGGCGCAGACGACCTTGCCGATGCCGAGCGAGAGCGCCCGGCCCATGGCGCTGGCGACGAGCCGGTCCTTGAACGAGCCGGACGGGTTGCGGGTCTCGTCCTTCAGCCAGATCTCGCCCGAAAACCCCGGCAGCGAAGCCTCGATCCTGCGGGCCCGCAGCAGCGGGGTAACGCTCTCGCCCAATGAGACGCGCGGCGTATCATCGTCGCCGACCGTCTCCAGGATGCCGCCGCAGGCCTTGCAGCGATAGAGCAGCACGGGAGGGTAGCTCTTGCCGCAATCGACGCAGCGCAATTCCATCGCGAGCACTCCCCAGGCTGTCGGCCGGCCGCCCTGCCCCGCAAGGCGGCCATGGCCTCAGCCTAGACCGAAAACGCCGGCCGGCACTGCGCCCGTTTGCGGTGGGCCGCCCTGCATCTGTCCTGGGTCTTGGCGCGGATCGGGCGCCAGCGCTCAATCGGCCGCGACAGGCGGCCCGGCGAGCTGGACCGCGACCGTGCCGAACCAGCGCGTCTCGACCTCGAAGCGCAGGGGCAGCGGAAACTCGCCGCCCTCGCGCAGCGCGATCAGGACCGATCCCTTCAGCGGCCGCATCGCCGCCTCGCGGTCATCGTCATGCCGGAAGCCGGCGATCGTCCGGACGGTGAAGCCGCAGCGCAGCGCGCGGCCGTTCAACGGGCCCTGGTCGCTGACCTGCACCTTGGCCGAGGAGGTCATGACCGCGACCGAACGGCGGCGGCCGTCATAGATCGCCGTCGAGCCGTCGCAGGCTTCGCTCTCCGCCACCTTCTTCAGCATCCCGGCGACACCGGAGAGCGAGTCGACCGTGCCGCGGATCAGTTCGGGCGGGACGGCCTCGCGATCCTCGTTCGACGGCTCCTGCCGTCGGACCGTCGGCACGCCGCGCTGATAGTGCAATTCGCTGACATAGGTGCGGCCGCGCCATGAGCCGTTCGCTTGATAGAGCCGCGGCTCGGGGCCGCTGCGGCCCCAGCGGCCTTCCACCTTGCCGGATTGCTCGGCAGCCCCGACGAGCTGGGCCGCCCGGTAGGGGCGCGTGCGGATCTCGATGCGATAGCCGGCGCGATCCAGCATCGTCGTCACCTCGATCTCGCCCAGCGTGACCCCGCCCAGCACCGTGACATCGTAGCGAAGGCGCAGCTCGCGCGCCAAGGCGGCCGAGGGCGCGGCGCAGGCGAACGCGCAGGCGATCAGGGCGCCTGCCGCGATGGCCCTGGCCTGTCTCGATGCGATGCCGGCTGCCCTCCCACCACGCTCAGGCGTCATCGCCGCCGCCGGAGAGGCTGCGCAGCCTCGCAGCCGCTGCGCGTTGTCGCTGTCGAAGTCGCGCCCGAGCATCCGCATCATCCCGCACGGGACCGGCTGGTCCCCCTTCCCTCCGCGTGATCGCCCGGTGTTACAGGGCCGAGGCGATGTGCCGTTGTAGCGCGGACGACGAGAGCCCCGCCATGCACGAAGGCGCGACGCGTTGCGGTTGCCAAGCGGGCGATGCAGTGCCTCCGTGCCAGCGACGCTTCCAACGACACGGCGCTGGCCTTCATTGAACGCTGGGGCCGGGCCCTGCGCCTCATCGACGGGCCGGGCACCTGCGCACCAGCGAGCGGGTGGGATCAAGAGGAGCGAGGAGAGCGGACGGAGCGCGTTCACGGATCAGAGGGCAGAGCGTCCTTGAGGTGGGCCACTTCCCGCACAAATCGGAAAATCGAGGCTTGGTCCATCACGGACGCGTGAGGGCAGTGCCCTGAACGGAATAATCGGCGCTGCGATACATCTCACCCGCTCAACGAGGAGCAGGGAATGTCCAGCAGTCATTCGATCGAGCCGAGCCGTCGTACGGTGCTTCAGGGGGCCGGGGCGCTCGCGCTCAGCCCGGTCATTGCAAAAGCGCAGGGCAAGACCGCGGAGGCAGGACCGCGCGCCGGCGACCGGGTCTTCCTGACCAACGAAGATTCCAACACGCTGAGCGTGATCGATCCGGTGACCGACGACTTGCTGCCGACGGTCAATCTGACCAGCTTCGACGAGGATCCGCGCCCTCCCTTCCGCTTCGTGACGGGCAATGTCACGCCGACGCATGGCGAGATGATCCAGAAGCCGCTCTATCACGGCGCGATCTCGATCCATGGCTGCGTGCCGTCGCCCGATTCCCGAATGTTCGCGACAGCCGGGCGTGGGACAAGCAATCTCTATCTGGTCGACACCGCCAAGCTGAAGGTGATCGGCAACCAGCCGAACCCCCAGGCAGCTCCGATGACCTCGCCGGACATGCTGACCTCGGGCGTCCTGATCGGGCGAGAGCCGCACGAGCCGACCTTCACCAGGAACGGCAAGGAAGTCTGGGTCGCGCTCCGTGGCGAAAACAAGATCGCGGTGGTCGATGTCCAGCGCGCCATCGCCGAATCCGCTGGCGATATCCCGCGAGGCGGAGCGATCCGCCGGTTCATGCCTGTCCTTCCCGGTCCGGCGATGACCTGGTTCTCCGCGGATGGCGCGATCGCATTCCTGATCTCGCAGAAGATGCCCCGGATCGAGGTGTTCGGGGTCAAATACGATGCCCAGGGCTTCTCGACGACCGAGCGCAAGACGACGATCGACACCTCGGCCCAGGACCGCTTCGGCTTTGCGCCCTTCGTGAAGATAGCGCCCGATGGCCGCGAGTTCTGGGTTTCCCAGAAGCTGGCCGATTGCCTCTCGGTCTACGAAGCCGGTGGCGAGCATCGCCTGCTCGATCATGTGCCGCTCGGCGAGCGGGCACGGCCCAACCATGTCGAATTCGTCCGCAATGAGCGTGGCAGCGTCGCCTACGCCACCTTCGCGCGGGTCGATGATGACGGTCCGGAAGGGCGGACATCGAGCCGGATCGCGATCATCGACCGATCGGCACAGGCCGGAAAGCGGCGCGTCGTCGGCCACTTCTTCAGCCATGGCCGCGAGGCGCACGGCATCTGGACCGATCCGTCCAACACGAAGCTCTATGTCGCCCATGAGCTCGACGAATTGCCCGGCTCGCCCCATGCTGGGCAGACCGTCTGCACAGCCTTCGACGTCAGCGAGCCCATGCAGCCGCGCTTCATCAAGCAGATCCCGCTGGGAACGCTCGACCTGCCCTCGGGCAAGCTGCGCAACAAGAAGTCGATCAACTTGGTTTATGTGCGCCCCGGTGCACGCAGCGAAACCGCGTGACAGGAGGGCGAGATGAGGTTTCTCCTGGACAGCATCAGAGCCCGATCCGCGACCGGCGCAACGCCAGTTCACGATCACAGCCAGCATCGCCGTGCCATAATGCCGCCAGCGCCGACAACAGCGGAGAAGCTCTCACCCGGCAAGGCCACGCGTTTGCTCCCGGCCGACTATGATGCCTATCTCCGCGACATGCATGTCGGCATGGAGAAGATGATGCAGGACATGCATGCCGATCCGCCGTCGGGCGATCCCGACATCGATTTCCTGGCGATGATGGTTCCTCACCACTGGGGAGCGGTGGAGATGGCGCGTCTGGTGCTGCGCGACGGGCGCGACCCGCTTGTTCGCGAGATCGCGGAGGCTATCCTCGCGGGGCAGCAGACCGAGATGCAGGGCATGCGCGGGCGCCTCGAGGCCCTGCGTCGCGGCGGCGACGACGATTACCCGTCACTGAGCGGCAATCGCGGACCCTGACATGCTGGGCAGCGTGTCCGACCTAGAGATCGAGGCCCAGATCCCAGCTCTGCGGCGGTTCGCGCGCTCGCTCGCGCGCAACCCGGACGAGGCTGACGAACTGGTGCAGGACACGCTGCTCCAGGCTCTCGCGCGCTGGCGACAGCTGAGACGGCCGGGCAGCATTCGGGCCTGGCTATTCCAGATCCTGTTCAACGTGAATCGCGCCCGCGGACGCAGCCGCCAGCGCGACCTAGCCCGTTTTTCTGACGAGACCGCCGCAGATCACCCCGATCCGAGCGTCAACCAGAGCCATGCTCTCCATCTTCGAGACGTGCTCTCAGCCTGTGAGCGATTGCCCGAGGATCAGCGCATCGCGCTGGAATTGGTGACGATGGCGGACATGACCTATGAAGAGGTGGCCAGGGTGACCGACGTGCCGGTCGGGACCGTGATGTCGCGCCTCAGCCGCGCCCGCGAGCGCCTGCGCTCCGAACTCGAGGGCGGCAATGTCACCCGGCTTCGGAGGCTGAAATGATGCCCGGCTCGAGTCCAATCGGCGACGACGACATCCAGGCCTTCATCGACGGGCGGCTCACACCGGCCCGCCAGCGCGAGGTCGAAGCCTTCCTGGCTTCGGAGCCGGCCCTGCGGAGCCGCACCGAGCAATTCAGGGCAGATGCGCAAGCCCTGCGGGCGGCGGCGCAGCTGCGTCCGCCGGAGCCGATTCCGGCGTCCATGCGCCTCGACGAGATCCGGCGCCGCCGCGCAGCCCGGAATCGAAGCTTCCACCGGCAGCTGGCCGCGGGCTTCTGCCTCTTCGCTTTCGGAGCAGCGCTGGGCCTTTCCTTTCCGAGGCATGAGCCGGAACCGTCTGCGGCACGGCCGCAGATGACCGACGCGGTCGTCGCGTTTCGCGCCTTCGCCGGCCGCGCCGGCGATGCGGTCGAGGTCCCCGCGGCTCAGACCGCCGTGCTGAAACGGCTGATGTCCGAGCATCTCAGGCAGGATATCGCGATCCCCGACCTGTCGGGACTAGGACTGGCGTTTCGCGGCGGGCGGCTGCTCGCCAGCGACGAAGGCCCTGGCGGCATGTTCGTCTATCGCGAGCCCGATGGCGGCCAGGTGGCGCTCTATGTGAAGACGCTCGCCACCCCTCGCAAAGCGCCGCTGGCGTCGCGGCAGGACGGCGACCTCACCGCCTATTTCTGGTTCACCGGCGAGCTCGGCTATGCCGCACTCGGAGCGTCCAGTTCGCCTCTCGTCAAGCGCGCCGCCGAGCGTCTGAGCGAAACGCCATGACAGCTGGTGGAGCAACGGTCGTACTTCCGGCCCGAAACGACAACGGCCCCGCCACGCGCTTGGCATGACGAGGCCGCAAATTTGTGAACAGGCAGGGTCACAACTACCCGCAACCCTACTGGCCACCCACTAAGCCGCTTCGGCGAAGTGCTCCTTCCCCTCCACCCCATGCTGGCGCAGCGGCTTGTTCCCCGACAGCCTCCTCATCAGCACGTAGAAGACCGGCGTCAGGAAGATGCCGAAGGCGGTGACGCCGATCATGCCGGCGAAGACCGCGATGCCCATGGCCTGGCGCATCTCGGCGCCCGCCCCTGTCGAGAGCACCAGCGGCACCACGCCCATGACGAAGGCGAGCGAGGTCATCAGGATCGGCCGCAGGCGCAGGCGGCTGGCCTCGATCGCGGCCTCGACCGGCGTCCGGCCCTCGAATTCGAGCTCGCGCGCGAACTCGACGATCAGGATGGCGTTCTTGGCCGATAGTCCGACGAGGACGACGAGACCGATCTGGGTGAAGACGTTGTTGTCGCCACCGCTCCACCAGACGCCGGCCATCGCCGCGAGCAGGCCCATCGGGATGATCAGCAGGATCGCGACCGGCAGGGTCAGGCTCTCATATTGCGCCGCCAGCACCAGGAAGACGAGCAGGATCGCGACCGGGAAGACGAGCATGGCGGAGTTGCCGGCCAGGATCTCCTGATAGGTCAGCTCGGTCCATTCGAAGGCGAAGCCCTTGGGCAGCGTCTCGTTGGCGATGCGGGTGACGGCGTCCTGCGCCTGGCCCGAGGAGAAGCCGGGGGCCGGGCCGGCATTGATGTCGGCGCTGAGGAAGCCGTTATAGCGCATGGCGCGTTCGGGACCGGCATCGGTGCGCACGTTGAGCACGGCCGAGAGCGGCACCATCTCGCCCGAATTCGAGCGGACCTTGAGCTTGCCGATGTCCTCCTGATAGGCGCGGTAGGGCGCATCGGCCTGGACGCGCACGGTGTAGGTGCGGCCGAACTTGTTGAAGTCGTTCACATAGGACGAGCCCAGATAGATCTGCAGCGTCTCGAAGACATCGGTGACGGGAACGCCGAGCTGGCGCGCCTTGGTGCGGTCGATGTCGGCATAGAGCTGGGGCACGTTGACCTGGAAGCTCGAGAACATGCCGGCGAGCTCGGGCGCCGTCGCGGCCTTGGCCATGAAGGCCTTGGTCGCCTCGTCGAGCGCCTTGTAGCCGAGGCCGGCGCGGTCCTCGATCTGCAGCTTGAAGCCGCCGATGGTGCCGAGGCCCTGGACGGGCGGCGGCGGAAACATCGCGATAAACGCCTCCTTGATGCCGGCGAACTCCTTGTTGAGCTGCATGGCGATGGCGTTGCCCGAAAGTTCGGGCGTCTTGCGCTGGTCGAAGGGCTTCAGGCTGACGAAGACGATGCCGGCATTCGACGAGTTGGTGAAGCCGTTGATCGACAGGCCCGGGAAGGAGATCGCGTTCTCGACGCCGGGGTGCTTCAGGGCGATCGCATCCATCTTGCGAATGACGTCTTCGGTGCGGTCGAGCGTCGCCGCGTCGGGCAGCTGGGCGAAGCCGACGAGGTACTGCTTGTCCTGGCCGGGCACGAAGCCTGACGGCACCTTCTGGAAGAGCACGACGGTCAGGCCGACGAGGCCGGCATAGACCACCAGCATCACGGTCTTGCGGCCGAGGATGCGGCGAACGCCGCCGCCATAGGCCTCGGAAGAGCGGTTGAAGAAGCGGTTGAAGCCACGGAAGAACCAGCCGAACAGGAAGTCCATGCCGCGGGTCAGCGCATCCTTCGGGGCGTCGTGGCCGCGCAGCAGCAGTGCGGCGAGCGCCGGCGACAGGGTCAGCGAGTTGATCGCCGAGATCACCGTCGAGATCGCGATGGTGAGCGCGAACTGGCGGTAGAACTGGCCGGTCAGGCCGCTGATGAAGGCGAGCGGGACGAAGACCGCGACGAGGACGAGCGCGATCGCGATGATCGGGCCCGAGACCTCGCGCATTGCCTTGTAGGTGGCCTCGCGCGGCGAAAGTCCGTTCTCGATGTTGCGCTCGACATTCTCGACCACGACGATGGCGTCGTCGACGACGATGCCGATCGCCAGCACCAGGCCGAACAGCGAGAGTGCGTTGATCGAGAAGCCGAGCAGGTACATCACCGCGAAGGTGCCGACGACCGAGACCGGCACGGCGACGAGCGGAATGATCGAGGCGCGCCAGGTCTGCAGGAAGACGATGACGACGAGCACGACCAGCGCGATCGCCTCGAGCAGCGTGGTGATCACCGCCTTGATCGAGGCACGAACGAACTGGGTGGTGTCGTAGACGATCGAGTAGTCGACGCCCTCGGGCATGTTCTGCTTGATCTCGCGCATCGTTTCCTGGACGCGGTCGGCGATCGCGATGGCGTTCGAGTTCGGGGCCTGGAAGACCGGCACGGCCACCGCCGACTTGCCGTTGAGCAGCGAGCGCAGCGCGTATTCGGCGGCGCCCAGCTCGATGCGGGAGACGTCCTTCAGGCGGACGACCGCGCCTGAAGGGGCGGTCTTGACGATGATCTCGCCGAACTCCTCCTCGCTGGCGAGGCGGCCTTGCGCGTTCACCGAGAGCTGCAGGTCGAGCCCCGGCCCGCTCGGCGAGGCGCCGATGACGCCGGCCGCGGCCTGGACGTTCTGGGCGCGGATCTCGCGGACGATGTCGGAAGGCGAGAGGCCGTGCTCGGCGACCTTCTGCGGGTCGAGCCAGACGCGCATCGAATAGTCGCCCGAGCCGAAGAGCTGGACCTGGCCGACGCCGTCGATGCGCGCCAGCCGGTCCTTGACGTTGAGGACGGCGTAGTTGCGCAGATAGGTCATGTCGTAGCGGCCGTTCGGCGAGGTGATGTGCACCACCATCGTCAGGTCCGGCGAGCTCTTGATGGTGGTGACGCCGAGGCGGCGCACCTCCTCCGGCAGGCGCGGCTCAGCCTGCGAGACGCGGTTCTGGACCAGCTGCTGGGCCTTGTCCGGGTCGGTGCCGAGCTTGAAGGTGACGTTCAGCGTCATCACGCCGTCGGTCGTCGCCTGGCTCGACATGTAGAGCATGCCCTCGACGCCGTTGATCTGCTCCTCGATCGGCGTCGCCACGGTCTCGGCGATGACCCGCGGATTGGCGCCGGGATATTGCGCGCGCACCACCACGGTCGGCGGCACGACCTCGGGATATTCCGAGATCGGCAAGGCCCGCAGCGCCAAAAGGCCGGCGAGGAAGATCAGGACGGAGAGGACGCCGGCGAAGATCGGCCGGTCGATGAAGAACTTCGAGAGGTTCATTGGGGTGCCCCTTCAAGGCGGCGGCTCCGCCGGTCCCGAAGCGGCCGGCGGGGCGATAGAACAGGGGAAGGCTTGCGCGCCCTAGCGCTGCGCGAGCTCGGTCTTGGGCTTCTTCAATTCGGAGCGCTCGGCCATCGGCACCTGCTCGGGGGCGACGGAAGCGCCCGGGCGGATGCGCTGCAGGCCGTTGACGACGATCTGCTCGCCGGCCTCCAGCCCGCTGGTGACGATGCGGAGGCCTTCAGCGGCGGTGCCGAGGGTGACCTCGCGCCACTGCGCCTTGTGGTCCCGGCCGACGACGAAGACGAACTTCTTGTTCTGGTCGGTGCCGACGGCGCGCTCGTTGATGACGAGGGCCGGCTCGGACTTGGCCTGACCCATGCGCAGGCGCACGAACTGGCCGGGCATCAGCGCACCGTCCTTGTTGTCGAAGATCGCCCGGACGCGGACCGTGCCGGTCGCGGCATCGATGCCGTTGTCGACGAAGTTGAGATGGCCGGCGATCGGCGCTGCCTCATTCGTCGCGGTGGTCATCTGGACCGGGATGCGCTTGAGATCACGCGGCTTGCCGGGTTCGACCGGCAGGGTCGCCAGCGCCTTGAGCAGCGAGCCCTCGTCGGCGTTGAAGCCGGCATAGACCGGATCGACCGAGACGAGCGTCGTCAGCAGCGGCGCAGCAGCACCGGCGGCGACGAGGTTGCCGACGGTGACCTCGAGCCGGCCGATCCGGCCACCGATCGGGGCGCGAATCTGGGTGTAGTCGAGGTTGAGCCGCGCCGACTGCAGGGCGGCGCGGGCGGCGCGCTCATTTGCCTGCGCTTCGCGCAAGGCGTTCAGCCTGGCGTCGAGGTCGCGTTGCGAGACGTTCTGCGTCGACATGAGCTTCTGGCCGCGCTCATGCTCGTTGGCGGCGAGCGCAACGCGGGCCTCCGCCGCGAGCAACTGCGCCTGGGCGCGCTCGAATTCGGCCTGATAGGGCGCCTGGTCGATGCTGACGAGCAGGTCGCCCTGCTTGACCAGCGCGCCCTGCGCGAAATGCACCTGCTCGACCACGCCGGAGACGCGCGAGCGGATCTCGACGCGCTCGATCGCCTCGAGCCGGCCGGAGAACTCGGCCCAGCTGACCAGCTCGCGCTGCTCAACGATGGCGACCGAAACCGGCGTCGCGGCCGGTGCGGCGGGGGCGGTGTCGCCCTGCGCTGTGTTCGAGCCATGGACGGCGACGGCAAGAGCCGCGAGCGAGACGCCGGCGGTCAGGGCAACGCCCAACAGGGCATGACGGATCGTTCCCAGAATCATGGGGTCATTTCCTTCAAGTGGGATGTCGAAAGAGCGGCGCGAGCGGGCTGCTAGGACGGCGCGGTCGCGGTGAAGAACTCGCTGATGTGATGACAGGCCGCGCAGAGGCAGGAGCCGTCGCAGGGGCCTTCGGCGAAGGCATCCGGCCAGCGGCTCGGGCCACCGACGACGCGGATGGTGGTGTCGACGCCGGCCGCCTTCAGCCGGTGAGCATAGTTGATGCTCTCGTCGCGCAGGAGGTCGTCCTCGGCGGTGACGATCAGGGCCGGGGCGAGCCCGGTCAGCCTGACGGCATTGACCGGCGCGGCATAGGGATGCGCCGCCTTCTCGGGCGAGCCGAGATAGGCGTGCCAGCCATCGGCCCAGCGGCAGCCGACCGGGCCGGCCTCAGCTTCGCGGAAGGAATAGGTGCCGAGGCAGGAATCGAGCATCGGCGAGAACAGGATCTGGCCGGCGAGCGCCGGCCCGTGCCGGTCGCGCGCCATCATGGCGAGGGCCGCGGCAAGGTTGCCGCCGGCTTCCTCGCCCGCCACATAGAGCGGCGCGGTCTTGCAGACCCAGCGCGCCTTGTCGCGGGCGATCCTCTCGAGCGCCGCATAGGAGGCTTCGAGCGCCTGCGGAAAGGGATTGGCGGGAGCGAGCGGATAAGGCAGCGAGATCACGATCGCGCCGGCTTCGGCCAGCGTGGTCGCGACGGCTTCACCGGAAGCCAGCGAGCCGCTGTCGAAGGTGCCGCCATGCAGGTGGACGACGAGGCCAGCCTCGTCTGGCACGGAAGCCGGGGCGTAGAGCCGCCCAGCGAGCTTGTCGCGCCCGACCTGGACGCTCTGCTCGCGCCAGAACACGGCGCGGCGATAGCGGCTTTCGGGGATGGACGGGGCGAGCATGGCGTTCACGGCCGGCGAATGTTGCGGTGCGTCACGATTTAGGTGATGCTCTTCGCTTAATAAACCACCGATCCGCTCCTACATTATTTCTGTACGGAAACAATCGACCGGTCACCCGGAGCCTTCAGATGGATCAGCTCAACGCCATGCGCGCCTTCGTGCGCGTCGTCGAGGTCGGCACCTTCACCCGCGCCGCAGAACTGCTCGACCTGCCCAAGCCGACCGTGACCAAGCTGATCCAGCAGCTCGAAGGGCACCTACACGCGCAATTGCTCAACCGCACGACGCGGCGTGTCACCGTAACCATGGACGGCGCCGCCTATTACGAGCGGGCGCTGCGGGTGCTGGGCGAGATCGACGAGCTCGACCAGAGCATGACCTCCTCGCAGGCCCGGCCGAGCGGGCGCCTGCGCATCGATGTCAGCGTGCCGCTGGCGACCGACGTCATCCTGCCGGCGCTGCCGAGCTTTCATGCGCGCTACCCCGAGATCCAGATCGACATGGGCCTGTCCGATCGGCCGGCCGATCTCATCGGCGAGAATCTCGACCTTGCCGTGCGCGCCGGCGCGATCGACGACCAGAGCCTGATCGCCCGCCGCATCGGCGAGATGATGCTGATCACCTGCGCGACACCGGGCTATCTCGCCAAGCACGGCACGCCACAGCACCCGCGCGACCTGGAGGATGGCCATCTTGCGATCGGCTATCGCCGGGCCGGCACCAGCCGCATCATGCCCTTCACCTTCGCCAGCGCGAAAGAGACGATCGAGATCCAGGGCGACTATGTCGTCTCGCTGAACGAAGGCACCGGCTATGTCGCCGCCGGTCTCGCCGGGCTCGGCGTCATGCAGGTGCCGACCTTCATGGCGATGGCGCATATCACCGCCGGCCGGCTCGTCCCGGTCCTGACCAACTGGTGCACCAAGCCGAAGCCGCTGCACATCATCTATCCGCCGAACCGGCACCTTTCGAACAAGGTCCGCGTCTTCGTCGACTGGCTGGCCGAATTGTTCGCACGGAACGAGCTGCTTCAGGGCAAGCCGCTGTTGCCCTGCCCCGGCGGCGTTGCTGCGGAAGCGCTCGCTCATCAGCCCGGGCAGGCCGCATAGCGGCGCAAGGCCGGGATGACAGGCCGGCGGTTCCATCGCATCGCGAACTGGCCTAACCAGAGGCGCCGGCATTCGCCGCATGTCCTCCAGCAGCCAGGTCAGCCCGATGTCCCGCAGCGTCCGCGACAAGCTCGAAGCCAATCTCGCCCGCATCGGCGACGGCAGCCCGGTCTTCACCAAGCTCCTGCTCGATACGGCCCGTGCCGAGGCCGACGCCGCCGACCGCAGGCGCGAGGCGGGGCTGCAACTCAGCCCGATCGACGGCTCGATCGTCTCGGTCAAGGACCTGCTCGACGTGAAGGGTGTGACGACCTGGGCCGGCTCCAGCGCACTCAAGGGCGCAGCTCCCGCGGCTCAGGACGCACCCTCGGTGGCGCGGCTGCGTCGGGCCGGCGCAGTGATTATCGGCAAGACAAACATGACCGAGTTCGCCTTCTCCGGCATCGGCCTCAACGCCACGTTCGGCACGCCGGGGAACGCCCTCGACAAGGCGCGGATTCCCGGCGGCTCCTCCTCCGGTGCGGCGGTCTCGGTGGCGGAGGCCTCCTCGGAGCTCACGGTCGGCACCGATACCGGCGGCTCCTGCCGCATCCCCGCCGCCTTCAACGGCATCACCGGGATGAAGCCGACGCACAAGACTGTTCCCGACGAAGGCTGCTTCCCACTGGCGCCGAGCCTCGATTCGATCGGCCCGCTGGCCAAGGACGTCGCCGGCTGTGCGCGCCTGCTCTCGGTGTTGGCCGACCGGCCCTTCGATCTCGTGGACAGCCTCTCTCCGGCCCGTATCCGTCTCGGCGTGGCGCGCGGCGGTTTCCTCGCCGATGCCGCCCCCTCCGTCGCCAAAGCCTATGAGGCGGCGATCGAGCGCGTGACCCGGCTCGGCATCGCCGTCGAGCCGGTCGATCTCGACGGGTTCTACAAGGAGATGCTGGCGATCGCCCCCGTGCCACTCGTCACGGTCGAGGCTGCGGCGGTGCATCGCGACCTGCTGGAGAGCAAGGCCGATGCGTACGACCGGCGCGTCGCGGCCCGCATCGCCATCGGCGTGCCCTGCAAGGCGGCCGACTACATCATCGCCATGGAAAAGCGCCGGGCGCTGATCGCCAGGCTCGCGGCCCAGCTTGACGGACTCGACGGTTTCCTGGCGCCGACCGTGCCGATCGAAGCGCCCGAAATCGCCGCGGTAGCGGCTGATGACGAGGCCTTCTTCACCGCTAACCGCCTGATCCTGCGCAACCCTGCCTTCGGCAACCTGTTCGACCTGTGCTCGATCTCGCTGCCGATGCCGCTCGGCGACAAGCTCTCGGGCGGGCTGATGCTGAGCGCGGTCGCAGGGCGGGACCAGCAGTTGCTCACCATCGCCAAGCTGATCGAGCCGGCTGCGGCGGGCTGAGCCTCACCGTCGCGGACGCCCTTCACGTCATGATCGGGCTTGTCCCGACCATCCAGGCCTTCGCTTCATTGAGCGCACTCAGTGTTCAAGACATGGATGCTCGCCACAAGGGCGAGCATGACGTCAAGGCTCAGCCCTTCACCTCGCCGAGCGCCCAGGGCAGTTCCTCGCCGCCGCGGAAGACGACGACGTCCTCCTCGCCGACCGCGACGACGGCTGGGACCCGGCAGGACCGCTTCTCCAGCGTGATCGTCCCCTCGTTCAGCGGCAGGCCGTAGAAGCGCGCGCCATTCTCTGAGGCGAAGGCCTCGAAATGCGGGAGCGCGCCCTCCTCGTCGAAGACCTGGACATAGGTCTGCAGAGCGGTGGCGCCGCCGAAGACGCCGGCCGAGCAGCATTCGGCCTGCTTGGCGCTGCGCAGATGCGGGGCGGTGTCGGTGCCGATGAAGAAGTTGCCGTCGCCGGAGGTGACCGCCTTGCGCAAAGCGAGGCGATGGCGCTCGCGCTTGGCGACCGGCAGACAATAGAGATGGGGCCTGAGGCCGCCCTGGAAGATCGAGGTGCGGTTGATGATCAGGTGGTGCGGCGTCACCGTGCCCGCCGCCCGGCCGGCATGGGCCCGCACCAGATCGACCGTCTCGGCAGTGGTGACGTGCTCGACCACGACCTTGAGGCCCTGATGCCGCTTCAGGAGCGGCAGCATCTCGGTCTCCATGAACACCGCCTCGCGGTCGAAGATATCGACGGCAGGGTCGGTCGCCTCGCCATGGACGAGGACCGGCATGCCGATCTTCTCCATCCGCTCCAGCACCGGCGCGAGCTTGGCGATGTTCGTAACGCCGTGATGGGCGTTGGTGGTGGCGCCCGCCGGATAGAGCTTGGCAGCGGCCCAGACGCCCTGCTTGAAGCCGCGCTCGATCTCATCCGGGTTCGTCGAATCGGTCAGATAGCAGGTCATCAGCGGGGTGAAGTCGTTGCCGTCTGGCCGGGCCGCGAGGATGCGCTCGCGATAGGCCGAGGCGGCCTCGACTGATGTCACCGGCGGCACCAGGTTCGGCATGATGATGCCGCGCTTGAACTGGGCGGCGGTGAAAGGCAGCACCGCCTTGAGCATCGCGCCATCGCGCAGGTGGACATGCCAGTCGTCCGGCCGACGGATCGTCAGCGTCTGCGACGGGGTGGCCGCCTTGGCCTCGCTGCTGCCGAAGAGTTCCGTGACGCTCATGACCTGCCCCTATGCTGCTTGTCCGCCAGGCGAATCCGCCTGCCGGTTGGCCTTCCATAGCCGCCTTGGCGAGGCGGCGCGAGCACATCCGAGCAATCATGCCGGGGACAGCATGCGGGAGGGATTGACCTTCGCCGGCAACCTGTCGAGAAGGGGCCGTTTGCGAATTTGACCCGAGCCGCGCCCACGCCTGCAAACGGCGAAGGATGGCGCGCGCTGGCCCTGGAGAACGAGACCATGTCGAATCTTTACATGCCGGCCGACCGGGAGACCATCGCGCTCGAAGCGGCCAAGATGCTGCTCGAGATCAAGGCGGTCCACTTCTACAGCGACAAGCCCTTCATCTTCACCTCGGGCTGGGCGAGCCCGGTCTATATCGACTGCCGCAAGATCATCTCCTTCCCGCGCCTGCGCTCCTCGCTGATCGACTTCGCCGCGACGACGATCGTGCGCGATATCGGCTATGAATCGATCGACATCGTCGCCGGCGGCGAGACGGCAGGCATTCCCTTCGCCGCCTGGATCTCCGACCGGCTGTCGCTGCCGATGCAGTATGTCCGCAAGAAGCCCAAAGGCTTCGGCCGCAATGCCCAGATCGAGGGTGAGGTCGTCGAGGGCGCGCGCACTCTGCTGGTCGAAGACCTCGCCACCGATGGCGGCAGCAAGGTCAATTTCTGCAAGGCGCTGCGCGACGCCGGCGCCAAGGTCGATCACTGCTTCGTGCTGTTCTACTACGACATCTTCCCGCAGGGGCGCGAGATGATGAAGGAGATCGGCGTCGGCCTGCACTATCTCACGACGTGGTGGGACGTACTCAAGGTCGCCAAGGCGAGTGGCCATTTCGAGCCGAAGGTGCTGGACGAGGTCGAGAGCTTCCTCAACGAGCCGGCCAAGTGGTCGGCCGCGCATGGCGGCATCTCGGACTTCAATCAGGCCAAGACCGGCTGAGGCGGCATCTGAGCATGGCGGTGGGCTGACAAGCCCGCCGCTTCAGAATTTCGGCGGGCGGCGCTCGAAGAACGCGGCGATGCCCTCGCGGAAATCCGCGGTGCCGGCATTGGCGACGAAGCTCTGCTTCTCCAGATCGAGCTGTGCATCGAACGTGCCGTGCGTAGCAGCCTGGACCAGCGCCTTGCTCGCCGCTTGCGCGCCAAAGCTGCCGCGGGCGAGCTTCTCCCCCAGCGTTCGCGCGGTCTCCATCAGCTCACCACTTGGCACGATCCGGCTGACGAGGCCGAGCCTGAGCGCGCTCTCGGCACCGATGGCCTCGTTGAGCAGCACAAATTCCAGCGCCCGGCGCGGGCCGAGCAGTTGCGTCAGCGTCCAGGTGGTGCCGCCATCGGGATTGGTGCCGAGCTTGGTATAGGCCGAGAGGAAGCTGGCATCCTGCGCGGCGACGACGAGATCGCAGGCAAAGGCAAGCCCGACGCCGCCGCCGGCGACCGGGCCCTGCACCGCCGCGATGACCGGCTGCGGCATCGCCTTGATCAGCCGCATCAGCGTGTGGAAGCGGTCGATCAGCAGCGTCGCGGTCTGCGGCGCGCCGGGAAGATCGGCCTGGAAGCGGGCGAGATCGCCGCCCGCCATGAAGGAGCGCCCTGCCCCGGCAAGGATGACGGCGCGGATCGATGCGTCGGCGGCCAGTCCCGAGAACGCCGCGACCAGCGCATCGGCCATCGCCTCGTCGAGGACATTGAGCACCTTGGGGCGGTTCATGGTCACCGTGAGGACCGGCCCATGCCGCTCCGTAATCACCACCTCGCCTGCCGCATCGCTCATCGTCTCGTCCTCATCTCGCCTGCGCCACGAGCCTCAGCCCGGCGCCCTCATATCGTCGATGACCTTGCCGTCATTGGGCAATGTCCCCGGCGCGACCAGCTCGACCGTGCCGCTCAGCTTGAAGACGTCGCGCACGGACGCCTTCACCGCCTCGGCCAGCCCTACGCCCGGCGCTGCGGTCTCGGCCTTGAAGCACATCGCATCGGTCTCACCGGCGCGTGACACTACCAACCGGCAGCGACCGAGTTCCGGGTGGCGCGCGGCAACGGTTGCGACCTGCTCGGGCCGCACGAACATGCCCTTGACCTTGGCCGACTGGTCGGCCCGGCCGAGCCAGCCGCGAATGCGCTGATTGGTGCGCCCGCAGGGCGAGCGGCCGGGCAGCGTCGCAGTGAGATCGCCGACGGCGAAGCGGATCAGCGGCTTTTTGGGATCGAGGATGGTCACCGCGATCTCGCCAACCTCCCCTTCCGCCACCATCTGGCCGGTGCCGGGGCGCAGGATCTCGACGATGATGTCTTCGTTGACGACGAGGCCGTCGCGGGCCGGCGTCTCATAGGCGATGATGCCGCATTCGGCTGTGGCGTAGCACTGATAGGCGTCGATGCCCCGCGCGCGGAACTCGGCCTGCAATGACGGCGGGAAGGCCGCGCCGGACACCACCGCCCGCTTCAGCGAGGAGAGGTCTCGGCCGCGCGCCGCGCCGAGATCGAGCAGGATTTTCAGGAAATCCGGCACGCCGGCGTAGAGCGTCGGCTTGTATGCCTCGATCAGGTCGAGCTGGGCATCGCTGTTGCCTGGTCCGGCCGGGATCACGGCGCAGCCGAGCACGCGCGCGCCGGCATCGAAGCACCAAGCGCCGGGCGTCAAATGATAGGAGAAGGTGTTGAGCACGATGTCGCGCCAGCCAGCGCCTGTCGCCGCCAATGCGCGAGCGACCCGCCAGGGGTCGTCGTCATGGCTCTCGGGCTCAAAAATCGGCCCCGGCGACATCATCAAACGGCGATAATCACTCGGTCGGCCCGGCAGCAAACCGCCGAAGGGCAGCTTTCCGCGCTGGGTCGCCGGCAGATCGGACTTGCGCAGCACCGGCAGCCTGGCGAGCGCCGCCCTGTCGGTGATCGCCTCGGGACCGATGCCGCGCAGATGCTTCCGCCAGGCCGGCAGCCGCTGCGCCGCCGCGATCACCTGCGGCAGCCGCCGGAACAGATCGGCCTCGCGGCGTGCCGGCGCGCGGGTTTCCAGGCGGTCGTAATGCTTGCCCATGACGGCCTCAGGCGAGCCAGCGCTTGCGGCGCCGGTAATGCTTGACCGCGTGGTAGTCGACCTTCTGATGGCCGCCGAGATAGGCGTCGGCGACGTCGGGATTGGCGCTCAGCACCGCCGCCTCGCCGCTCATCAGGATGCGGCCGTTCTCGATCAGGTAGCCGTATTGGGCGATCTCCAGCGCCGCAGTGGCGTTCTGCTCGACCAGCAGCACGGCGACGCCGTCGCGCTCGTTGACGCGCCGGACGATGTCGAAGATCTCGTCGACGAGGAAGGGCGCGAGGCCGAGGCTCGGCTCGTCGAGCATCAAGAGGCGCGGCTCGGTCATCAAGGCGCGAGCGATCGCCAGCATCTGCTGCTCGCCGCCGGAGAGATAGCCGGCCTCGGCCTTGGCGCGCTGGGCGAGGCGCGGGAAGGTCTCGAACATCCGGTCGATCAGCGCTGTGACATGGCCGCGCTCGCGATGCATGGTCGCCGCCGCGATCAGGTTCTCCTTCGGGGTGAGATGGCCGAAGACGCGCCGGCCTTCGAGCACATGGACGATGCCGAGGCGCACGCGCTCCGGCGGGTCGACCGGCAGGATCGAGCGGCCGTCGAAGCTGATCTCGCCGCGTGTGACCGCGCCGCGCTCGGGCTTGAGCAGGCCCGAGATCGACTTCAGCACCGTGCTCTTGCCGGCGCCATTGGCGCCGAGCACGGCGACGAGGCCCTTCTCGGGCACCTCGATCGATACCCCCCGCACGGCGAGGAAGACCTGATCGTAGACGATCTCGATATTGTTCAGCGCCAGCAGCGTCATCGGCTCGATCCGATAATGGCGGGCGGCGCGTCAGAGACGCGCCGCCCGGACCTCGTCATTTCCCGGTCTTCTTGAACTCGTCCGAGTTCTTGCGGATCTCCTCCCAGACAACGTCCTGGTTGGCGGAGAACCAATCGGTGATCGGCACGAACTTGGCGCCATCCCAGCGCGCGATCCGGCCCATGCCGCCGCCCTGGTGGTCGTCCTGGGTGATCGTGGTCGGCGGCAGCAGGCCGTCGGCGGTGAAGTTGCTGATCGAGCGCAGGCCCTCGTTGAGCCAGGGGCCGGTGACGGGGCCGTTCGGCGCCTTTTCTGCCGCCTTGCGCACGCCCTCGACCATCAGCGTCGCCATCTGGACACCGTAATTGTAATAGGCGGTGCCGACCTTGTTCTCGGGACCTGCGCCTTTGCCCTTGCCGACGACGTCGGCCAGAATGTCCTTGATCACCTTGGGCTCGCGACCGCCGACGCAGGGCTCGACCTTCATCACGCCCTTGGCCGCCTCGCGCCCGACCACGTCCATGTCGGATTCCGAGAGCCAGACGCTGCCGGAGACCCGGTCCATCGGCAGGCCATTGCGGATCGCCTCGGTCAGCGCCACGGTCTGGCCGACGCCGGCGCCCCAGAAGATCACGAAATCGGGCCTGGCGCGGCGCACCTGCGGCCAGATCGCCGACTGGTCGTTGCCCGGCGGCGTATAGGGGAAGGCGGTGAGCTCGTAGCCTTCCTTCTTGGCGAGCACATTGAGGATCGGCAACGGCTCCTTGCCGAAGGGCGTGTCGATGTGGACGAAGACGATCTTCTTGCCCTTGAGGCTGCCTTTCTCGGTCTTCTTGAACTGCTCGATGATCAGGCCAGCCTGGGTCCAGTAGTTGATCGAGAGCGGCAGCACATAGGGGAAGGCGCTGCCATCGGCCGCGTCGCTGCGGCCGGAATAGGCGGTGATCATGTTGATCTTGTCCTCGAGCGCGCGGGGCACCAGCGCACGCGCCACGGGGGTCGAGAGCGGATCGATCAGGACGGCGCCCTCGCGCTTGCCGCGCTCATAGGCCTCGATGGCGCGCGGCAGGTCGTTGGCGTGGTCAGTGATGTCAGCGACGATCTTGTAGCCACCGATGCCGCCGCGATCATTCACCAAAGTGAAGTAGTCGCGCTGGCCCTGGTTATATTCCGAGGTGACGAAGGTGTAGATGCGGGTGAAGTCCTGCGGCAGCGAGAAGCGGACGATCTTCTCCTGGGCGAAGACCTGCACCGGCAGGGCAAGCGGCGCGGCGAGCGCGGCCGAGCCGGCGATGAAAGAACGGCGATCGAGCGACATCCTGTTTCCTCCAGCCCTGTCGTTGATTGAGGCACCGTCACCGCTGGGCATGGCGGAACGGCCAGACGAGCAAGTAGTTGCGGAAATTGGCGTAGATCTTGGCGAGGCCAAGCGGCTCGTAGAGCAGGAAGCCGATCACCAGCGCGCCATAGGCCATCAGCGGCAGATGGGCGCGCAGATCGATCGGCAGCGACAGCCCGAACGTGCCTGCGGCGGCGCCGAGCAGGTTGTTGAGCACAATCGGTGCGAACAGGATCAAAGCCGTGCCGAAGAACGGCCCGAGCACGCTGCCGAGCCCGCCGACGATGATCATCGCCAGGATCTGGATCGAAAGCTCGATATGGAACTGGTCGGGCGAGATCGCCCTGAGGTACGTCACTGCCAGCAGCGAGCCGACGACGCCGCCGATGAAGGACGAGACCCAGAAGGCGAGCAGCTTGTAGCGGAAGGTCGAGATGCCCAGGATCTGCGCGGCGTAGTCCTTCTCGCGCAGCGCCGCCAGGGCCCGGCCGAAGCTGGTGCGCCGGACGTTCAGCATGAACAGGGTGATGACGAAGCAGACGCCGAAGGCGAGGTAATAGGTCGGCAGATCGCCCTGCAGGGGTATGCCAAGGAAGCGCACAGGCGGCACCTGCAGCGTCGCCAGCGAGCCGCCGCTGATCACCGAGGAATGCGAGATGACGAAGTCGACGACGTACTGCATGGCGAGCGTCGCCATCGCCAGATAGATGCCCTTCATGCGCAGCGCCGCGCCGCCGAACATCGTGCCGATGGTGGCGCTGAGCAGGCCGCCGGCGATCATCGCGATCTCGAGCGGCACGCCAAGACGCACGAGGTGGACCGAGCCATAGGCGCCGATGCCCATCACCGCGCCATAGCCAAGATGGATCTGGCCGGACCAGCCCATCAAGAGGTTGAGGCCGAGCGCCGCCGAGGTCCAGATCAGCCAGGGCAGCAGATAGCCGGAGACATAGAGACGGTCGAACAGGAAGGGCGCCGCCAGCAGGATGAGAATGACCGCGATGATCAGGCCGCGGTCGAAGCCGAGCGGAAAGAGCTGGCGCTCGTCCTGATAGCGCGTGTGGCGGATGCCGGCGCGACGGTAGAACACGGCGTCAGACCCTCTCGATATGGTGGCGGCCGAACAGGCCGTGCGGCTTGAGCAGGAGTGTCACCAGGATGATCACGGCGGCGACCACGTCACGCGAGCCGCCGCCGACCAGCGGATCGAGCACGCCGGTGGCGAGGCTCTCGGCGACGCCGACGATCACACCGGCGACGAGCACGCCGGGGATCGAATCGAGGCCGCCGAGGATGGCGATGGCGAGCGCCTTGATCAGCAAGAGCGAGAGCGACCAGTCGATGCCCTGCGTGCTGCCCCAGAGCACGCCGGCGGCGGTGGCGGAGACGGCAGCGAGCCCCCAGGCGACGGCGATCGCACGCTCGACCTTGATGCCGACCGACCAGGATGCGGTCTGATCGTCGGCGACGGCGCGCATCACCACGCCGAAGCGCGAGTTGAAGAAGACCAGCGAGACCAGGATCAGCAGCAGCGAGATCGAGCCGCCGATCAGCGTGGCGCGGTTGATCAGGAGCTCGCCGACGAAGAGCGGCTGCTGCGGCAGGCCGATGTCGAGGCGCTTGACCGCCGCGCCGAAGACGCCGGGCAGCAAACCACGCAGCATGATCTCGACGCCGAGCGTCAGCATGATCGTCATGATCACCGGCTGGCCGATCATCCGGCGCAGCGCGACGCGCTCCATCAGCAGGCCGAAGCCGAACATGCCGATGAGTGCTACGGGGATCGCCAGCCACATCGGCAGGCCAACGAGGGTCGCGAGCGCCCAGGTGACATAGCCGCCGGTCATGGCGATAGCGCCCTGGGCGAGGTTGGCGGTGCCGGAGGTCTTGTAGATCAGCACGATGCCGAGCGAGACCAACGCATACATCAGGCCGACGAAGACGCCGTTGGTCGAAAGTTCCGCGAGCAGGATCCAGTCCATCAGGCGACGACCTCACTGATCTTGAGCGTCCGCCGGATCACGCCGCGCTCCCCGTTCTCATAGGCGATGGTGGCGTCGAACACGGTCTCGTCGAGCCCGCCGTAGAGGGCGTCGATCAGCGAGGCGTAGGTCGTCTCGATGACGTTGCGGCGCAGCTTGCGGGTGCGGGTGATCTCGCCGTCGTCGGCATCGAAATCCTTGTGCAGGTTGGTAAAGCGCCGCACGCGCAAGCCTTCCGGCTGAGTGCCGTTGACATGCCTGACCACCTGCCCGATCAGCCCTTGCACCTCCGGCTTCTGCGAGAGCTCGGCATAGGAGGTGTAGGAGATGCCGCGTTCCTCGGCCCAATGGCCGACCGCATCGAAGTCGATGCAGACGATCGCGGTGAGCTGGTCGCGGCCGGCGCCGATCACAGCGACATTGCGGATGTAGGGGCTGAACTTCAGCCGGTTCTCGATGAAATTCGGGATATAGCGCTCGCCCGAGGCGGTGCGGACGACCTCGCTGACGCGGCCGAGCACGACGAGCTCGCCGTCCTCGTCGATGCGCCCGGCATCGCCCGTATGCAGCCAGCCCTCGACCAGCGCCTTGGCGCTGCTTTGCGGGTCGTCATAGTAGCCGTCGACCACCGAGGTCGAACGCACCAGGATCTCGCCGCTCTCGTCGATGCGGATCTCGCTGCCCTGCATCGGCTTGCCGACCGTGTGCAGCTTGACCTGGCCTTCCGTCTGCGCCGCCGTCAGCGCGCAGGTCTCGGTCTGGCCGTAGAACTGCTTCAGGCGGATGCCGAGCGCCCGGAAGAACAGGAAGGTATCCTCGCCAAGCGCCTCGCCGCCGGTGAAGGCGCGCTCGGCTCGCCCGAGCCCGAGATGGTCGCGCAGCGGTGCGTAGACCAGGACGTTGCCGACCGCGTCGAGCAGCTTCTCCTTCAGCGTCAGCGAACTGCCGGACAGGCGCTTGCGCTCGAAGGCGACGGCGCGCTCCATCGTCGTCTCGAACAACCAGCGCTTGAACGGCGTCGAGTTCTTCATGCCGACCTGGACGCGGGTCAGCATCTGGTCCCAGGCGCGCGGCGCAGCGAGATAAAAGGTCGGCGAGACCTCGCGCAGGTCGCGCATCACCGTCTCCTGGCGCTCGGGGATGTTGATCGTCGCCGCCATCATCATGCCGGCGCCCAGCGTGAAGACGAAGTCGCCGACCCAGGCCGTGGGCAGATAGGCGTAGAGTTCCTCGTGCTTGTGGAAATAGCCGCTCGCCCCGGCATTGAGCAGGCCGCCGGTGACGTTGCGGTGGCGCAGCGGGATGCCCTTGGGCAGGCCGGTGGTGCCGGAGGAATGCAGCAGCACGGAGATATCATCGGCCTGCGGCCCGTCGACGAAGCGCCTGATGAGATCGGGCTCGCGCACCAGCCGCTCGCGCCCCTTCGCCACCAGCGCATCGAGCGACATCAGCCCGGGTGCATCGTAGCCGTCGAGCCCGCGCTCGTCATCGTAGAGGATGGTGGCGACGCGCCCCGTCGCAGCCCGGAGTTCGAGCAGCTTGTCGACCTGTTCCTGGTCCTCGGCGATGCCGACCGGCGGCGCGCCATGCCGGGTCGCGACGATCAGCTCCTCCAGCGGCACGTCGGGAAACACCGGCGAGGGAAAGGCGCGCAGCATGTTGGCGGCGAGCATGGCGTAATAGAGCCGCGGACGATTGTCGCCGATCACCGTCATCGCGGCGCCGGCCACCAGCCCGGCCTCTTCGAGCCCGGCCGCCATGGCAGCGATCTCGGCGAAGACCTCTCGCCAGTTCTGCTCCTGCCAGATGCCGTAGCGCCGCTCGCGGAAAGCGACCCGGTCGCCGAACTGCGCAGCGTTGCGGGCGAGCGCCGCGATCAGCGTCGCCGGCTCGCCATTGGCCGCGACCGGCCAATGGGCGCCCTCCCCGATCTTGCCCGGTGCCGCCGTCATGCCGCGCTCCCGGCCTGGTGGCGCTTGGCGGCGCGCTCGCCGAGATAGGCGCTGACCACGCTCGGGTGCGAGATAGCCGCCTGCGGCTCGCCCTCCGAGATCACTTCGCCATAGCTCAGCACGACGACGCGGTCGCAGATCGAGGTCACCACATCCATGTGATGCTCGATGATCAGGGTGGTGATGCCGCGGGCCTCGCGCGCATCGAGGATGAAGCGGGCGATGTATTCCTTCTCCTCCTGGTTCATGCCGGCCATGGGCTCGTCCAGGATCAGCAGGCGCGGCTCGGCGACAAGCGCGCGAGCCAGCTCGACGCGCTTCTGCAGGCCGAGCGGGATGACCTCGACCGGCTCGTCGCGGATGTCCTGGAGTTGCATGAACTCGATCATCTCTTCGACGACGCGCCGATGCGCCAGCTCCTCGCGCTCCGCCCACCACCAATAGAACAGCGCCCCGAGCGCGCTCGGCTTCATGTGCGTGTGGCGGCCGATCAGGATGTTGTCGAGAACGCTCATGCCCTTGAACAGGGCGAGGTTCTGGAAGGTGCGGGCGACGCCGCGCGCTGCGACGCGATGCGGCTTCAGCGCGGTGATATCCTCGCCGAACAGGCTCACCTTGCCGGCATTGGGCGGGTAGAAGCCGGTGATCACGTTGACCATGGTCGTCTTGCCCGAGCCGTTCGGGCCGACGAGGCCGAGAATCTCGCCCTGGCGGACATCGAGCGAGACGCCCTTCAGCGCGCGCAGGCCGCCGAAGACACGCTCGATCCCGGCGCAGGAGAGCGCGACGGGCGCAGCCGCGACGCTTGCCGCGGAACGGTATTGAACCTCATTCATTCGAAGCGCCCGCAACGAACAAAACGCGGGACCAAAGGCCGGTGCCGCCCTGGCTCGAACGCACCTCCCAGAGGTCACGGCCAACGATCCCGACCGCGACATTGACGGGCGCCCGGCACACACGCTGCGCCGCCGCGCGAACGGCGTCTACTCCCACGGCATCCTCCCCGGCTGCGCTGGCTTATTGTCTTGGTAAGCGTCAGCTCGATGCAGCTAATGAATACAATTCATCTTCTACTGTCAACTCGCTCGCCGATCGGTTTCCGCCCTGTTGGCGGCTGCGTTTTTTCGCACGGCGCCTACTCGGAGTACCCCATCCGGGCACCGGCATGACACCTTCAACCCATGCCATTGGGGAAGCGACTCAATGAACCCGGCTCATCTCACAGCTTCGGCAGCACGGCGGCACGACAGACTGGTGGCGCCGGCCAACACCGCCTCGTATTCGTCAGCCAAGCGCCGGCAGAGTTCGGCGGCAGCAGGCACGTCGTCGATCGCGCCGACGCCCTGCCCTGCCGCCCAGATATCGCGCCAGGCCTTGGCCTCCGTCGCACCGAAATCATAGCTCGCCGGCTTGCTGAGATCGTCGGGATCGCGCCCTGCCGCCAGGATGCTGGGCCGCAGGAAATTGCCGTGCACGCCGCTGATGGCGGGGGTGTAGACGATGTCGGCAGCAGACGCATCGAGCAGCATCGTACGCAGCGCTTGCGGCGCCATGCTCTCCTGCGCCGCCATGAAACGCGTGCCGAGATAGGCCATGTCCGCACCCGCTATCCGGGCAGCAGCGACCTGCGCGCCATTGCTCAAAGCCCCGCCGAGCACGAGCGTACCGTCGAAGAAGCGGCGGATATCGGCAAGCGCCGCGAAGGGGTTGAGCGGACCAGCATGGCCGCCAGCGCCGGCCGAGACAGCGATCAACCCATCGACTCCCGCATCGGCCGCCTTGGCCGCAAAGGCGAGCGTCGTCACATCATGGAAGACGAGACCGCCATAGCCCTGCACCGCCTTGATCAGGTCGCGATTGAGGCCGAGCGAGGTGATAACCAGCGGCACCTTGCGCTCGATCACGACAGCGAGGTCGGCATCCAGCCGCGGATTGCTGCGATGGACCACTAGGTTGACGCCGAACGGCGCGGCCTCGTCTTCACCTTCGAGCCGCCCCGCGATCTCGTCGAGCCAGTCGGCGAAACCGGCCGTGGTCCGCTGGTTGAGCGCCGGGAAGCTGCCGACGACCCCATTGCGGCAGCAGGAGACGACGAGATCCGGCCCCGAGATCAGGAACATCGGCGCGGCGATTACGGGGACACGCAGGCGTCCGGCGAAAGCGGCGGGCAATGGCAAGGATCCCTCCCTCAATGATTCCCAGGAGTCCAATTCGAACTCCAGCCCTCATCCTGAGAAGCAGCTTTCAGGCCGCGTCTCGAAGGATGCCGATGCGGCCTCCTCAGGATGATGGCTGCGTTTCCTGGCCACCCCACCCTAGATGCCGAGGCACCGCAGCAATGAACGTGACTTATCAGCCATTGCGCGAGCGCCAGCGCTGGCCACATGCAGAATCCTAGCCCAAGCCGAGGCCTCACCAACGAAGGGCCGGCGAACCTTCCGACGTACCTCGCGTTCCTGCTTGCGGCGCAGTAGTGATGAATGATATTTATTAGCGCTGCGCCGGCCCGGCCAGCGTGACACCCTCGACCGACTCTGCGAGAGCCGCCGGCGCGCCACTGCTTCGCGTCAGCAAGGATCATCGATGCCACCACGCAGCGCCCTGAAGCGACAGGTCAACCGGCTCCCGCCCGAGCGGCGCATCTCCGACATCATGGCCGCAGCCAAGCAGGTCTTCGTCGAGAAGGGCTATAACGATGCGCTGATCACCGACATCGCGCTGCGCGCCGGCGTGGTCGAGGGCAGCATCTACCGCTTCTTCGCCAACAAGCGCGAATTGCTGGTCAAGGTCGTCGAGCACTGGTTCGAGGAGATGCTGCGCGACGATGCCGAGCAGTTCGCCGCGGTGCGCGGCAGCTGGAACCAGATCCGCTTCATCGTCTACA